>Ga0302289_1000133_pt1 | contig 42164 bp, 40 predicted proteins | sample III_Fen_N1_2_FD_194552 | JGI IMG/M metagenome (GOLD analysis project Ga0302289, IMG submission 194552) | Peat permafrost microbial communities from Stordalen Mire near Abisko, Sweden - III_Fen_N1_2 | ecosystem: Environmental > Terrestrial > Soil > Wetlands > Permafrost | place: Sweden: Abisko... | reverse complement strand
GCGCGCGCTTGGTGGTGCCGTACAGAATTGTCTTTTGCTGAATCATGTCGTTTGAGCCGAGGCCTTCCATGCTATAGATCGCTCCGTGCCCCTGCTTGAGCATGCCTTTTGCCGCGACCTGAGAACCCATGATCATGCCGGTGATGTTGGTCGCGATGACGGCGCACACATAGCATTCGTCCGTATTTTGAATCCAATCGTGCGGCGTGTTTTGCCCGGCGTTGTTGATCCAGATATCCACTTCGCCAAAGCGCTGCACAGCGACGTTCCAGAGCGTCTCCAGATCCAATTTCTTCTGCACGTCACAGGGAATATATTGACTTGATTCCTGATATGGATTCAGTAATTCCGCTACGCTTGGCTTGAGGGTTTCGCCCCGGCCGGACAGCGTAACGTTGCACCCCGCTTTGAGAAACTCCACTGCCATCGCGAGGCCGATGCCCCGCGTACTTCCGGTGATGACGACGTTTTTCATAATGCCACCTTTTTTCCCTATGATATTCATATCTGCGTGCCACATAGATCAAAAAAACAAAGCACTGATTCAACTTAAATCCGAACACATATCATGCAAAAAATTTGTCTACCTATAGTCCATTGTAGTGTCAAGCCTGTTCATCCGTCAATGATTCATTCAGCCTTGTGCGGCTGCATCTGGAAACGGCTATTTTCTGCTTCTATTATTGATCACCGACTTCAAAAACAAGAGCCGATCAAACTGATCGACTCTTTGTTATGCTTTCATTCTTTGGGCACGAAGGGCAAGTGATCGAAGCACCCGATGGGCGGTGCTTTCGGCTTAATCCTTCTTAGGCGCAAACAGCGGGAGTGCCGCGTAAAAACGGATTGCGTCCAGCAGTTCCGAAACCGGAACTTTGTCGTCCGTCGAGTGGCAAAGCGAGCTATCCCCCGGCCCGTACCCGATGGCGGGGATTCCCATGCGACCGCAGAGGTGCGTCGCGTTGGTGCAAAAGTCCCAGCGGCCGACCACGGGTTCGCGCTCAAAGAGTGCGCGATAGGCGGCAATGCCCGCCTGAATGAGCGGATGCTCCTCCGGCAACACCCACGACGGGAAATAATCGGTGCAACGGATGTCATACCCCGTATAGGTGGTGACCTGCTCGTTGTCGATGCGCGCCGTTGCGCCTTTGATATCCGCAATCATTGGTTCGATTTCTACTAACAGCTCTTCAATGCTCTCGCCGCAGGAAATTCGGCGATCGCAAGTGATGACCGCAGCGCCGGGAATCGTATTGAGTGACGGTGTGTCGCACTCCACCTTGGTGACTTCAATCGTGCCGCGCCCGAGGAACGCGTCCTCCACAAAGTCGTTGTAGCGGTCGATGCGCTCCATGATCGGTATCGCCTTGATCAGCGCGTTTTCTCCGCGCCAGGCCGCGCTAGCATGCGCGCATTTGCCCGGAACATCGATCTTAATCAGCGCGCGACCCTTATGCCCGCGCACGATGCGGTTGTCGCTGGATTCCGCAACGAGGATGAAGTCCGGATGAATATCCGGCGACTCCTTCATCATCGCCTCGACACAGGAGCCCTCGACATCCTCTTCCGAGATTGAGCCGGAGACCCAGAGCGTGAAATCTGTATCGAGTCCCAGCGCCTTGAGCGCGCGCCCGGCAAACGCAGTCGCAGTCAGGCAGCCTTTGTCGTCCACCGCGCCGCGTCCGCGCAACACACCGTCTTCCAGCCGCGCCTCCAGCGGATTCATCCCCCAGGACGCGGGGTTGCCGGGTTCTACGGTATCGATATGCGCGTCGTACAGCAGCGTGGTTTTGCCGCTGCCAACGCGGCCAAGCACGTTTCCAACCGCGTCGATGCGCACTTCATCAAATCCAAAATCCTTTAGTTTCTGCGCAAAAAACGCGACTGCCGCGCCTTCTTCATAGGTAACGCTGCGAATTGCGATGAACTCTTTTAGAAATTCCACCACCTCGTTAGCATGCTCTTCCACATAGGCGCTGATGCCTTGCAGCTCTTTTTTTCGGTCCATCCTAAATTTCCTCCGCTTGTAAAGTTAGTAGTACTATGTTATTATAGCATTCAGAGGAAAGTACTACAAACATCAAAATCAAGTTCCTCAAAATCTTGTCTGCCGCCCGGATCGGCAGCAACTAAAAATCGAATTCTATTAGAATTGAAACAATGGAGGAGAATTTTTCATGAAGACGGGACTGAAGGGAAAACATTTACTTTGCGAGCAGGACTGGACGAACGAAGAGCTCGAAACGCTCTTTGCGGTAACCAGCGAGCTCAAAATGCGCTATTCGCTCGACCTTGAAACCGAGTGGCTCAAGAACAAATCGTTATTTATGCTCTTTTTTGAGGAATCGACCCGCACGCGCAACGCGTTTGAATGCGGCATCACCCAGCTCGGCGGTCACGCAAACTACCTGACCCCGAAGGCAACGCAGATTGACCACGGCGAAACGCCCAAGGACACCATCGAGGTGCTCGCGCGCATGGGTCACGGCATCGGCGTTCGCAACACGCTGGTCAACGGCAACAAGTGGATGCAGGAGCTTGCCAAGCATTCTAAGATTCCGGTCTACAACATGCAGTGTGACCTCTGGCACCCGACGCAGTCCCTCGCGGACCTTTACACCATCAAAGAAAAGTTCCACGACGAGCTCAAGGGCCGCAAGTTTGTCATCTCCTGGACGAGCGCAGGCAAATACATGCGTCCGCTCTCGATGGCGCACTCGCTGGTTACCCTCATGCCGCGTTTTGGCCTCGATGTTACGCTTGCGCACCCGAAAGGCTTTGAACTCATGCCGGAGATGATGGATATGGCGCGCGCCAACGCCGCGAAGTACGGCTCCAAGTTTGAAGTTGTGCACGACATGGACGAAGCCTGCAAAGATGCGGACATCGTTTACGCAAAAGGTTGGGGCCCGATCATGACGGTTGGGGACGACGAAGTCCGCGGCGTTGAGATGATCAACCAGAACCCCGGCTGGATCGTAGACTCCCGCCGCATGAGCCTCGCAAAAGAATCCGCCATCTACATGCACTGCATGCCGGCCGACCGCGACATCGAAGTCACGAGCGAAGTGATGGACGGACCGCAGTCTGTGATTTATGATGAAGCAGAGAACCGCATGCACACCATCAAAGCGCTCATGGCACTGACCATGGGCAACGTAAGCGCAAGGCGCTAATTAAAATAATAGGGAGCGATTCGCTTGAATATCACACACTCGGCTGATGCAACCACGATCCTGCTCGGGCGCGCCGTACTCACGCAAGACGGCCTGCTCTTTGATCACGGTGTCGTTTTTTCCGGCGGTGTCGTTCAGCGAGTCGCTCCCAATTTTGAACTCGCTTCACTCAGCGGTCGAATTCTTGACTTACGGGATCAGTTGATCCTCCCGGGATTCGTCAACGGGCACACGCATATGTACGGCGTGTTGTCCCACGGAATTCCGTCGAGCGCAGCGGTCACGGACTTTAACAGCTTTCTCAACGCTTACTGGTGGCCGCTTGTCGAGGATCGAATCGACCATGATCTGGCGGAGCTGACCGCAAAATGGGCATGCTCTGTCATGACCGCTAGCGGCGTCACCAGCTTTGTGGATATCCTCGAAGCGCCGTATGCCGTGCCCGGGGTATTGGAACGCGTTTCCTCCGCCGTCAGCGAGGCTGGCCTGCGCGGTTATCTTTCCATAGAGGCAAGCGAGCGGGTAGCCCCCGCGCTCGCGCAAGCGGCGCTACAGGAAAACGACACCTTCGCCCGCGCGCATGCCGATGACCCGTTGGTTCACGGCATGATGTCCATGCATACACTCTTTACCTGCTCGCCGGACTTCGTTTTAGAGGCCGCGCGCCTGGCTAAACAGAGCGGTTCCCTCTTTCACATGCACCTATCGGAGAGCGTTTACGAACCCGATTGGTGCAAGGCACACTATGGCAAGCGCACAATCGAGGTATATAACGATCTCGGCTGTTTGGACGCCAATGTCTTCGCCTCGCAGATGGTGCAGGTTTCTCCGGAGGAAATCGCGCTTTTTGCTGCGGCGGGTGCATCTGCGGTCAGCATGCCGTTGTCCAACTGCGAGGTTGGCGGCGGTGTTGCGCCCGTAACCGAGCTGCTCAGCGCGGGCGTTCGCGTCGGTCTTGGCAGCGATGGTTACATCGACAATTTTTTCGAGGTGATGCGCGGCGCATTTTTAATCCACAAGGCGCATCGCCTCGACCCGCAGGCTATGCCCGCAAAAACGGTCTATCGCATGGCAACCTCGCTCGGCGCAGACGCAATCAGCAGACCCGATCTCGGCCGCATCGCAACGGGGTGTCCTGCGGACATCATCACGGTTTGCGCAGATGCGCATACACCCGTGACGCAGGAGAACATTTATGACCAGCTTGTGCTGTTTCGAAACCCCGAAGATGTTCGCAACGTGTTTGCAGGCGGCGAACAACTCAAGGATGACGGCCGCCTCACGCGGCTGGATCAGCTGGCCATCGGCGCGGAGCTCCGCGCCGCCTGCGAGCGGTTCTGGGCAGCGATCCATTAACCCCCCTTCTTCTACTCAACAAGCGATACCGCTACGGAGAAAACGAATGCCGCTATTTGGTCAAAAAACAGGATTTACCGTACTCAACCAGTCCAAACCGCGCATCGACGGCGTGGATAAAGTGACGGGGCGCACTCGCTATGCCGCTGATCAGAGCTTGCCCAGCATGCTCTACGGCGGCATGCTACGCAGCGGTCTTGCCAGCGCGCGCGTGAAGTCGATCGACGTCTCCCTGGCAGAGGCAATTCCCGGCGTACACGCCGTAGTTACAGCAAGCGATCTTCCCCGCGCAAAGAGCTGGGCCGGGTATATGTACCTCACCGATCTCGTGCGCTATCAGGGCGACGTGGTCGCGCTCGTCGCCGCAGAGTCCCGCGATCTTGTGCAGGACGCGCTGGAAGCCATTCAAGTTGAATATGAACCGCTCGATGCGGTGTTCGATATCCGCTCTGCCATGCAGCCGGGCGCGCACAGCGTACACGAAGAATACCCCGACAACAAATTCACCCAGTCGGTCTACCGCATCAAAAAAGGCGATGTGGAGTCGGCGTTTGCGCGCGCGGACATCATCGTCGAGCGCGAGTATGAAACGCAGTATGCCGAACATGCCTATATCGAGCCGGAAGCAGTACTCGCCTATGATAACCCGAACGAGGGCGGCATGACGGTGCTCTCCAGCTCGCAAAACCCGTTTTTCACCCGCCGCTATGTGGCGGATATCCTCGGCGATTCCATGAATCGCGTGCAGGTGATCCAGCAGACGCTTGGCGGTTCCTTCGGCGGAAAAGAGGAAGGCGTCGGCCTCGCGTCGGCGCGCGCGGCGTATCTCGCGCGGCTGACCGGACGTCCCGTCAAGATTGTTTTTTCGCGTGAAGAATCGTTGCTCGAGAGCGCAAAGCGGCACCCCTTCCTGCTGCGTTACAAAGCGGGGCTGACAAAAGAAGGCCGCATCATCGCCTGGCAGGGTACGCAGATCGACAACTGCGGCGCATACAACAACCAAACGCAGTTCATGAACTGGCGCGCCAATGCGCACAGTGCGGGTGCTTACGCCATCGACAACATCGAAACCGAGACGTTCGGCGTCTTTACCAACAATATCCACGGCGGCGCATTCCGCGGCTATAGTTCGCCCCAGCTCATCTATGGGCAGGAGCAGTTCATCGACGAATGCGCGCAAGAGCTTGGCATGCGCGAAACGGATTTCCGGCGGATCAACTGCCTCAAAGACGGGCTGAGCAACGCCACCGGCACACCGCTTCAAAACGTGACGCTCACAGAAGTGATGGACTATACGCTCGCGCAGACCAGCTACGAAGCCAAGCGTTACGATTATGCGAAGCAGACCGGCAAAGAATACCGAAACGGCATCGGCATGGCGATTTCCCATCGCAGTTGCGGCTTTGGCGCAGAGGCGCCCGATGCCTCCGGCGCGATGCTGATTGCCAATGAGGACGGCTCCGTTTACCTGAACACCGGACTCGCGGAAAATGGACAGGGGCTCAAGACCGTCTATGCGATGATCGTTGCCGAGTCGCTCGGTGTTTGCTATGAAACGGTGAGTTTTTACGGCACCAACACGCACTCGATTCCCGACTGCGGCATGACGGTTGCCTCGCGCGGCACGGTCATGGGCGCACAGTCGGTCAAACTCGTTGGTCTCAAGCTCAACCAAATCATGCGGCAAAACGCCATCGAACTCGGCTTTTTCAGCGACACAAGCAAGATTGAAACCGCTTGCGAACTTCCTGCGGGAAGCCTGCGCGATCTTGTAGTGTCCAATCCCGATCAGATCGTTTTAAAACAGAGTGAATTCTATCTGCCGGAGTATCCGGCCTATCGCGTGCCGTTTGGCGCGGTGACGGGCAGCGGGCTCTGGGCAGGCAAACAGATGAGCGCGTTTGAGTGGTTCACGCCGCCGCCCTGCATTCAGGATCACGCAACCGGTCAAGGCACCACCGCGCCCACCTATGCCTACGGGTGCGTGGTAGCCGAGGTACGCGTGGACATGCGAACCGGATATGTGGATGTGGTGCGCGTCACCTCCTCTCACGATGTCGGTACGGCGGTCAACCCTGCGCTGATCATGGGGCAGGTATACGGCGGCATCGTCATGGGGCAAGGCTACGGCATCTGCGAGGATATGGAGCCGGTCAACGGCATCTGCGTGAGTAAAAATCTCGACAGCTATATCATCCCAACCGCGATGGATATTCCCGAAATGCGCATCAACCTATTTGAGTGCGACGACCCCAGCGGAACCTACGGCGCAAAAAGCGTCGGCGAACCCGCAACGGAGGCGGTTGCCGCCGCGATTGCCAACGCAATTGCCAACGCAACGGGTAGACGCATCCGGGAAAACCCCGCCTCGCTGGAGCAGGTTTTGCTCGGCAAAAAGCTTCGTTGAGCAAATACAACGTCCCGGAAAATCCGATCTGATCTGTTCGTTAAACAAATAGAAGTCCCGGAAAATCCGATCTGATCTGATAGAACTACACAATTTTGTAATCAACACCCGCTGACCCGCGCAGAAATGCGCCACGGAGAACCATATGCAGCAATTACAATATAGTTGTCCAACCACGCTGGAAGAGTGCCTGTTACTATTACAGCAGGCAGGCGCTTCCGGCATGCCATATGCGGGCGGAACGGACGTGATGATCCATCTGCGGGAGCGCACGGAGCACATGCGCCAGATCCGCCTGTTGGTCGATCTATCCGGCCTGTCGGAGCTGAAAGGCGTATACCTTGATGCCTCGGGTCAACTGCACCTCGGCGCAATGACCACACACACCGAAGCTGCAACCTCTTCCTTGTTGCGTCGGCACGCGCCGTTTCTTGCCGCTGCTGCGGCAAGCGTCGGTTCGCTGCAAATCCGCAACACCGGAACCATCGGCGGCAACGTCTGCAACGGCTCACCCGCGGCGGATACGGTGACCCCGCTAACCGCGCTCCACGCCGAGGCGGTTGTGCAGAGCGTCTCCGGCACGCGTGTAGTCCCAGTGCCCGCGCTCTATGGGCGCGGCGGAATCGCGCTCTCTCCGGGCGAACTCGTCACCGAGTTTGTGTTTCCTTCGTTCGCAGGCTGGCAAACCTCGTTTGTCAAACTGGGACGGAGAAAAGCCCTCGCCATCTCGCGCATGAACGTTGCAGCAGCGCTAGAGCTGCAGAACGATGGCACGATCACGGGTGCGAGAATTGCCCCCGGCTGCGTATTCCGCTCGCCGGATTGCGTGAACCGCGCGGAGGAACACCTCATCGGCAAAGCGCCTTCTCGCGCACTTTTTGCGGAAGCGGGGCAGCTCTCATCCGAAGAAATGATCCGCCGGACGGGCGTTCGCTGGTCTACCGAATATAAACAGCCTGTGCTGGAAGCGTTGGTCGAGCGCGCGCTTCTGCAGGCAGCGGGCATGCCCGCGGAGGAATAAACGCCATGGCAAAACTAGACTTTACCGTCAATGAGGAGCGCGTCAGCATCGATGTTGCGGATCGCGCGCGGCTTGTCGACGTGTTGCGTGAAACGCTTGGGTTAACCGGAACCAAGGAAGGTTGCGGTGTCGGGGAATGCGGCGCGTGTACCGTCATCGTCAACGGCAAGGCTGTCTGCTCCTGCATTACGCTTGCAGCGGGACTCAACGGAGCCGAGGTCATCACCATAGAGGGCGTTTCCAAAAACGGCGAACTGGACGTGATTCAGCAGGCCATACTCGATCATCACGCGCTGCAATGCGGCTTTTGCACGCCGGGCATCGTCATGAGCGCCAAGGCGCTATTAGACTCCAACCCCAACCCGACGACGCAGGAAATTCAGGAAGCGATTGCCGGAAACCTCTGCCGCTGCACGGGGTATCAGCAGGTGATCGACGCGGTGGCAGACGCCGCGCAACGGCGCATGGAACAGGAGAACGCATGAGCGAACAGAGTAAAGCGACAATCCCACTCAACACAATCTTTTGCGGCGTTGCGCTGCAAAGCCCGTTTATCCTCTCCTCCGGCCCCGCAACCTATGGCAGCGAGGGCATGATCAAGGCGACTCAGGTAGGCTGCGGCGCGGTGGTGACAAAGACGATTCGCCTTCAGCGCGCAATCAATCCCGTTCGCCACATCGGCAAAATCAGCGAAACAACGCTGATCAACGCCGAAAAATGGGCGGACAGCGACCGCCTGCTCTGGTATGAAAAAGAGATACCGGAGGCGGTGCGCGCGGGCGCGGTGGTCATCGGCAGCATAGGTCACACACCCGCCGAGGCGAAAGCCATCGTCACGGATGTGGAGCGCGCGGGCGCGCAGATGATCGAGCTGGTCAGCTACACGGAAGAAACACTCCTCCCGATGCTGGACTACGCCAAGGCGCACGTCAGCATCCCCGTTCTCTGCAAACTCAGCGGAAACTGGGCAAACGCGGCAGAAACCGCTGCTAAGTGCATCGAACACGGCGCGGACGGCATCGCGGCGATCGATTCCATCGGGCCCGTGCTGTCGATCGATTTGGAAAACAGACGCCCGCAGATGTTCAGCGACGATGGTTTTGGCTGGATGTCGGGAGCCGCGATTAAGCCGATCTCGCTGCGCATCAACGCACAGATCGCGCAGAGCGGGCGCGTCAAAAAAGACGTTTACGGCATCGGCGGCGTGATGAACGCGCGCGATGCAATGGAGTTTCTGATGGTCGGATGCCGCGCGGTCGGCATTTGCTCGGTCGCAATCTTAAAAGGTCTCCCCTATGTGCAAAAGATGATCGAAGAGTTGTCGGCGTTGCTATCTCAGCTTGGGTTTTCCAGTTTGGAGGAAGCAATCGGCGCGGCTCTGCCGAACTTTCCGAAGCAGGAGCTCATCGCGGGGCTTGATTTTTCCTACGATTCTTCCCGTTGCAGCCGCTGTGAGCGTTGCGTGCGTGCCTGCCCTTACGGCGCGCGAACGCTGAACTTCCCTGACATGCTTGTGGACAAAACGCTCTGTCGCGGATGCGGAATCTGCGCGGACCTCTGCGCGCGTGGCGCGCTGAAAAGCACCGTACTCGCGCAAAACGGGCAAGACATTGCCGATGCCGCTGAATCCGCTGCTTTCTATGACACGGTTGCCGCGCTGAACCAAAAAGGGGGTCACGCATGATTTCCCAAGCGCTGCAAGAGCGCACGCTCCTTCTCTGCCGCGCGCTCATTGGCGCGCAGAGCCTCTCCGGCGCGGAAGAAGCCGCCGTCGCCCGCATGGAAGAAGCGTTTGAACAGCTCGGCTACGATCGCATACAAATCGACCGATACGGCAGCATCATCGGCACCATCCAGGGCAACCGCCCCGGCCCGCATATCCTGCTGGATGCGCATATCGACACCGTCCCCGTCGACGCAACGCCCGCGTGGCAACATCCGCCGTTTGCGGGTGAAGTAGCGGACGGAAAGCTCTACGGGCGCGGCACGAGCGACATGAAAGGTGCGCTCGCGGCGATGACCGTCGCTGCGGCTGCGTTTGCAGAGCAAACGAATCGCGACTTTGCGGGATCCGTCAGTGTTGCCGCCGTGGTTTGCGAGGAGCTCTTTGAAGGGCTCGGCGCGCGCACGGTTTGCGAGCTGACAAACCCGGATTTTGTCATCATCGGTGAAGCGTCGGAACAAAATCTGAAAATCGGTCAGCGCGGGCGCGCGGAAGTTGTTGTGGAGACAGCTGGCATTCCTGCGCACTCGGCCAATCCGCAAAAAGGCGTCAACGCCGTCACCTCCATGCGCCTGCTGCTGGACGCGATGGACGACATCCTTCCGCCGCACAGCAACACATTGGGAGACGGTATTCTCGTGCTCACCGATCTGATCTCGAGCCCATATCCCGGCTCATCCGTACTGCCCAAGGCATGCATCGCAACGTTTGACCGGCGCACGCTCACAGGAGAAACAGAGGAATCCGTACTGGCACCTGTTCGCGCCTGTATTGAGCGGCTTTCACAAGCAAACCCCGCTTTTCAGGCGAAAACCTACATTCGCAAAGGGAGCATTCGCTGTTACACCGGCGAATCCATCGCGGCAAAGCGCTTCTTTCCCGCCTGGGAAGAAGAGAGCAGCGCGGACTATGTCCAGCGCGCGCTCGCCGCGCTTCGCTCCGTTCGCTCCGAAACCGCGCTTTCGGCGTATTCCTTCTGCACCAACGGTAGTTACTATGCGGGCGAAGCGGGCATCAAGACGCTCGGCTATGGGCCTTCGCTGGAGTCACTGGCACATACCACGGACGAATATATCTCGCTCGACGCGCTGTATGAATCGGTGGAAGGCTATCAGGCGATCTTAAAAGCGCTCACCGCGCTGTAAACCGCAACAAGCAAAATAAAAAAGCAATGGATTTTGCCTTACCGGGCTGATCCATTGCTTTTTGTTTGATGTTCGTTTAATTCACACGTCGATCAGATCGTTTGTTTCTCTTCTTTTGTCTTTTGAATCGCCGCCAACACCTTTTCTTTGGTCAGGGGCAGGCTGTTCATCTCAAGCCCCAGCGCGTTAGAAACGGCGTTTCCCACGGCGGAAAGCGTCGGTACCACCGAGCATTCGCCGATGCTCTTCGCGCCAAACGGCCCAGCTGGCTCAAAGGAATCGAGCGCCTCCACATACAGCTCTTTGGGCATATCCCCTGCATACAGCATGCGATATCGTTTCAGCGTTCGGTTTTTCACCGCGCCGGTGCGCTCGTCAATGCCCATTTCTTCGCTCAGCGCGTTACCAAGCCCCATTTGCAGCGCGCCCTCGATCTGACCCGTGACGGAGAGCGGATTGATCATCTTGCCCACGTCGTGAATCGCGGCATAGGCGAGCATGGATACCTCGCCGGTCTCGGTATCCACGCGCACTTTTGCGATGTGCGCGCCGTAAGACATCACCGCTGCCTGAGAGGCAAAAGACTCCGCGCACATGAGCTCCTTCTGGTCGTGGTCACGCGAGAACTGCACAATCTCTTCCAGAGAAACACTTCTTTCGTCCTGCGCATGCGCTGCTCGATTGGAAAACCGGAGCGAGTCCGCCGGAACATCGAGCATACGCCCGGCGACTTCCGCCAGATACCCCTGCATTGTTGTCGCGATTTTCAGCGCACCGTGACCCGATACAAACGTGCCGCGGCTGGAATAATCGCCGAGTTGATAGGGCGTGAGCCGCGTATCCGCCTCCACGCAGTCGATGTCACTCAACGGCATGCCAAGCGTCTCTGCCACCATCTGCTTCTGGAGCGTGACGGAGGAATTGCCCATTTCGTTGGAAGGCGTAAAGAGCACGCAGGTGCCGTCGCAGTTCATCTTGAGCATCAGCCCGGTGATATCCGCTTTCACGCCGTACATGCCGTTTCCGTGCGCGCCAACGCCGACGCCGACGCCGATGCGATACCGCTGATTTGTGCTCTCCTGCTGTTCCTTTCGCGCTGATTCGTAATCGATCAACTCCGCCGCGCGATTGAGGCAGTCGACCGGGCGCGCGTTGCCATGCGGCACCTGATTGCGCGGGTCTGCCCCCTGCTCGTTTGTCAAATTTTTACGCTGTAGTTCGAGCATATCGATGTCCAGCGCCTGCGCGATGGTGTTCATCTGCCGCTGTTGTGCAAAGAACAGTTGCGGCGAACCAAAGCCGCGCATTGGTCCCCCGATGGTCGTATTCGTGATGACAGGATAACCCACAAAGCGCACATTTTCGCAGCGGTGCACCTTAAAGAGCCGCCCGCACATCGCCCAAACCACGCTGGTCGTACCGGAAGCATAGGCGCCCGCGTTCACGAACGCACGCATGTCCTCGGCGACGATGGTTCCGTCGTTCATCACGCCTGTTTTCAGATAGAGCCGCATCGCGTGGCGGTTGCGCGTAGAGCAGATGTCCTCGGTTCGATTGTACACCAGCCGCACAGGGCGGCCGGATTGCATGGCCAGCGCCGCGGCAATCGGCTCCGTAATCATATCGATCTTGCCCCCGAACGCGCCGCCGATGGCGGGCACGCTCACGCGAACCTTGCTCATGGGTAATTCAAAAATACGCGAGAGGTTGCGGCGCACGGCAAACGTATCCTGCGAGGGGGTATATACCGTCAGCATCCCTTCTGCGTCGAAAATAGCGAGAGAAGCATGCGTCTCCATCGCGCCGTGATGGATGGCGGGGCATTCGTAAACGCCTGTGAAGACGCGATCTGCCTGCTGCATCGCCGCGTCTACGTCTCCGCTGCTCTGCGCGACGGTCAGGATCAGATTCCCGTTTTCGAGGTGACCGTGATCGTGAATCACGGTGGCGGAAGCGTCCAGCGCGCGCTCCGGGTCATAATTGGCGGGTAAGTCTTCGTATGTGACATCGATCAGCCTCAACGCAGCCTCTGCGATTTTCTCTGTATCGGCGGCAACGGCGGCGACTTTGTCGCCCACGTAGCGTACGACGGGGGAAAACAGCTGCTCGGTCATGTACTCATCGAGCACCTCGCCGCAGCTGTTGAAGTAACGATTTGGTGTGTTCTTGTGTGAAATCACAGCGTGAACGCCGGGGAGCGCTTCCGCGCGGGAGGTATCGATTGAGAGAATGCGCGCGTGCGGGCGCGTGCTAAAGAGCACCTTGGCGTGGAGCATGTGCGGCAGCTTCATATCCGCCGTATACATCATCTGCCCCGTCGCTTTCAGCGCAGCCTGCGCAATCGGGATATTCGCGCCGATATATTGAAATTGTTGTTGTGTTTGATCCGGCATAGTTTCCTCTACTCCGCAAGAAGGCGTGCCGCCATGTGCACCGCTTCGATGATCTTTACATATCCTGTGCAACGGCAAAGATTATTGCTCAATGCCGCGCAAATCTCGTCGTCCGTCGGGTTCGGCACGCGATCTAATAGCGCTTTGGCGGAAATGATCATGCCCGGCGTGCAAAAGCCGCACTGGATTGCTCCGCTTTCGATAAACGCCTGCTGAATGGGATGCAGTTTACCGTTTTGAAACAATCCTTCGATCGTCTCCAGCCGCCTGCCCTCCAGCGAACCAATCTTGATCAGGCAGGAATTTTTTGCCTCGCCGTCCAAAATGACCTTGCATGCACCGCAGTCTCCCGTAGAACAACCGCATTTCGTGCCGGTGAGATTGCAAACTTCGCGCAAAACGGTAAGAAGCGTCCAATTCTTGTCCGCCTCTATTTCGGTCTGCACACCATTGAGCATCAAGCTGATTCGATCCATTCAATCCCCCGCCTACTTAGTACTACTATTGTACCATCGATTTCACGCAATGGCTAGAAAAAAATGCGGCTTTCGGGTATTTTCGGGCATAATCACGCAAAAAAATACGCCTCGCGGCGTATCATTAGTTGGTGCTACTAAACTTGTGTTCACAGCGCAAGTCACGATAAAAACACAGTACTAAGCCGATTTTGCGATCTGGAGATCGGGCTCAGCGCCAGCTTTTTCGCAAAAATCGCAGATCAAACAGCGAGCTGCGATAGTAAATAAACGAATGCAGCAACACGCGAAAATCGTAACCATAGCCGATTTCGTCGAGCACCAGAATCGGTTCCGGCTCATTGAGTCCCATTGCGTGGTTAAACCAATCTTCAGAAAGCGTCGCTTTCACCGCGGAGAGCGAATAGATGATTGGCTCGTTGCAATAACTGCTGAGAAAGTCAAAATGACTTGTGGATTGCAGCATTGCGATGTTGCTCGATTCACTCGGTAAAACGGACGCGACGATGCGATCTTTGACATAGGCTGCGGGCACACCGTTAGCGGTGATCATTTTTTCACTCAGCAGATATCCCGCCATCTTTGCGTTGAATACCGGGTCAGCTTCCGGCACAAATGCCAGATTGCAGGAATGGATCGCCGGCGAATAGCCTGAATCCCGAAACGCGACAAAGATTTCAGGGTCGATGTCGATGCGGCATTTCGCGTTGGCTACGTCCGGGTTTGCGATCGTTCCGCGACCGCGACGGCGGGTCACAAGACCCATTTCCGCAAGCGAAGCAAGCGAATCCCGCAGCACATTTCTGCTCACGCCGAGCGTAGCAGACAGCTCCCCTTCGTTGGGCAGCTTATACGGCACACCGGGTTTCGCATTTTTTCGAATGATACTGATAATCTCAAGTTTTGTCTTTTGCGACAACAGTTTTTGAGAACCATTTGCGACGGAGTCGGCTTTCACGTTGTTCATCCGTTCTGCCGCAGTGCGGCGCAGAATATGTGTCAAGCGAGAGCAGTTTTGACTGTCTCAGCTTCCCGGGGGTTCCCTACTTGGTGGCAAAAATGCTTTCCGGGAGCATCCGTTTGCGCCGTATAGGAAGGGCTTCTTATTTTAGCACGGGGGAAACTGGTCGCACAAGTGCGTCTTTCCCCGGCCGTTCGGAATTATTTCTTCTGTTGATTTTTTTCGTATTCATACAAATTTTTCCTAATATTAGGGCAATTTTATTCTTGCTCTTTATTCTTTTTAATAAGCCAGGCTCTGCCACGGGCGACGCTTGAGCCAGGCCGTTCCCGCGCGTTGGGCGAGGTCGTCCGCCTGTGCGCGGCAGCGTTGAATCACGATTTCTTCGTCCATCGTCGTCAGTACCCCGTCCTGCAAAACCGGCGCCCCATCGACCAGCACGGTTTCAATATTGTCCATGCTCGAGGAATACACAAGTGTCGAGACTGGGTTGTGCATCGGAATCGCCTTGATATTTCTCTCAGGATTAAACACGAAGAGATCCGCCTTTTTCCCGACTTCGATCGATCCGATTTCGCGCTCCATGCCGATGCAGCGCGCGCCCTCGATGGTCGCCATCTCCAGAACCTTATCCGCGGTCATGATGGTCGGGTCGCGATGGGTTACCTTATGCAGCAGAGAGGTGAACTTGAGCACTTCCAGCATGTCGTTTGAGTTATTGCTCGCTGCACCGTCGGTGCCGAGTGAAACGTCGATGCCTGCCATGTTCATCTTCGGAATCGGAGCGACCCCGCTGCTTAGGTACATATTGCTCACGGGATTGTGCGAAACCTTCGCGCCGTGATATTTGATCATGCGCAGGTCGCGATCGGTGAGCTGCACGCAGTGCACCAGCAAGGTTTCATCGTCCAGCAGGCCGTATTGCGTGAGGATTTCCATATCGTCCATCCCGTGCAGCGCAATGGTCGACTCGCGGTCAAACATCGTCTCTGCGGTATGTATGGTGAGGCGCAGGCCCATTTCCTGCCGCAACCGCGCCGTCATAGCCAGGCATTCTTTGCTTGTGCCCCAGGTGATCGCCGGAGCAAGCCAAATCGAAATACGCCCGTTCTCCGCGCCCTGATATTGCTTCACCAGCCTGCGCACATCAGATTCAATCTTCTCCGGAGTTTGCATGATCTCGTTGCGAACGCCAAACTCCGCGCCGCAGTCCATGTATCCACGTCCGAAAATAGCGCGGATCCGCAATTCGGAAAACGCACGGATCACCGCGTCATCCAGCCCGTCCATCGGGTGGGGATACATATAATCGAGCTGAGTGGTGACTCCGCTGCGGATTCCTTCGATACAGCCGATCAGCGCGCCGGTGTAGCAGTCCTCCGGCTGCAGCTTCCCGCCGACCGGATAGGTCATGTCGTTGAGCCAGTCTTTGAGTACCTTATCGTCACCCATCCCTTTGAGATTGGTTTGAAACAGGTGGTTGTGCGTGTTGATCAGCCCCGGAAACACAGCCTTCCCTTCGCCGCTGATCACATGCTTAACATCCGGATAGCGCGCGATGAGCGCGTCGCTGTCTCCAACGTCGAGAATGCGTCCCTTGTCAATCGCAACGGCTGCGTGATAGAGCACCTCCCGTGCGGCGTTCATTGTCACCACGATGGTGTCGGTTATCAAACGGTCAATCATCTCGTGTTGTCTCCTTTGTGATCGGCGGTGTGTACTCTTCAAAAAAAGCGGGGCAGGCGCGTTACTGCGCTGTTCCCGCCATAGCGTCGAGCATGAATTTCGAGATCGCGCTTTCCAGTGAGTCGCAAATATAGTCGAAGTAAATCTTTCCCTTGTCCGGCCGGGCAAAAGTCGCATCGCCCATGATACCGGAAACGGAAACGTCCTTCGTGAGCCAATATTTCGGCAATTCGCCGGACTTGCAGTTCCGCTCTTTCAACTTCTCGGGCGGAACATCCAGATGAACCAGTTCGGGCGCAAGATACTGCATGATCGATGTTTCCAGTTCCCCTGCATGCACATCTACCCCGATGGGATTGTCGATATGGTCGCGTAACGCATCGAAGAAGCCATGTTGGAAATACTGAAAACTCGTCATATGGCAGTCCGGATGCGCGGCTTTGAACTCGCGGACAAAAATTTCCAATAATCCAGTGTTGCCGCCGTGAGTGTTGAGAAACGCGAAATAGCGAAAACCCTTTTCTACCATCACACGCGCCTGCGCTTCCAATAGCTCTAAAAGTTGTCGCGCGGGCACTGTAATCGTCCCGCAAAAACCCGTGTGCTCGGTATTAAGCCCGAATTGCAGTGTTGGAAACAGCAGCGCTTCAAAACCGTCCGTTTCGCGCAGAGCAAGCTCTTTGGAGATTGCATCGGCAATCAGGAAATCCGTTCCAACAGGCATATGCCAACCATGTTGTTCTACCGAACCAATCGGAAAGAGCACAATCGTCCGGCTGCGATCCATGGCATCGATGATATTCCACGAGCACTCGATCATGCGTTTCATCCTTGACGCTCCTTCCAGAATACCCGCGAACGGGTTTTCAAACGCGGTCTGCGATTCGATTGAAACCAGCGATTTCGGGCGATAGACACCTGATCAGGATCGGTTTTCTTGCTGAAATGCGATCAGCGCCCGCTTGACCTCGGTTGCAGAGGGCAACGCGAGTACCCGGCGAGCCAGCTCCTGACACGCGTCATCTTGGCAGCGGCGAACGGCCCGTTTTGCCGCCGGAACTAAATTCGGGCTCATCGACAGGCGATCGACACCCGCGCCGATAAAGAACGGCTGCAAGAGCGGATCACTCGCGGCTTCACCGCAGATTGCGGTTTCGATGCCAGCAATGTGACCGTTCTTTGCGACCAGCGCAATTTGGCGTAGCACCGCCGGATGATATGGCGTATAGAGAGAGGCCACGGACTGGTTGAGCCGATCCGCCGCCAGAGTGTATTGAATCAAATCGTTGGTGCCGATGCTGAAGAAGTCGACTTCACGCGCAAACAGGTCGCTGAGCGTCACCGTTGCGGGAATCTCCACCATCATGCCGATTTTAATGTCACATTGATATGCCTGCCCTTCGGCGTCGAGCGAAGCTTTCGCTTCTGCCACCATCGCTTTGGCGGCATACAACTCCTCCATTGAAGAAATCATGGGAAACATGATTGCTACGTTGCCGCAGGCGCTGGCGCGCAGGATGGCGCGCAACTGCGTCAGAAACAAGTCTTTGCGCTGTAGCGAGAGGCGAATGGCACGCAGGCCAAGAAACGGATTCTGTTCTGCGGGCAGATTTAAACTCGGTACCGGCTTATCGCCGCCGATGTCCATCGTGCGAATGACGACCTCGCGTGCGCCCATGGTTTGCGCCGCTTTGCGATAGGCTTGAAACTGCTTCTCTTCATTGGGCAGGGTTTTCCCCTCCATAAAGAGAAACTCGCTCCGAAACAGCCCAACGCCCTCTGCGCAGGCGTCGTCCGCCAGCGTCGCTTCTTCCGGTGAGCCAATGTTTGCTTCAATGATGACGCGCGTGCCGCCTGTCGTCACCGCATCCGCCGCTTTTTCGGCATCACAGGCGCATTGTTCCGCCTCGTATTGTTCGGCAGCGCGCAAAATAGTTTGCTCGGTTGCTGTGTCCGGATTGATCAATACTTCGCCCGAAAACGTATCCGCCAGAATCATGTCTCCGTTTGAGACGGCATCCATCAATCCGCAAACGCCAACGATGGCGGGAATGCATTTGAGTTTTGCCAGAATTGCCGCGTGGGATGTAATGTTTCCCTTTTCGGCAACAAGACCTGCAACCGCTCCTTTGTCGAGCTGGATGACATAAGAAGGAACGAGCTCCTCCATCACGAGCACAACGCGTCCCGTTTCTCCGTTCCCGATTGCTGTTTGCGCCGGGTCATTTCCGTTGAGATGATCCAGTAGCGTTGCGTAAAGGTCGCGAATATCCGCGCTGCGTTCTTTGATAATTTCGCTATCGATTTGCGAGAGGATAAACGCAAGCCGTTCTCCAACCTCACGCACCGCCCACTCTGCATTTACCGATTCTTCCATGATCATGTCGCGAATCGCATCCACAAACCCCGGGTCATCCAAGAAAGCCAGATGGGTTTCAAAAATCTTTTCTCCGTCGCTTCCGGTGTCTTCCAGCTCCCGCTCGAGCAGCGACTGCACGCTGATCTTCGTGGCTTCATACGCCGCGTCAAAGCGCGCAAGCTCCGCTTCGGGATGCTCGACCACCGTTTTATGAATTGTTCTGTTTCGTCCGGCTTGAATCTTCGCCCTTCCGATTCCGTAGCCGATGCAATTCCCTGTACCGCTTAGCAATCCCTAAACCCCCTGTTTCGCTCCATCGGCCGATTTTACCCTAACCGGCCGGTTTCGTGTATCATTGCCCCGTGTTTTCGAGGCAAACAGTTTCTATTCCATTTCGCTTTCGAGGATTGCGCAAATCGCCTGCATTGCGGCTTCCTCGTCGGCTCCGTCGCAACTGACCTCTACCCGATCCATGCAATTAACGTTGATCGAGAGGATATCGATGATGCTCTTTGCGTTTCCGCTTTTTCCGTCTTTTTCAATGCGAATCTTAGACTGAAATGTCTTTGCAGTCTTCATCACGATGGCCGCAGGCCGCGCATGCAAGCCACATTTGCATTTTACAACAATTGTATTGTTTTGCATATTGATTCCCGTCTCCAGCGAAGGGCGGCAGGGGCGGAAAACCGCGCCCCCGCCGCCTTCATTTCTATGTTTTTGTGTTTGGCTTAGAAGATGCCCAGTGCGCCGCCCGCGATGCCAATAACGGCAACGCCAAGCAGGATCATCCAGGTCTTGACGCGTTTCGTCGTCAACCAGTAGATGAACAGGGTCAGTGCCAACGGCAGCATCTTTGGCATGATCGCGTCGAAGAGGTTCGCCTGAAGGTCAAACGGAACCTGTCCGATGTTGAAAGTTACCTTCGTGGCAAAGCTGACATACTGCGAAATCAGGCCGCCCATAACCATTGTGCCGAGGATTCCGGCAGCGCCGATCCAGGTCTTCATTCTGCCGTCCTGGAGCATGCTGGTGATCGCGCTGGTGCCGAGCTGATAACCCTTCATCCAAGAGGAGCGGGAAATCAGAACGAGCGTTGCGGTCAGGCCGAACCAAACGAGCAGCGGACCAAGCAGGTTGCCAGTCAAGCCAAGGCTGATGCCGAGTGCGACGAACATCGGGATGATGACGCCCTGAATCAGGGAATCGCCTACGCCAGCCATCGGTCCCATGAGACCGGTTTTGAAAGCGTTGATCGCTTCGCTGGAGATGTCCGCGCCATTGGCTTTCTTTTCTTCCATCGCGATGGTTGCGCCATGAATGACTGCGCCAAGGTTCGGGTCCGTGTTGAAAAACACGAGGTGACGCTCAAGTCCTTCTACGAGGTCTTCCTTCTTGGGATAGAGTTTCTTGAGAATCGGCGCCATCGACATTGCGAAGGCGGTACCCTGCATGCGCTCATAGTTGTAGTTCGCGTGAGAGAAAAGTTGCCAGAGCCAGTAGGACTTATTAACATCTTTTTTAGTCAGCTTAACCGACTGTTCAATTTTCTGTTCCATTGACTGCAGCTCCTTCCTTCTTCGTGTTCATGAACATGTAGATCATCGCAAAGGCTACGCCAAAGAGAGCGACGCCGATGATGCTGATCTGGAAATAAGCAACAAGTAAGAAACCAATGATGAGGAATGGCCAGGTTTCTTTCTTGAGGATGGCGCGCAGGTTGAGCGCGATACCAACCGCAGGAAGCATGCCGCCGACAACGCTGATGCCGTTAAAGATCGGGCTTCCGACCATGCCGCTGACCAAGTTGCCAACCGCTTCGCTCACGTAAACGCAGAAGAGGGTAACAAAGACCATTTTGAAGAGGAAGAGCATGGTTTGCGCAGGTACCCAGTTCATGAGCATAACACCGCGGGTGTTGCCCTTCTTGGCATAAGCATCTGCCCAGTGCGCGAACACTGCGGAGATGGTCATGCGGCCAACCCAGACAACGGTGCCCATGAGGCCGATCGGAACTGCAATTGCAAGAGCCACTTCAGTGGTCGTGTGCATTGCCAGAGCAAACGCGGTGCCGACGTAACCGGCAAGCGCCATGTCGCTCGGGATCGATCCGCCAACGCTCATGTGGCCGAGGTAGATCAGGTTGATTGTTGCACCAATAATTGTGCCCTGCACGGGATCGCCCATGACCAAGCCGACGAGGAAGCCAGCAACGATCGGGCGCTGCAGCACATAATAACCGTCGCCAAACCAGAAGGGCGCATCAGCAAAATAATACAAGAAAGCTATGACTATAGCTTGCCACCACTGCATATGGATTACCTCCCTTTCACTTTCAAATGCGTTTTTCTACCTAGAATTTCAGTTTTTCAAGTTCCATCGATTTCGCCTCGGGCAACATCTGAAAATAGATGTGGATTCCCTTGGCAGACATCCCAACCAATGTGTCAAATTCGTCCTTTGTCAGTTGTGTGCTCCGCATTACCGCTTTTCTACCCGGACCTGCGCCAACATTTCCTACGTTAATCTCGTTGATTACGACGCCTAGGTCGATCAGAGCACGCAGTGTCGCAGGTGCTTTTACAAGAACAATTGCTTTTTCATTCGCACCACTGGCTTGAATCACGGGAACTGCTTCTGCAATGGTGAGAATCTGGACGTTGCACCCGGATGGCACCGCCATCTTCATTACATCACATAGAAACGTGTTTTTCGTGGTCAAGTCATCAACGACGATGATCTTCGTAATGTTGTAAATCCTCACCCATGCCGTCATGACCTGTCCATGAACCAGGCGGTCGTCAATACGGTAAAGCGATATACTCATTTGGATTCCTCCTTTCTTCTATAATTGGCAAGCAAGTCCGATGAGTTGATGATTCCGGCCTTGCCAGTGCTGCAGGCAATCTGCAGCAATTCTTCCATCTCCGCTTCGTCTCTAAGGGATAAAATCTCCAGGAGCATTGGCAGGTTTGTTCCCGCAATGCAGCTGGAACCTTTTCTGAGCGCCATCACCATTCCGGCATTATATGGCGTTCCGGACTGAAGATCGGAAAGAACCAATACATTTTTGGGGTCGTCAGCTTCATCGATCAGCTGCTCCAGCTTAAGCGTAAAGCTTTCCGGCGAATCGCCTTGATATACCCCCAGAACGCTGACCTGCTCCTGCTCGCCGAGGATCATCTCGGCGGCTTCCCGCAGGCCTGCTGCAAAAGAACCGTGGCTCACCAGAATGAGTTCTATCATTGCTAAGCCCATCTCCTATCATTACAATCCAACTCTCGCATTCTCTTTGAATGATCTACTGTATATTGGATCGTCTTTTATTTGGTCAGGTCAATCAGCACACGGAACGTTTCCGGGCTGGAGGCGCGTTCAAACGCTTTCTGGCATTCTGCCATGGTGTAACGCTCGGAGATAAACGGTTCTACGTCGATGAGCTTGTAGCCCAAGAGCCGCGTCGCTTCCCAGAATGCCTTTACCGTCGGGCTGAACGAGCCGGTGATGGTCTTTTCGCTGTAGTGGATCTTGTTTGGCTCAAACGGTACTTCTCCGGCTGGATGGAACGAACCATAATAAACGATTCTTCCTTTCTTTGCCAGCGCGTCGATGTAATCTCTAGCAAGCTTGAGCACATTGACGGTAAAGAAGACGACATGCGCGCCGCGACCGTTTGTGAGCTCCTTGATGCGCTCGATTGCGTTGCACTCCATCGGGTTAATCACGATGTCCGCACCCATACGCAGAGCGGTTTCGCGGCGAGCCGCATCCGGCTCCACCAGCATGACGCGCGCGCCACGCTTTTTGGCAAGCACGCTGTGCAACTGACCCATGATTCCGCCGCCGACGATGACGACATCCTCGCCAAAGCCAACGTTCGCGTTCTCCATGCTGCGCAGGCAGCAGGCGGTAGGTTCCGCAAATGCGCAAATATCCAAATCGGCATCCGCATTGGGCAGCGCGAAGACGCGCGTAGCAGAAATTGCGATATACTGTGCCATTCCGCCGGAGCCGGGAATCCCGTCATAAAAACGCTTTTTGGATTTTCCCGTACAGAGATTGTCGTCCCCGCGATAGCAGGCCTCGCATTGTCCGCAGCTGTCGTAGGTTTTTACGATGACCGGATCGCCCACCTTCAGGTCGGTAAACGTTCCTTCCGGAATGGCGGCTACACGGCCGGAGACCTCGTGTCCGGGTAAGAACGGCAGTTTGACGTCCCCGCCGGTAAAGATGCGCTGTTCCCATGTGCAGATCAGGCACCGCTCAAGTTTTACCAGTAATTCGCCTTCAATCGCGACTGGGGTTGTGACCTCTCGCACCTCTGCCTGATACGGCGCGGTGACGAAGATAGCTTTCATTTTTTCTGGTATCATATGCTCGCCTCAGACCGTTTTGAGTTCGCTTGCCTTCGCACCTTCGTGTACGAGGCGGACGAGGTTGCGCGTCACACCTTCGGGATCCGTGCTCTTCCAGACGTTACGGCCGATGGCGACGCCGCGCGCGCCTGCGGTCATGGCCTGCTCGATGCAGAGATACAGGGAGCTCAGTTCGCTGGTTGCTTCGCCGCCGAGCACGATGACCGGCTGGTAGGAAGCGGCAATGACTTTCTTATAAGACTCCGCATCACCGGCAAACGCCGTCTTGATGATATGCGCGCCGCATTCGCAGCCGGTGTGTGCCGCAACGACGAGGTTCTCAATCGAGTTGGGGATCGCGGGCGAGAAACCGCCGGGGAGCATCTCTGCCATGACGGGGATTCCCATCGCGTCGCCCTTGCGGCAATAGTCGGCGAGTTGCTTGAGGGACTGGTGCTCGTAAGAAGACCCCGGGAAACCCATGCAGATGATCGCGTCCGCGCCGATGCGCAGCGCATCTTCGATGTCAAACATCTGATCCTGGCAGAAGTCGTCGCCGTTGAGGCAGGAGTTTCCGCCGTCTACACGCAGAATGAGATTGACATCCTTAAGGATATCTTCATATTTGCGCGCGATGCCATATGTGGTCAAGATCGCGTCCGCTCCGCCCTTGACGATTGCGCGCAGTTTTGCGCCGATATCGTCGAGTGCGGGGTTCACGTTCAAGCCGAGGCCATGGTCCATTGCGACCACAACCATGTTGCCGTCTTCACGAAAGAGTTTGGATAGTCTTCTCATTGTTCATTTCCTCCAAGATATTTATTAACGCTCTTTGCCCTTTAGCCTATTGTGTAGTGATGCGGCGGTTTTCGCTCGATTGCCGCATCGAAGCTCTTGTGCTGCCTTTTGTCATCTATATTCTCAGTTTCAAACATCTCTCGCGGCGCTGCCGTGATTTCAGGTTATAGAAAACAGTTCCCCCATATGATGCGTATTCTTCATTGAAAATACGGATACGGTGGTTTCGAATGACTGTTGAGCCGATTCATTGGTTACCGGATTTTTGCGATTGCGTTGTACCGGATTTGAATCAAACCGCGCAAGCCAGCCATGCCTGTCCGCGTCATCATTGACGCGCTGCTTGCCGGGGTGTGTGGTTGGTTCCTTCTGAATGCTGTGCTTTCCAGTTGGTATTTGGTTTCGTTTAGTGAATTCGTTTGAGTTCGCTTGCTGAACGCCGCGCTGTTTGGAATGTTGGGATTTTGAAGCCGGTAGCCCGGTTTCCATTTGGCGAACGGTTGCTTTCAGCATCCGGTTTTTGCTCGCCAAATAAGTAGTACTAACTTACGATATGATCTAGTATAACGGCATCCCCCCTTTTGAAACAATATAGCAATCCAACAAGAAATAACCTCATTTTTTGTGAACCATTCACAACAGCATTCCGATGGAATTTCATTATATGTGTTTTTTTTCAACGATACAACCGCGTCAGTGTGGAAATGAACGATCCAGCACTGATTTTCACAATCTCATTTATAAAATAGTAACAAATGTCGAAATCACGCCTGCGCACTTGCCGGGATGAAAAGAAGGTGGTACTATTGTCTCATTCCTGTGTTTAAGCGTCTCATCAGTCACTCGTGAAAAATCGCTTGAAAACAGCTATTGCGCAGAATATCAAAACGAAATGCAGTAAAATACCCCGATTTTCTGCAAGCAAAACAGTAACGCCTGCTTTTGAGTGAAACTGTGTGTTTTAGATCTGACTCTCCCGGCAATCATCATCAGGAAGGTACGCATGAAATCGGTCATTAAAAAATTTACAAGGCAATCTTTGGTGGAGCTTTCCTCCTTTGATGGGTACCGCATCCTCAACGCGCACTGCTCCATGGATCAGGAAATTCTGCGTGCGACGGTTGTGGAGGACGCGAATCTCGGCCGCTGGGCGCAGCAGGGCGACGCCGTCATCTGCTCTGGTTACCCTTTTCACGCGCATATGGAACTCTTCACCACGGCGTTGGAGCAGCTGCACAGCGTAGGCGCAACCGTGCTCTGCATCAAGGCCGTGCGTAATAAGCCATTTCCTGCGGAAGCAATCGAGTTAGCCGATCAGCTTGACCTGATGATTGTCGAGATGCCCCGCGAAGCAATCTTCTCTAATATAATACAGGAGATATCGGAGAAAATCCTCAGCCTGAAATCCGAAGCTTTCAGCCAGCTCCAGGCGCAGACAGAGAGCTTGCTGGAAATTCTCTTTCGTGAAAATGTGCTGGAGGATTGCTTTCTGCACATAGAGCAATTCATCGGAAATCCCGTCATCGCGTTTGTTACCAACAGTAAGCTATATATGAGCCGGGAAACGCGTGCCTGGCTAACGCAGGAAGATCAGGCTGCTGTATTTCATCTGTTTTGCAGACAAAAGCAAACCCAACAACTGTCACTTTCGGCGCAAATATGCGGGCGGGAAACAGTTTTTGATATGATCGAGATCCGTATGACCGGCGATGAAACGCTTCTCCTCGGTGTTGCGGAGTGGAATCAGACCACGGATGAGCTGATCTTTCTTGCGCTCAACCGCATCGGAAAGTTTCTCGCGGTCGAGGTAAAAAACGCAACAACGGTTGAAAAAGTACAGCGCAGGCAGGAAGACACCCTGATCAACGATCTCTTCTCAGGTGAATTTGCCAGCGATTCCGAGGTGGTCTCCGCTGCCGCTACTTATAATTATCATCTGGATCGAAACTGGAAGTATCGTGTCGCAATCGTTCGCCTGCTGCATCGCGCAGACAGCGCAACGATGAACCTCAATATGCCGAGCCTCCTGCAAGGCGCACGCGAGTACCTGCATCTAGATGCGATCCTCTCCTATTACGCCGGGGAAATTGTGCTGATGTTCTGCGACGGCAGCGAAACCCTTGTGTTAGATCGATTCACTAAATGGTTTGGCGGCATTGTGAGCGGATATGAAGTTCAGGTGCATCTAAGCGCGCCGGCATCACTGGTTTGTATTCCCGTTGCGCTGGAACAGGCGAGAAAAATCGGGACCATCTGTGAGCGCTGCGGCATTTCTGAGCGCGTGGTGACCATTGAACAGCTCGGCTCTCTTTGGCTGCTGAACCTGCTTCCACAAGACGAAACGGTTGCGTTCTTTGTGCGTCGGTTCCTAGACCCGCTCAAACTCTACGATCAGGAGCACGGAAGCAGCCTTGTCCGAACGCTGGAAGCATACCTGGACTGCAACAATAGCACAAAGCTGACCGCACAAATTCTCTTTACGCACTATAACACCATCACCTACCGCATCGAGAAAATTCAAAACCTGCTCGGCATCGATATCGATGACAGCAATTTGCGCTTACAGCTTCAGATCGCGCTCAAACTCGATCGATTATTGGCGCGGTGACCTGCTCTCGAATCAGTTGTTCTCCAACGATTGGAGGCATATCGAAAGCGCAGAATTGGGTATCTGGCGTTTCTTACTGCTGAAAATGCAAGTACGAAGAGAGGTAGCCAATCAACATAAAGCAGCAAAGAGCGCTGGCGAAGGGACTACTACGAGTTCCGTCCGCACAGCGCTTTAGATTTGATTTCTTTCGTTTAGACGTCAAGAGTCTCAGCTATCAGCAAGTACTTAGCCGGCTAGCGCATTGACTGCCAACGCTTAGAGAAGCGCCAATATGGAATCCACCATCGAATTCAATATCAGCCAGCAGCTGGTCGCTCCTGCATCGAGTACGCCGCGAGACCGCTCTCCCAGTCTGCTTGCTCTGCCAATTTTTGCCACCATATCTTCGGTAGACAGCCAGCCTTCTTTCGCCGCCATCCGTAATGCTACCAGCGCTTCCATAAAACTCTTGCCGGAATCAAGAGCAGCGGAATATGCTTCTACACCCGGAATCAGCGTATCGAGCAGCGTTTTATCGCCTTTTTTCGCGTTACCGATATCCTGAATGCCGGAAAGCGCATTTTGCAGCATCGTCTCAAAATCGCGCGCGCTGATCTCTTGTAAATCGGCGCTGGCAATCGACATCTCGTCAAAAAAGACGCCGTACAGCGGCCCCATCGATCCGCCGATATCCTCCATCAGCGTGCGGCTCAGCACCGCCAAGCCTTCGGATAACGTGAATGGATGCCCGCTTAATCTCTGGCCACACATCGTGAAGCCCTTATTCATGTTGATCCCGTGATCGCCGTCGCCGATTTTTCCGTCGATTTCGCTCAGATACGCGGCATTCTCATGAATCGTTTGTATTAAGCTTAATACGATAACGCCAGACTCGCTATTTTTGATCGTCATTTTGCTCACCCCGCTCATAGTTGCTTGAGTCCCATCGAATCTGCGGGATAATCAATGCATTGCTTCAGTTCTTCGTCCAACTTCATGATCGTTAGCGTTACACCCATCATTTCGAGCGAAGTGAAATAATTACCGACATAAGCGCGGTGTACGCGAATGCCCTTCTCCGTCAAAATTTCCTCCACCCGGTTATAAACAATATACTGCTCCATCACCGGCGTCGCGCCGAGACCTGAGAGAAGCACGACCACTTCGTCCCCCGTTGCAAACGGTAGATCGGGAAGAATCAGTTGCAGCATTTGCTCTGCGATTTCGTCAGCAGTCGCCAACGGTTGAACGCTGACACCCGGCTCGCCATGGTGCCCGATGCCGAGCTCCATCGTTCCTTCCTCAATCTTAAAGTTAGGATGCCCAACCGCAGGAATGGTGCAAGGCGCGGTGCCGATTCCAACCGAGCGTGTGTTGTCGATTGCTTTTTGCGCCGCCGCGATGACCGCGTCCAAATCGGCGCCCATGGAGGCCTTTGCGCCCCCGACTTTCCACATCAACACTTCTCCGGCAACGCCGCGGCGCTTTTCCATTTCGTCTTTTGGCGCAGAGGCGCAGTCGTCGTTGGCAACCACGGTTTTCACGTCGATGCCCATGGCTTTTGCTTTGCGCATCGCCATTTTGACGTTCATATTATCGCCTGCATAGTTGCCATAGAGGCAGGCTACGCCTCGTCCTGCGTTGGCTTCCTGCATGGCGTCTAGAAACGCCGCTGCCGACGGGGAGGAGAAAATTTCGCCTACCGCGACCGCATCGCACATATTCTTACCGATGTAGCCAATGAATGCAGGCTTGTGCCCGCTGCCGCCGCCCGTTACGATACCAACCTTGTCGGCCACCGGCGCGTTTTTATATTTTAATACGCGGGAATTATTCGTTGTGGAAACGATGTCGGCATTTGCCTTCACGAATCCTTTGAGCATATCTTCAACAACATAATTCGGATCATTAAAAATTCGATTCATTGGAAACCCTTTCAGCAGCCCTTGTGGTACATAGCGTCAATTTCGTTGATGCGGTCTACCTTTGGCGTAGAACCGCCGCCGGAAAATTCGCTCTTCAACCAGACATCCAACAAGTATTTGGCAAGCTCTACACCGATAACGCGTTCACCCATACACATGATCTGCGCGTTATTGCTCTTTCTGGAACGCTCCGCCGAAAACGGATCATGGCATACAGCCGCGCGGATGCCAGGCACTTTGTTCGCCGTTATCGACATTCCGATCCCTGTTCCGCAAACGAGGATTCCGCGTTCAAACTCGCCGGCGGCAACCGCCTCGGCAACCGCTTTTGCCACGTCCGGGTAAAGGATCACCTCTCCCGCATTCGCGCCAAAGTCTTTCAGTTCGATATCGTCTCTATGGCTCAGGTGCTCGATGAGAGCTACCTTGAGCTGAAATGCCGCTTCATCGCACCCGATTGCAATTTTCATGCCGATCTCCTTATTAGTCCCTGTTGACCCAAAATAATACGGTCTGTGTTGATCCGGGATTGCTGGAGAGATGCCATTCGCCCATCGGCAAATGCACGATCTCGCCCGCTTGCGCGTGGATGCTCTTTCCGTCCTGACCCGCGATTTTTAATTCGCCGGATGCGATGTAGAAAATCTCGTCTGAGCTATGCTTCTCAATTTCTTTCATCGACTCACCGGGTTGGAGCGTCAGCGTACCGCAGCTCATCTCCACACCGCCGCCAACAACTAGCGCCGGGCGGACAATGCCGCCATACAGCGTTGTTCCTTCTGTTTCGGATGGTTTCAATACTTTCATATCTGTATCCCTTAATTTTATTTACAGTTCTGCTGCAATCTTTTTCAAGTTTGCAAGACCCTCGGTTGCCAGCGCCTCGCCGGTTGGGGCAAACGTACGCCAGATTGCGCAGTTTCCCGCCAATTCCGTAAAGCTCGGGTCAAATGATTCGATGCAAAGCGGCCCGTCGTAGCCCACTTCGGCAACCGCCTGGAAAAACTCTTTAAACGGAACCAGCCCGGTACCGGGAATTCCGCGATCGTTCTCGTTGACATGAATGTAGCCGAGGTACTCTTTTCCGCATGTCTTTACCGCGCCGGAGAAGCTCTTTTCTTCGCGGATCATATGGAAGCAGTCCAAATGCACTTTGATGTTGCCTGTGCCAACATCTTTGCAGAATTTGACGGCATCCTCCGCAATATTTAGGAAGAAAGTCTCAAAGCGATTGACGCACTCGACACAGATCACAACGTCGCCCGTCGCCTTGGCGTATTCGCCCGCTTCGCGCATGCAAGCTACGCCCCAGTCCCATTCTTGTGGTGTCCGCGGGCGCTTTGTAATGTAACCCCAAGCGGCGTAGTTCACGCCACCGAGAATCTTGGTGCCCAGCGTATTGCAGATATCCACGCACTTTTTCATCGCCCGAACAGCTTCCGCGCGAATCGCCGGGTCTGGCGAGATCGGGTTTGTCGCGGTGGTCAGCGTCGTTGTGCAAACGCAGTCGATGCCGACGCGCTCCAGCTCCGCCTTTACTTGTTCGGTCGGAAAGGTAAAGGGATTGGAAATCGCGAAATCGACCGTCTCAAACCCCAGATCCTTTGCTTTCTGAATAATCCAGAGATCCTTTTCACCAAAGCTTTCCGCCCAGATGAAGCTATCTACACCAAATTTAAAGTACACGGTGTTTCCTCCTTACAGGGTCTGCGGAACCGCAGGATTATTGTTTGCAAAGTTCTGCAAAACGATCAGCGGCTCATAGCTGCTCAGGTTTTCCAACACGATGCCTTTTTTCGCAGCGTCTTCCGAAACGAAAAACTCGTCGCCGGAGAGATCGCCGTAGCGCAGCACGCCCGGTGCTTCGCACTCAAACGTGCCGAAGGTGCCGTGTCCCTGCACGACCAGCGCGCAATAACACGCCTGATCGCTGAGCTTCACCTTTGCGCCCGGCGCAACGGTTACCTCTTTGGCGGCAATCCATTCGTTTGCATAAGCAACCCATTTTTCCGACAACCCCTTCTGCGTTTCGGGCAGAGGTTTGGGCGCACGGAAATACTTTTGCTTATAATCGGTACGCGTGCTTTCTTCCCAGTCAATCTGGGCGAAAAGTGCGTCTACGTCGCCTTTCTCTTCCTGTGGTTGACAATCGGTGAGCAAGCTGCCCGGGTTTACTTCGCCCATCGTGACGTTTTCCATGATGGTGTTCACATCGCTGTTCCACTGTGGCTCATAAGTCACCACGGATGCGGGCGCGTGAATGACACCGGCGGGCGTGTACCAGCCGGTTCCCAGCTGAACGCGGTAAGCGCGCGAAAGCTCGGTAATGCGCGTATCCTGCTTGCCGTAGTTACGAATGCACTCCATAACCTGTTCTTTGGTGACAGAGGAGTCAAACCCAAAATACGTCAACGGAAATTTACCGAGGTATGCGTTGTATTGGATCGGGAAATAGTAAGCCTCAGGCTTGCCATGTCGTCCGATTTTATTCGCGCGCTCCTCGGTCAGATGCAGGTGATGAAACAGGGGCTTATCATAATCATACAACTTTGCAAACGTCGGCCAGGTGCCGTAGGTTTCTTGCAGCGAGTTACCGATCAGATCCGCACCGAGTTCATTCACCACATCCGAAAAGAGGATGGTTTCGCCCGTTTTCGCGTCCGCCAATACATAACTCATGCCCTCAGTCGGTCCGGTTTTCGGGCCGTTGAGTGCAACGGTTACTGACCCCAGCCAGCGCTCGCATATGCCGCCGCGATCCATGCCGAATGCAAAATAATCATCCGGATGCAAGCGAAGTCTGCGCCCGGGTTCATTAAAACCGCGCGGCACCCATGTTGGTGTCATCTGCAGTACGCCTTTTCCTTTATTAAATACCTTCTTGATGCTATCGCTGGACATATGCGTCGCCTCCTTTATCTTACAGAGTGTAGTATTTTACTTTATCGGCTGCGTTGAACAGGTCGATCTTGTGGTTGATGATTTTCTTCATCTCAGCAATGCCATCGACATAAAGTTCGAACGGCTCTCTGATCTTCGGGTCGTTGAACAGCGTCTTGCGCAGTTCCTGATACAATGCATCCTTGGTGTCAGAGGAGATGTTGATCTTGTTGATACCGCGCTTGACGCTCTCGGCGATCTCATCGTCTGGGTTGGCGGAACCGCCATGCAGAACGAGCGGCACGGTCGACTTCTTCTTGATCTCGCTTAGCAGGTCAAGCTTCAAATGCGGCTTGAATCCCTTTGGATAAATGCCGTGTGCGGTTCCGATCGCAATTGCAAGGCAGTCGATGCCGGTGGCATTGACAAACTTAACGACATCGTCCGGATCGGTGTAAATAATTTCGCTGGTGCCGCCCTCGGTGTCGTTGCCGGTGGTTCCGATGGTGCCGAGTTCCGCTTCCACGGAGATGCCCAGCGGATGAACCATATCGACAATCTGCTTGGAGAGACGCATGTTCTCTTCAAACGGTTTGTCGGAAGCGTCGATCATGACAGACGTAAATCCGGTGCGCACGGCGTGCAGAATCTCTTCTACAGTGGCGCTGTGATCCATATGAATGCAGACCGGCACTTTTGCCTTTTCGGCTGCATCACGCATTGCCGCCATTGCGCTGTCGCCCTGAAACGCCAGTTCCTTGGGGTGAACCGCGAAGATAACGGGCGCACCCTTTTCTTCGCAGCATTCCACAACGGCCTTCATAATCTGACAGGTGCCAATGTTAAACGCCGGCACCGCAAAGTTCTTCTCATTTGCGACAGAAAGTAGCTCTTTCATGTTCACTAACATAGTTGCAATCCTCCGATATTTGAAATATAATGTTTATATGTGTAAACCGACATTGATTTGATGTCAGGTCTTGCTTTCTGAACCGTAATTTTTCTCAATTTGAGACCTTGTTTCGGTCATTCAGTAGACGCTATACCGGATATCCATTGTCGGAACCCAACTGCTCTGGGTCGTGTATTCGATATTACTAGCTTTGGTCGGAAGCAACCCCCGTGTGAGGGCTGCTTCCAACCAGTCAATCGTTGTTGTATGTGTCCGTCTTACGGAATATTACTTCAGGTACTGATCAACGTTAGCTGACGTAACGAGCGTGAACGGAACCATGATGGACTTTTCAACAGTCTTGCCAGCGATGATGTCAGGGATCAGGGAGATCGCGGTCGTCACCTGAGCTGCGCCATCCTGAAGAACGGTTGCCTTGAGCGTGCCATCCTTAACCATCTGGAGCGGGCCTGCGTTGCCATCGACGCCGATGCAGATGATGTCTGTACGGCCGATGGAGTTACAGTAAGCCTGGACAGCAGACGACATGTCGTCGTTGTCACAGATGATCGCTTTGATCTCGGCACCATACTGGGTGAGAGCGTCCGTTGCGAAGCTGACGGCCTTGTCCGCCGACCAGTCCGCTGCGAAGTCGCCAACGCTTGTCCATGTGGTCTGAGCACCCATGATGTTCGCGATGCCCTCGCCTCTCTGGATCTGAGCAGAGTTACCAACAATACCCATCATGTGAGCGTACTTACCACCATCGGGAATATTATCCAGAACGAACTGCGCCATCATCTCGCCTGCTTGAACGTCATTGGAACCGACAAAAGCTGTTGCGAGATCGGTGGTGTTGTTCGTCATGGAGTTCACGACGATGATCGGGATGCCTGCTTCCGCACAGCGGGAAACCACAGGTGCGCTGCCTTCGGCTTCTGCCGGGAGCAGGATGACGAAGTTCGCGCCGTTGTTGATCGCGTCTTCAATCAGGTTGGTCTGGATGATCGGGTCAGTCTGGCCGTCATAGAGCTGCCAGTCAGCAATCGTGCCATCCGCAACCATCGCATCGAGCGCAACTTTGGCAGCGCCGTTCAGCGTGGCGTGGAATGCGTCCACCGTGTTCTTCGCGATGTAAGCAACGTGAATTGCAGGTGCTGCAGCAGTAGGTTCTGCGGTTGCGGCTGCTTCTGGAGCGGCTGTCGCTTCTGCGGCAGTGGTGGTTGCGGCGGGTGCGGTGGTGGCGCAAGCTGCAAGGCTCATGACCATCGCAAGGGCCAACACTAGAACAATAACTTTCTTCACTTTTTGTTCCTCCTGTTTATTTATCTTTACCCGTTTAGCGGGGTAAGACCAAATTGATAGATCTTATTCTTCTGTCGCTGTGTTGATTAACCGCGTTTTTTGTTAATCGTCATATCCAGCATGACGGCTCCGATGATCAACAAGCCTTTCACGATCGTTTGATAATAGGATTCGATGCCAATCAGGTTCATGCCGTTGTAAATCAACCCGATAATCACGATACCGACCAGCGTACCCGGAATGGTGGAAACACCGCCGGCGAACGAGGCTCCGCCGATGACGCAAGCCGCGATTGCGTCGGTTTCATATCCGACTCCAATGTTCGGCTGCGCTGCGTTTATCTTTGCGGTCATCAAGATGCCTGCGATTCCGGCAAAGATGCCGCTGATGACGAAGGTCGTTGTACGCGTCCAGAAAATATTAACGCCCGATGCTGTTGCTGCATTGATGTTGCCGCCCACTGCGTATACATAGCGTCCAAACTTGGTCATGTGCAGTAGCACATATGAGATGATGAACACCACAAGCAGAATGATGACGGGGTACGGCATGAGCGGAAACAGCTTCCCTAGGCCAATTTGCGAAAACGTCGGGTTCGCAAGCGCCACTGAGTAACCGCCGGAAATCATGTAGCCCAAACCGCGGATGACCAGCTGACTGGCAAGGGTTACAACAAACGGGAACATGTTAAACTTTGCAACGAGAATACCGTTGACCAGTCCCAATAGCCCGCAAATCACAATTGCAGCGATGCACGCCAGCATATTGCTGCCCGTTAGACTCAGCACGACGCCGATTGTTGTACTGGCAAGGGCGAGCATTGCGCCGATTGACAGGTCGATGCCTCCGGCGGTAATGACGAACACCATGCCCAGCGCAAGAACGCCATTGATGGAAACCGACACCAGGATATTGATCAAGTTGTTGGTTTTCAAAAAGTTGGGCGAAGCGAATATCAGTATCACAAACATGCCAAGCATGACGAATACGATTCCGTACCGCTTCATGAACATGTTGAGTTCATGCTGATCCATTCCAAGAATTAATTTTTCTTTTTCTGATTTCATGGTTACGTCCTTATCTTCCACCAAATTCTTTGGCTAAAATTGTTTCCTGATTTGCGGTATTACTCAATAATTCGGAGCGGCTTACCTCTCCGTTGATCCTGCCCTCATGGTAAATCAAAATGCGGTCACTCATGCCCATTACCTCCGGAAGTTCCGAAGATACCATGATGATTGCCATGCCCTCCGACGCGAATTTACTCATGAGCGCGTGGATTTCCGATTTGGCTCCGACATCGACGCCTCTGGTCGGTTCATCCAATATGAGCAGCTTCGGGGTTGCCAATACCCACTTTGCAATAACGACCTTCTGTTGGTTGCCGCCGCTTAAGCTATATGCCTGAGATTCAATGCTTGCCATCTTCACGGTGAGCGTTTTTGCAACAACCCGGCATTCTTCTTTTTCGCGCTTTTGATTAATGAAGAAACTCTTTTGCCTGGCAGGTAGATTTGGCAGTGAGATGTTTTCGCGGATCGAGCGAAACAGACACAAGCCATAGTTTTTACGATCTTCGTTGATCATCGCAATTCCCTGCGAGATTGCGTCACGCGAGTTCTTGGTCTTGAGTTCTTTTCCGTTTAGATACATCTTGCCGCTTGTGGGTTTATCGAGCCCGAATATAGCGCGCATCGTCTCGCTTCGTCCCGAACCGACAAGACCAGAGAAACCAACGATTTCGCCAGCGTGCACTTCGAAGCTGATATCGCGAAAACCCTTGCCGGTAAGTCCTTCCGCTTTAAAAACAACATCCCCGATCGGACAATCCACCTTGGGGAAAATATTTTCAACCTTGCGCCCGACCATCATGGAGATTAACTCGTTGATGGAGATATCCTCCACTCTGCCTGTTCCGATAAAGTGACCGTCACGGAATACGGAGTAGGAATCGCAAATCTTAAATATTTCTTCCATTCGGTGCGAGATATAGATGATCGTAACGCCCTGCTCTTTCAGGTTGCGAATCGTCCTGAACAAGCGATCTGTTTCCTCGCTATCGAGAGAGGAAGTCGGCTCATCCATAATGACCAGACGCGCGTTGCACGAAACCGCTTTTAAAATCTCGATCATCTGCATCTGTGCAAGTGTCAAGGATTCCATCAAAGCTTTGGGGTTCATGTTGAGTTGATACTGTTCCAATAGCTCAGCGGCACGCCGGTTGGTTTCGCTTTTGTTCAGAAAAGGCGTGTGCTTGATCGTATCCTCACGCTTTAGAAAAATGCTCTCTGCAATCGAAAGATACGGTTCGGGATTCAGTTCCTGATGGATCATGGAGATGCCAGCTCGAATTGCTTCCGCCGGACCGTTTGCGCAGTAGGGCTTGCCTTCAAAGCGAATCTCTCCGGCATCCTGCTTTTGAAGGCCCATGACGATCTTCATGAGCGTGGATTTCCCTGCGCCGTTTTCACCGAGTAGTGCATGCACTTCGCCCGGCTTTACATGAAGCTGAACGTCTTGCAACGCGTGTGTTCCGCCGAAGGATTTGAAGATCCCTTGGCAATCAAGAATACTCTCATCAGTTGCGTTGTAGTTGGTCATTGCGTTCAAAGATATCACTCATTTCCAAACTTTTTTCGATTGTTTTGCGCGTTAGTTTCGCGCCAATACTGTCAGTTTATCCAGTATGTTTTGTCCGCTGAGAAATGCTTCTTTATAAAGCGCATAGTACTGCTGATACGTTTCGTGCCGATCCGCATCCGGGAAAATGATTTCCTCGCGATATCGCACGGCCGCTTGACACCCTGCCTGAATATCCGCGTATATGCCCGCGCCTACGCCTGCTGCAATTGCGGCGCCTAGCCCCGCCTGCTCCTGTGTTTCGGAAACGCGTAATGGCGTATTGTAGATATCCGCTTGCAGTTGCAACCATGGTCTGCTGCGCGTCGCGCCGCCGGACGCTACGAGGGATTTGGCATGAAATCCGAGGGACCCGCAGATTTCGATGCACTGCATCAGGGAGTAAGCGACGCCTTCCATCACGGCTCTTGTCAGGTGCGCATGTGTCGAGCCAATATTGATGCCTAGAAACGCTCCGCTCAGGTTCGGGTCGAGATGCGGGGTTCGTTCGCCGTTTAAATAAGGAAGAAACAGTACCCCTCCGCTGCCCGGAGCCGTTTGCTCGACCTCATGATCGAGGATGCCATAGTCGAAATGACCGGAGTTGCGATGCCACCATTCCAGAGACAATCCCGCGGTCATCGTCGCTCCAAAGAGGAGCCATCTACCTTGCTGATATCCGCAGAACATGTTGGTGTTCAGTTGCGGATTGAGAACCGGCCTGTCAATCTGAAAACTGACCTGCCCGCTGGAGCCGATGTTTACCGTAGCGTCGCCGACATTCACCATGCCGTTTCCGATGCCTTGCATCACCTGATCTCCGCCGCCCGCCGCAACAACTGTCCCGGCGATCAACCCTGTCTCCCGCGCCGCCGCCGGACTGATGCAGCCGGCATGCTGCGTTGTCGCATAACACTGCGGAAAAAAAAAGCGCGGTATCTCCATCCGATCGAGGATTTGACTAGACCAGTTGTTTTCCTTGATGTCAAACGCAAGCGTTGCTGATGCGTCCGAAAAGTCCGAGGAGAGTTCGCCGGTCATTTTTAGCTTCAGGTAATCCTTCGGCAGGCAGACATATCGTATCTTGTCATAGTGAGCCGGTTCGTTTTCTCGCACCCATAGTAACGATGGCAGGAGAAAGCCGGTATAGATCGGATTCATGACCAGCGTTTGAATGCCGTCCGCTCCGAGCCGCCGCTTCATCTCCAGTACCTGTTTGCCGGAGCGCGCGTCGCAGTGTAAAATTGCCGGGCGTACCGGTCGAAAATTTCGATCGAGGGTCACTAAACCATGCATCTGGCCGGAAAAGCTCACTCCCGCAATTTCGTCGGCCGCGCATCCGCATTTTGCGAGCGCTTCTTGAACCGTTTCCACGCAGGTGTTCCACCATGCATCTGGGTCATGCTCCGCATATCCGCTGCGGGGAGAATCAAAAACGTAAGATCGCTTGCTCAGGGCTTTGACTTGGCCTGCTTCATCGACGACAATGGTTTTTAGTCCTGAGGTACCAAGGTCGATTCCCATCAACAAAGCCACGTTGCGCCCCCCTTTTTATTTCTGGCGGACGAATGCAGTCAGGCACCCTGCCATGAATGTATCGCCGAGTCCGATGGTGTATTTCGGGTGTTCCATATATCTAGAAGGCACAATGCACACTGATTGTTCCGGTTGCATGGCCTCTAGTTCCTCTGCAAAGCGGAGTCCATCCGGGCTGAGGGCGAGTTGCATACTCTCGCGGCAATCCTCATACGATCCATATCGACCCGTTCTCGCTCTCGTGCCCGCCATTAAGTTGCCGAGCGTCAATCCTTTTTCCATGTCGACATCTGCAATTCTCTTGCCGAAATACATCGCGTAATCTTTTGTGTGCAGTATGATGCCGCGCACGGGATATTTTTCAAGTAGCAGTTGCAGGGCAGTCAGAACGGAAGAAAGATTATCCTTGTCGGTCTCCATGCCGAATCGAAGCGCGTGCTCCACAAGTTCCTCTTCGTTCATGCCGTATAGGTCTACAACACTCGAAAGACGGTCAAATACCAAATTCTTGAGTTCAGCGTTTAGATAACATGCGCCTTCGAGATAGATCGTGCAGTTTTGATTGTTTTGCTTCACGACCTGGTAATGCTTGATCAGTTCATCGACCTTGTTAGACATGATTTGTTCGTCGATGATGCCATTTAAGCCGGAAACGCAATAGACCGGAATCTGGATTGCGTTTCTCTCGCAATAATCGAGGAATACTCGATCGATCGGCACCGTTTTGTGGATGGTGTCGTAATCCATGATCAGGCGGTTGGACACAGGTGCTTGATAAATCTTGCCGTTAACATCTATCTTTGTGCCTTTGGGATATTGCAGAATCATATGCCGTACCGGCAACTCATTCGTCGCACTCTGCATCATTGGCACGATGCCTTGGTTTGTAATGGTGTCGAGTCCCGCGCCGCTCATCAGCTTGCAAACTTCAGTCGAGCGATCGGTAATATGCGCAATTACGGGAAATCCAACTGCGTTTAACGCAGCCGCGCCTTGCGCGCAGGTGCCCCCCAGGGCATATTCCGTATGAAATCGCTTTTCGAGATACTCGCATACGGCAACATTTGTGATATCGATTTCGCCGCCCAATCCATGAATCATATGGTAGCTGACGATTCGGGCAAACGCTTCCAGAGAATCAATCACGTCGCCGGTGCGAAATCCGGGTTCATCCACGGAGTAGGTCGAAAGAATGTCGGTAAATGTCGCCTCGTCCCAGTCCAGTACCACGTCAAGATCGCTCGTGTAACCCAGTATGATCCGCTCTTGGCTTGCCTTGAGTCGATTGGCGTCTTGTCCCATCTGTTGGTGATACGCTTCGTATCTATCTTGGTAAGCCATCCTTGCCCTCCGATTTAGAGCTTTGTCTCAGACAGTAGATACTCAACATCGTCTGCCAAAGTGTTTTTCGCCGCGTCTTTTTTCGCTCGATCCAGCTGATAGACTAGGATATCCAATATCGCGGTGATATAGATATGCGACGCGGCTCCAAAGATATATACGCTCGAATATTCAATTCCGGTGCTGAGCGTGATGTCGGCTTCTTTTTCAATTGGCGTTCGCAGCTGGTCTGTGATCGCAATTGTGGTCATGCCGCGTTTTTTTGCCACTTCAAGCGCAAGCAAAACCTGCTTGGAGCTTCCCGAATGGGATATTCCAATGACGATGTCCTGTTTTTTACCGAGATCGACGTTGTTGATTTGGTGTTCAGATATACTCGAGCTGGTGGAACGAATTCCCAAGCGACCTAAGCGGAATGAAAAATCCAGCGTCGAAGGGATGGAGTTGCCGATTGCAACCAAATGAACCGTATCGCACTGGAGGATGAGTTCCACGCACTTTTGAAGTGCTTCGCTATTGATATTGTTTTTCGTTTGAATGATGTTCGCGGCGGCTTCCTTGAGCACATCTTCCCAATTGCCGGATTCGCCCGCTTGAATGTTGCCGCTGAGTAGCTGGTCGCGGCCGAGATCATGCGCCAGTTGCAGCTTCATCTGATAAAAACCTTTATATCCCAGATGCTTGCAAAGCCGGATGACCGTCGCGTCGCTCGCGCCGCTTGCCTCGGCAAGTTCGGATACATTGATTCGAACCGTATGCTCAGGCTCACGCAGGATATAATCGGCAACTTTTTTCTCTGCCGAGAATATCTCTTCATAATTTAAGCGGATATTTTCTAAAACGGAGTATTCGAATTCCATAGATATCCTTCTTTTCAGATGTGAAATATTATTTCTTCTTGTCGTGAAAGATGCTCTTTATGTGTGAATTATATGCAATGAAAAATCACTTGTCAACAGAATTTGTCGATATTTTTGCGATTACATGAAATAATATTACACGTTAATCTCATTAAGGTTGACTTCTTGTATTTCAAATGCAGAATTTCACGACGTTTTTACGACAACATCGTGACTTCGTGAAATAAAAGTTTTTTTCTCTGGTGTGCACTTTTATCGCACAACGTGGGTCTATTCGACGCTTCGGCTTGTTTTTTGAGTCATGTTTGCGTCTGCCAAGATTCAATAATAGATGTGTTAACACGTTCTGCATGGTTTTAATGGCAAATTCTCCTAAACCTGCGTCTCCTGTTCCTCCGCCAGGCGAAACACATAGTCAGAAATAAGAAGTAGACTACGTTCACGAATACCCTGCTCAACCACATTTCATTGAATTTTGTATAATTATTTTTATTTTATATTGTATTATTGTCTTAATTATTATATTATGTTTATAGCGAATGTGAAATCCGAGCTGTGAGGTCTTATGAGAAGTTATATCAAGTGCAGTGTTTGCGGGTTCATCGGCGAGGATGGAAAAATTCAACAAGTCTGTCCAAGCTGTGGCGCGCCACTGACCAGTTTCAAACATTATGCATATGGCATCGGCGACAAGCGTTTATCCAACCTCACCCTTCGCATTCACCCTATGCTGGTACATTTTCCGCAAAGTATCTCGGTCCTCTCGCTCGTGTTGATCATCATCGCTTTTTTAATGAAAGCCGATGCCCGCGGAGAAATGATACTAATCGAGAAAATCATCTCGATCCTCCTTCCCTTCTCGATTATTGCGGCGATGGCTGCGGGCATGTTTGACGCGAAGGCTCGCCTGAAAGACACGAATGGCCCTATTCGACAACAAAAAATGAAGTTTGGCGCGTTATTTCTGGTCACTTCCGGTCTTTCCGCAATCTTGATCAACTATGAGTTTTTCACGCCACTCGGCATTGTCCTGATTCTACTTCTCAATACCCTCGGTGTCATATTCAGCGTACTGCTCGGCATAAAAGGAGCATCGCTGCTAAACGTCCTCGTTCAGGACGCGTCATAAGCCGGGTTATCGATATATCATTTCAAAATAAATCTTGGAGGTACTCAAATGAACAGCTTTGAACGAAAACTCAATCAAACCAAAAATAAGGTGACCGGCGTCGTCAAGCAAACCGCAGGAAAAATCACGGGGGACGAAGTGCTGGAACTAAAAGGACGGATTCAATCCTCCAACGCGGATATGCAAAAGCGGACCGACGTGGACGATGCAATTCAACACATCAAGCAATCCGCTGCAAAAGAGAAGGCGGACATCGCAAAGACGGTCAACAAAGCAGAGCAGACCGTCGCAAAAAAGATCAACGATTCGCTCGATGACCGCGCAAAACGGAAGACGAAATAAGCGCAATCGCTGATCAAAGACACAGTAACCCTAATATTAAAATCAAAAAATAATAAACAAAACAGGAGGAAGACACAATGGGTTGGCTCGCATGGATTATTTTAGGTGGCGCGGCCGGATGGATCGCCAGTTTACTCACGAGAAACAATGGCAACATGGGCCTCTTGGCCAATATCTTAGTCGGTATCCTCGGCGCATTTGCCGGTAACTTTCTCATCAACTTGATCGGCGGCGGATCATTGACCAGCTTTGGCTTCAATATTACGACGTTCATCATCGCAATCGGCGGCGCGGTTGTTCTGCTGCTGATCTTTAACTGGATTCGCAAGCGGCGTTAAGCACGTTTCGCTTCGCACAGCATCATTCGCACCAGCTTCTTACTCAATGCTGAAAGGAGAGTGAGCGATATGTGGACCATCATCATTATACTGATCGTCCTTTGGCTGTTCGGCGCATTTGGCAACCGATTAATCCCCAGTGCCCCTCAATTCGGAGGCTGGGTACACATCCTGATCCTGATCGCAGCCGTTTTACTGATCCTAAAACTCGTCAATGTCATTTAATCGATCAATGATTCTTTGCACCTTACTAAAGATCGATCCGCAGATGAGCACTGTCATTTTACAGTGCTCATGCTGTCGGTGGATCACCTTGTCTGAACCATATTGTTAAGAACAATCATGTTGCGGTTTTGATTGTGAATCATCGTGAATAATCAGCCAAATCAGCAAGCAGATCCATCACTTTCTCAATCTTCGACGCCTAATTTGAATAATCGATGAAATGAACAACGAATCATTTGACAGATCGTTTCATCCCATATAGAATAACCAAGTACGAAGAGAAAAGGTATGGACAACAGGCATGAAAATTTCAACACACGCCATCGTTT
>Ga0302289_1000132_pt1 | contig 42174 bp, 39 predicted proteins | sample III_Fen_N1_2_FD_194552 | JGI IMG/M metagenome (GOLD analysis project Ga0302289, IMG submission 194552) | Peat permafrost microbial communities from Stordalen Mire near Abisko, Sweden - III_Fen_N1_2 | ecosystem: Environmental > Terrestrial > Soil > Wetlands > Permafrost | place: Sweden: Abisko... | reverse complement strand
AAGACAGACAGGGCGATATTATGGGCGACATGAATAAAAGGCGCGGACGCATTATGGGTATTGATACAGATGAAGACGGATCGGCTGTTGCATGTGAAGTGCCTACATCTGAAATGGCTACCTATGCCACGGACCTCAAGTCCATGACGCAGGGCCGCGGCTGGTACACGATCGAGCATGCCCGCTATGAGCAGGCACCTGCAGAAGTTGAGATCAAGGTCATTCAGGCACACAAACATCAATTGGAAGAAGAGGAATAACACCCGACGCAGCTGTTTTTCGAATTCGCGGTGCGAAAAGCACAGGACAGGATCGCTGCGTGTCTCCGAAATTGATAGAAAAAGGCATCTGCTTCCATGGAAGCAGATGCCTTTTTGATTCGCTAAGACCAGCGGAGCGGGTATTCCCAGAGCGCGATTGCGGGTATTTCCGGAGCGGAATTCAGGTCACTGGGATCTTAATTCACGGAATAGATAACGGTATTATTTTCGTTGGGGAAAGCAGCGGCAGCGGAAAAGTTCTTGATAAAGAAGGATTCGTTCAGAACAAAGCCTTCAGCAATCGCGGAATCATCCGGGAAACGCAGTGTGTTGTCGATCATGATATATGCGATATGTTCCTGTGCGCATAAAGCGCGGAATCGTACCAGATCACCGCCGCAGCCGGAGAGGAGATCGATATATATGGCCTTTCGCGCATATGTATCATACCCTGCAGTCATAGCATAATACGGGTATCCATAGAATGCGGACCGGCCGGATAGAAAGAACGAATTCATTGTAAACGAAGCGGTTAGAAAAACATCCTTAGGCTTCGTATGATTTTCGATCCATGAAACCATGGGAGAATTTAATGACATCGTCGCACCGGAAGTATTGACATTGTAGTAAACGATCCATTCGCTGATACCGGTTGCAGTTAACGAGATAAACAGGAGAACTGCCAGAATTCGCGTTCCGATTAAGATCAGGATGCGGCGAACCGGATGAAAGGGAGCCGGTTTGCTGAGAGAATCAGCGTCAGCAAGATAGGCTGCGGGCCTTGGTTTTGCAGTGAAGGGCATCCAAAGGAATGCGAGGAATCCGGAAATGAATATTGTAAACAGAATTATACTGATTTGGATAAACTTGTGATTCGCAGTTATGTCGACCGATGTTTGAAAGACGAAGGCCAGAACTGCGGGGAGTGCAAAAGCAAGAATGACAATGGTTCGATATGCGCTTCTTTGAGCGAAAAGCAATATCAGAAGCAGAATGGACGCGACCCCCATGATTTTTGCCAAATAGATCAATACATGAAGCACGGTCGGGTCTTCCACTATGAATCCCCAGACATAAGAGAAAGAGACAACGTTCCCGGCGCCTCCGGAAAAGAACTGTGCCTGCAAAACAGACGAACCAACGGCAGCCGCTGCAACAACGGCGTATGTGACGCGGTTTTCGGAGAAAATCGACAGGAAAAAGAGAATCAGCAGACCGGCGATCAGTGCGGAACCGTGAAAATACGGCATGCAGACAACCACAAGGACGGCGACACCTCCGAGTGCATACGGACGAATCGGATCCTTCCTGCGGGGCAGCCACGCCTCACGGCTGAAGAGGAACTGGTTAACTTTTGCTTTCCAGCCCGGGGCTTTCCTGACATGCAGGAACATACGACGGACATGCGGCAGAAATAGAAACAGTAGAACAAGAATCAGTGCAACACCCAACAGAAGATGCCGCTGATTGGCATATACATTGATGGCCCACAGCCCCCATGAATCGTGCGGAGTCGTCCCGATCCACTGCTTGTTGGACAGGATGCCGGAAAAGACGGACTGTACGGTTGCTCCGGGAGCAATGGCCAGACTTCTGATCTGGTCAACGATCGCGTACGAGCTCCGGAAAAGAACAAGAAGAGGAGCCAGAATGAATGTGATTCTTTTCCCGCTCAGCAAAACGGCCAGGACACCCAGCAGAATCAAGCAGGAAACTGCTGTCAGAATGGACGGGATATTCAGGGCATAATCAATCCGCATACCGAGCATATTCAAATTTCCGCAGAGGAAATAGAAAAGGAAATGGTAACGAATCCCTTCTCCGGGGAAATGAGGGTATTCTGTCGGGAAATTTACACCGTGCGAAAAGGATGACAATATGGCCGTATGCGGCGAAAGGTCACTGAAGACCGACCAACCGGCAACCACGTTACTGCCCGTAACATGAAAGGAATAGAAAAATAGCCATACGATACCAGCCGTAATGAAAAGAAGCGGAATCAAATAGAAAAGCACAGAACCGACGGATGCGGTGTAGCCAGAAATTTTCATTCTGTCTTTCGCCGGCGGACGGGAATCTGCCGGAACATGGCCGCTAAGGTGATGTTTGGAGAGATCTGTTTGTTCAGATGCAGGATCGGCTGCCTCGACGGGCTCGGGATTTCTCCGGGCGAAACATTTCTGCCAGAAGAGACTGCCGCAATAAAGGGAGGCACAGAGAGATACAATATTGGCAGGGTACATAACCGGCATTTCAGACGGCATGAAAGGCGTCATAATATATGCAACAATATATGTAAGTATCGTTACAAAAACGAGACCGATCACAAACCCGGCCGGGTAGAAGAAAAGGTTGGTGGGAATCAATGAAAGAGTCTCCTTGCGCGGAGCAATCCCGACAAAAATTCTCTGCGGATCCGGGAAAAGAAGACGAAGAAGCTGTACTCCGAAAAAAAGACAAACGACTAAATATATAACTGCCAGCATGATGGTTCCTCCTCTGTCAGTTGACGAATATTCTTGGACCCGAACTATTTCTTTGTGTCTGTATCATCAGAAACAACGTACCGCGGACGATTTTTCACTTCTTCGAATATGCGGGCGATATATGTTCCGATCAGACCCAAACTGATCATAATACAGGCACCGATTGCAAGCTCCACAACGATTACGGTGGTGAAACCGCTTGCGGCGTGACCTGCAAAGAAATTCACCAGCGTCTGGATCAGAAGAATCAGTGCACCCGCCATGAAAACAAGACCGATGGTTGTGATCAGCTGCAGCGGCATGGCGGAAAAGGAAGTAATTGCATTGATCGACAAAGACAAGAGCTTGCGCAGCGACCAGCGGGATGCACCTGTCTGCCGTTCGGCTATCTCAAAAGGAAAAGATACACGCCGGAAACCAAGCCACGCGGACAATCCCCGGAAGAACGTATTGTGTTCCGTAAATTCGCGCCACTTCAGAACTACCTTGCGGTCGAGCAGCTTAAAATCGGACGCATTGGCCAGCTGATAGCCGGACACTTTATGAAAAAGGCCATAAAACATAGTAGCGTTGATTTTGCTGGAGAGACTCTCTTTGCCCCGGCTGCTCTTGACGCCCTCGACGATTTCGTATCCCTCATCGCGCCACAAGCGAAGCATTTCAGGAATGTATTCGGGCGGATGCTGCAGATCGCCGTCCATCAAAATGACGGCATCGGAATCGGCCACATCAAGACCGGCGCAAATCGCGGCTTCTTTGCCGAAATTGCGTGACAAACGAAGACCGCGGACGTTGTCGGGATATTGTTGCACTCCGGCGAGGATGGCATTCCATGTTCCATCGCGGGAGCCGTCATCAACGAGAAGGAGAGAATACTGAATTTTCAGATCATCCAGTAATGGGATGAGACGACCAATGGAGATCGGAATTTGCTTTTCCTCATTATAAAACGGCATAAGTACGATGAGTTCCATGAGCAATCCCTACACTTCCTATATAAACAATATTTTAGATATATTTTATCATAGTAAAGAGGCGGGAAAGAATACTCTTGTATTACAATTCGATGGGATGCGATTTTTCATGCTATCTTCAGGCTTCGCCTTACGAAAGGCGCACAAAAAAGGCATCCCATCGAATGATGGGCGCTTCGCGCCGCGGAAATGACCTCTTCCATTTCCGTGCAAGTTTTCAGGAGGCGATTTTTCATGCTATCTTCAGGCTTCGCCTTACGAAAGGCGCACGAAAAAGGCATCCCATCGAATGCTGGGCGCTCCGCGCCGCGGAGGGCTTTTTCCATAGCGCCCGCCCAAGTATCTTCGCCTGCATCGCCGCGGAGGGCTTTTTCCTTTATAATGATATGGACAGCGGTCTTCCATCGCCGGTCAACGAAAGAGATTCTTTTCGATTCGGCACACTGCAGAAATGGACATTTGGAGAACGAATTTATGAAGAACCGATGCATTATGATTTTTCCGGATTTTGATAATATGCAGGTCATTGATGGGCTGCGGAATCGATATGATCACATGGTGCACCGGGTGCGCCCGCATATTACGCTGGTTTTCCCGTTTGTCAGCGACATTGAAGACGATGTTCTGCATAGACACCTGGCGCAGGCACTTTCCGGAATCCGGTGCTTCCCGCTGACACTGCAGGGCATACGCAAGCTGGAGTCTCCCGGCGGATGCTATTTATATATCGGTGTGCAGGACGGGGCGGAAGAGGTCAAAAAGCTGCATACGGCCTTGTACGGAGGGTTATTGAAGCCGTTTCTTCCCGAATGGAAGGGTGAGGGCGGATTTATTCCGCATATGACGATCGGACAGTTTGAAGACCATGACCAGATGTGCCGGGCGTATGAGGAGATTGCATCGATCGTTGAGGCTTTTCATACCGTTGTAACCAAGATTACCGTGGAATCAACGGTTGAAAATGAAAGGTCCGTTGTTGAGCTGGAATTCTATCTCGCTGCAGATTGACAAAACCCCTCCGCTGGCTCAAAATGAAATGAGAAATCTGACAGAAAAGCGGCCTTTGCGCCCCTGATCCGGAAGAGACGAAGATTTGTTTATACCATCCGCTGTTTTCAGGCTTATATGCTGCGGCATGTTTCCTGTCCGGGGTGCGGAGCGGCAAAATGATTGGATGCGTCTTTTCCACAGTGTTGGAGAAGGCGTTTTTTGTTGGGATGAAAGGATTGCAGATATGAAGAGGATTGCTGTTATTTCCGCGGTTTTGGATAACCCGCATCACTGCCAGCAGGCTTTTAATGACACGGTTTCGGATTTTCAGGGCATTGTGAAAGGGCGCATGGGAATTCCTTTTGATGAGGTTCCGGTCGCGGTCATCAGCCTGACTGTTGTAGGCGAGCTGGACGCGATCAACAGTCTAACCGGGAAACTGGGCCGCATTGAAGGCGTTACGGTCAAAACCGCCGTGGCGAAAACCGAACTGCCGTAAGAATCTGACATTCGCAGGTCCGCCTGCGTCACATTAAAGCCGCGTTACACCTGACAGGAGGAGACATAAAATGCTGATTGAAAACATGGAAATTGATGAGTTTATCCGCCCCGATGAAATCGAGGCGACTCTGGCAAAGGCGCTCGAGACGACGGACGAGGAGATTTCACATATTCTGGACAAGGCCGAAAAGTTCGAGGGACTGACAACGCTCGAAGTGGCGAGTCTTCTGAAGATGAATGACAAACACCTGCCGCGGCTTTTCAAGATTGCCCGTCATATTAAGGAAGAGATTTACGGCAACCGTATCGTGATGTTCGCACCTCTTTATGTGAGCGATTATTGCGTAAACCGGTGTGCGTACTGCAGCTATAACGACTGCCACACGTTCAATCGCCGGAAACTGACGATGGATGAGATCCGTCAGGAAGTAACGGAGATCGAAAAAATGGGCCATAAGCGCATTGCGATGGAGGCCGGGGAAGACGATGAGAACTGCCCGATCGACTATATTGTCGACTGTTTAAAGACCGTGTACGAAACGCAGTCGGATATTTCGGGCGAGATTCGCCGCGTGAACGTCAATATTGCATCGACGACAGTGGAGAACTTCAAGAAGCTTAAGGCGGTCGGAATCGGCACGTATATTCTTTTCCAGGAGACGTATCACAAGCCATCGTACGAGAAATTCCACATCTCCGGGCCCAAGAGCAATTACTGGTACCATACGACGGCTTTTGACCGCGCACAAACCGCCGGTATTGACGATAACGGGGCTGGCGTGCTTTTCGGACTCTATGATCCGTATTTTGAGGCGCTTGCGCTGATGATTCATAACGAACATATGGAAAAGACCTACGGTGTCGGTTTTCACACGATTTCCGTGCCGCGCATCCGGCCGGCCGACGGATGTGACATGACACAGATGTACCCGAATATGCCGGACGATGAAACGTTTAAGAAAATTGTCGCTGTTCTCCGGCTTGCAGTTCCCTATACGGGTATGATTATTTCGACCCGTGAGAGCGCAGCGATGCGCAAGGATCTCCTCGACTGCGGCATTACGCAGATGAGTGCCTGCAGCGCGGTCGGCGTCGGCGGTTACATGGCGGAAAAACATCATCGCGAGACGGGCGAAATCGATCCGAATCTGGTGGCGCAGTTCAGCAAAACCGACGAACGCACCGCGGACGAGATTGTCTTCTGGCTGATGCAGGAAGGTCTGGTGCCTTCCTGGTGTACTGCGTGCTATCGTTCCGGCCGTACCGGCGACCGCTTTATGTCCATCGCGAAAAGCGGACAGATCAAGAATGTCTGCCACCCGAATGCCCTGATGACGCTCTCCGAATATCTGGAGGATTACGCGTCTCCCGAGGCGAAAGCGCTGGGCTACGCGCTGGTCGATAAGGAACTTGAACTTGTTCTGGATCCGAAGCATCGTGAAGCCGCCCGCAAAAATGTCGAAAATATCCGCAAGGGCAAGACGAGAGATCTGTATTTCTAAGATAGAACCATTCAACATCAAAGGCGGAATGAGAACATGAGCCATCCGGTCAAAACCAATGCCATGCGAATGCTTGAGAGCGCCGGTCTGGCGTTCCGCGTCGTTACCTATGAAGTGGACGAAGAGGATCTTTCCGGTGTGCATGTGGCGCAGAGCTGCAATCTGCCGGTAGAGCAGGTCTTTAAAACGCTGGTGACGCACGGAGATAAGACAGGGCATCTGGTCGCTGTCATCCCGGTCGAAACGGAATTGGACCTGAAGGCTCTCGCGGCCGTCTCCGGCAATAAGAAAGTTGATATGATTCCGGTGAAAGATCTTCTGCCGCTGACCGGATACATCCGTGGCGGGTGCTCGCCGATTGGCATGAAAAAGCCGTTTCCGACGTTTTTCGATGAAACAGCATTGCTTTTCGACTGGATTTCCGTCAGCGCGGGCGTGCGCGGCGCGCAGATTCTCATCGAACCGCAAGAGCTGATTGATTATTCCGGGGCGGAAATCGGTGATATTGCGCGGTAATTCGGACACTCCCGACGGATTCCCATACGGTTGTGCTTGTAGGATACGTGTCTCCATGAGAAAATGATATGCGTTGGCAAGAAACGGAATGAACACATTTTTCGAGATGTGATCATTGGTAAGATACGCGTGCATTTTCGAGAGGTCTAATATGCTAGACAAATCCATCCCTTATAAAGACATTATTATGAAATTGGACCATGCGAATTTGACCCGTCTTTCGGCTCCGGTGCTGCCGCCGGACTTTTCATTCCGAAAGTATCAAGACGGCGATGCCGCTGTCTGGTCGGATATCGAGACGTCCGTGCTGGAATTTCCCGACACACAAAAGGCGATGGAATATTTTGCGCGGGATTATCAGCCCTTTGAGCAGGAACTAAAGGAGCGCATGATTTTTGTGGTGAACGAAAAAGGCGTTCCTGTGGCGACGGCCAGCGCATGGTGGGTTGCCGCGGGAAGCATTCGAAAGGCGAGCCTCCATTGGGTCTCCGTTCGCCCTGAGTATCAGGGAATGGGTCTGGGGAAGGCGGTCGTACTGAAAGCGCTGTCCCTCTTCCCTGCGTATAATCCCGGTGAAGACATATATCTTCATACCCAGACGTGGAGCCATATTGCGGTAAGACTGTACCTGAGTCTTGGGTTTCGCATGTGCAAAGATGATTCGTTGGGAAAGAAGAAGAGTGACTATGAGGAAGCTCTCCCCATTTTGAAAAGTGTTCTGGACGGGAAAACATACGACAGGCTTGTAGAAACAAGCTTGTGACAGACAGCCGAGTGCTGCAGGATAGAGAAAGGCAAATAAATGATTATTGCGATTATCGGAGCCGGAGCCGCGGGGCTTATGGCAGCCATACAGGCAGCGGAAAACGGTGCGGACAAGGTTCTTCTTTTTGAGAAAAACGCGCTTCCCGGCCGGAAGATTCTTCTTACGGGCAACGGGCGCTGCAATGTGACCAACACCGAGGACCTCCGGACATATCCCGAGAAGTACTTCGGAAACGGGAAATTCCTCTACAAATCACTCGCCGCATTTTCACCCAAAGATCTCGTGGACTTTCTCGGCGCACAGGGCGTAAAGACCAAAGCGGAAGAGGGCGGACGCGTTTTTCCGATGAGCGACCGGGCACAGGACGTGGTCAATGCGCTGTTTGCACGTGCGGAAGAGCTGGGCGTTGTTTTCCATGAAAATGAAGCAATCGCGGATATCCGGAAAAATACCGACGGCCGTATCGCAAAAGTCGTATCCAATCACGCTTCCTACGATGTCGACGCATGCGTGCTTTGTGTCGGCGGATCTTCCTATCCCGGAACCGGATCCTCCGGTGACGGCGTGCTTCTCGCATCGCGGCTCGGACATTCCATTGTTCCCGTCCGACCCAGCCTTGCTCCGCTCGATGTCGAACCGGTGGTTCTCGAGAGCGTGCAGGGTGTCAGCCTCCGCGACATCGGCGTCCGCGCATTAATGGACGGAAAAGTCATTGCATCAGCTACGGGCGATCTGATCTTCACACATTTCGGTCTGTCGGGCCCTGCTGTACTGCCGCTGTCCCGATTCCTTCCGCTGGATGAAAAATTCTACGAAGACGGACGCGTCAGCGTCTCGCTGGATCTGTGGCCCAAGCTGACACACGATGCCGCGCGCGAAGAAATGAAGGCGCTGATCATCGAGAACCAGAGCCGCAAACTATCCAATGTTCTCGGTAAAAGCTGGCCCGATTCACTCGTGACCCTCTTGCTGTCCCGCGCGGTCATCCCGGAAGAAGTATTCTGCCATGAACTCAAAAAGGAACTTCGCGAACGTTTGACGTCCGTACTCAAGGACTTCTCGTTTGCCATCAAAAAAGTCCCGTCCTTTCCAAAAGCCATGGTCACGGCCGGCGGCGTGAGTCTTAAGGAAGTCGATCCGAAAACGATGCAGTCCAAGCTTGTACCGGGATTGTTTTTTGCCGGTGAAATCCTGGATATCGACGGCGATTCAGGCGGATACAATTTGCAGGCGGCGTTTTCAACGGGGTATGTGGCGGGAACATCTGCATGTGTTTCTTCGCTCTAGTCCTCGGGCCAAGGCCCTGCGGAAAGTCGCTCATAAACACATGCAGATGTTCTGATTGGGCGCTCCGCGCCGCGGAACCGAAAAGGCCCTGCGGAAAGTCGCTCATAAACACATGCAGATGTTCTGGTTGGGCGCTCCGCGCCGCGGAATATAGTATCTTGTTTTCGTTGTTAATATTTAAGAAGCATGTTGAAACACTTAATTGCATAACCGTCAGTCATCCCAGCGATAAAATCCACAACAGCAAGTTTGTAATCTTTTAGACTATTCTGGCAATCGTAAATCGGAGTTGATACATTCCCTCTTTGTGCTATAGGCAAGTCCCTTTCATCGTTACATCTCTTCATGTCTCTGTCATACAACCATTCACAAAAAGTGTCATAAAAGCCAAAATAGCGAGAAGTTCCTGTTTTCAATTTCTCGAAAATTGCCTCTTGCTCGAATTCATCGATAAGATGACGGTACAACTGAGTCAATACTAAATAGGCGTACTTCTTATAGGATTCGACACGATTGTGAGTATAAATGTGCTTATAACTAAATTCGCGCAAAACTTTCATAAAATCTTGGGTATCAGATGAAAATGTTAATCCTTTATCGATTGAACTATTTGTTAATAAATCTCGAATTAATATACCAATTAACTCTGTATTGTTAACAGCTGCAATTCTTTTTGTGTGACTTTGGAGCATGCTTTTAAGTTCGCTTAATGTATCTCCGTCAAAAAGACCTAATAGTTTTGCATCTTCAATATCGCGACCAAAAAAGGACATTTTATCGGCGATCTTAACAACGCATCCTTCCCATGTACACGGGGAGAATTGACCGGGTTTGGTCATTGAATCTAAATCTTGAAAATCAGATCTTGGATATAGCGCGGCTTCGTCAATTTCTCCGCAGTGGCAGATAATCCCGTCACGAACGGCATATGTTAGATCGAGATTGTGTAATTGATCTTTTGTGTCGGGAAGAAATTCCAATTTTTCAACGACTCGAAGGCCGTGCTTTTCGTGCCAAAACAACTTTGGAATTTCTTTATTATCTACATCAGTAATCAAAGGATTGTCATAAAGAATAAAACTTAATACGGTTTCGCCAAAATGTCCAAATGGTGCATGTCCTAAGTCGTGGGCAGCTGAAATTGCTTTGGTTAATTCAACATTGAACCCCATTGCACTTGCGATTGAATAGCTAACGGACTCAACATGGAGCACATGTTCAATTCGAGTGCAAATATGATCATTGTCTGGGTCGTAAAAAACCTGTGTTTTGTGCTTTAATCGACGAAAAGCATTGCAATGAAGAATGCGGGTATAATCACGGGTATATGGGCTTCGTGCATCTTCATTTCGCGAATAGAGATTGTGACTACGCGAAACCAGAATTTCCTGTGAGAGTTTTTGATTCATCGTATCAACGCTCCTTAAAGATACTCTATTAAATATATAAATAAGACTAAGACATTTTGCCATTCAAATCAATCTACAATACAGTAATAAGAAATGAATCTGCCGTTTCTAACTTTCAATCACCATCCAAGCAAACGGGTGCCTGATCTTTTACCCTCTTGATTATCAGCCAGAGGCTAAGTGAAAACTCAGCGACGAAGCTGACTGCGAGTCCCGGATAGGTAATGACCGCATAGTCGGGCAGGAGGAAGAACTGGAAAAACCATATCATGACGCTGACGAAGTCTGCCATCAGCAGTATGCCTAGCCATTTCGGCAGGAAGCCGGACTTGTATACCAAAAACCCAAGAGGCAAGAGCCATGTGCCGTAAAATATCTGGGCGATCATGAAGCCGTCTGCATGAAGGTTGAGAAACAGCAGAGACAGGGCATTCAGTTGATCGGGCTGAAACGACTTCGCGAAATCCGCACCGCCGGAGAGTAACATTGGAACAGTCAGGTTCAGTAAACTGACGCACTGTACGGCAACACCCGCGGCATTCAGCAGCAGGAACAGCAGGGCGAGATTCTTTTGGACCGGTTTGAGAAGAACATACAGTGCCCAGGCGGACAGCAGAAACAGGACGGCGGCGACCAGTTCGTCGACCATACAAATACGAAGCAGCCATTGTGCATTTTTCAAGTGATCGGCTGTTTTTGCGGCATCCCCCAATACGATCAGCTTGCCGCGGACGACACCGCCAAAGACGGTTGTTATGATAAATGCGAGGTAGAGGATTCCGGCCCGTCTTGCGTCTTTTTTACTTGTGTTCATGATTATCCTCCTTCGGTGTTCCCTGGTGGAACAGGATTCTCCAGGTGCCGTTTTCGTTTTTCCAGATGGAGCTTCTCAGAGACTTTTTTTTCGAGTCGTCTGGTTCTGCATGCTTGATGAAAGTGTAAGATGCCAACGCGATATCTTTTGCCAGAACCGTCGCGGAAAAGTTGAGGATCTCCCAGTCTTTTGGACCGTTCAGACAGGAAATGTCAAATGTGTCGCCCTTTTGGTAATGGTAGATTTTCCCGGAACTTGTGAATTCGCAAAAGGATTCACTGAGAATCTCGGCAATTTTCTCCGGTGAACTACGGATCGCCGGATCCAGAAGGGCTGTTTCCAATGAATAAAGGATTGTTTCCAGATCGGTCATATTTTGTCCCTTTCCACGCAGACCGTGCCTGACGATTGGGTTTTGCGCCTGCTCTCACGAATCAGTTTATCGACCCTCTTGAGCTGGGGAGGAGTGAGAGACTCACGACGATTCTCCAATACAGATAGAAAAGAAAGGGCGTTCGAGCTGTTTACGCTGACGGCAGCGCGTTCGGCGTGCTGTGCGACCTCTTTCGGCCGGCAGGTTCTCAGATGTTCCAGAATGAGTGGAAACATAACCTCTTCGTATCTGCGGTCTGCATGGGAGAGTGCGGCAAAAACGCTGATGCTTGCATCGCGTGTAATCACGCTTCCTTCTCTGTAGGCTTGAATTACCTCTTCTCGGTGATCGAAAACGACGGTGGGATTCAAATGCGCCGTCTGTGCCAGCGCAATCATACCGCCCCAAACCAGCCGGTTGTTCTTCGAATGTAGAAGCCGCAGAAATTGTGAGGTGTATTCGGAAACGACTTCCGGGCAGCGATATCCTATTTCATACAGAACCTTGATGCAGCCGTTTGCGACAGCCGTGTCTCTGCTTTGGAGACCGTCTACGATTTTGCTGATGGCGGACGAATCCTTTGTATCGCATAAAGCAATGGCCAGAGCAATATTCGGCTCTTCGCTATTTACGCCAAGACGGCAGGCTAATTGATCCATAACATCTTCAGCATTCATAAAGACACCTCGTTTCGGGCAACCTGAGCCAAAAGATGCGTCATAATTCCATTGCTGCCAAAGGAAACGGTTCCAGTACTCTCGGCAGTATACCCTGCATATGGGCGATGAGAATTCCATAATTAACGATCGGAATGCCGGACTTTTCGGCCTGATGTATACGGTACTGCATTTCGCGGCGGTTGAGCATGCAGGATCCGCAGTGGACGATCATGCGGTAGGGCGTGAGGTCAGCCGGGTAGGTGCCGCCGCTCGTGAACGTAAAATCGATGTTTTTGCCGGTGTGCTGGCGAATCCAGCGGGGAAGCTTGACCGTGCCGACATCGTCGCATTGGCGGTGGTGCGTGCAGCCCTCTGCGATAAGGATCTTGTCGCCGTCAACGAGTGAATCAATGGTAAGGGCGCCGCGGACAAGGACGGGAAGGCTGCCCTTATAGCGGGCGAAAAGGATGGAAAAGGATGTCAGGGGGATGTCTTTGGGCGTGTCCGCTGAGACTTTTGCAAACACCTGCGAGTCCGTGATGACAAGTCGGGGCTTTTTCCCGAGGGAGGCGAGTGTGTCTCGCAGTTCGAATTCTTTGGTGATCACCGCCATCGCGTCCGCTTCCAGAATATCGCGGATTACCTGCTGCTGCGGCAGTATCAGCCGTCCTTTCGGGGCGGCTTTGTCGATGGGGACAACGAGAACGACCAAATCGGAGGGCGACAGGAGGTCGCCGACGAGATGGAATTTGTCTTCTTCTTCAGGCAATACGTGAATCAGTGCCTGTTTGAGATCTTCGATGCCCTGCAGCGTGATGCCGGAGGTGATGACGACCGGGACCCGGAGTTCTTTCTGTAGAGCGACGGCCTGCGCATGCAAGTCGGCAGATGGGTCTCCCAGATCGGATTTATTGAGGACAAGAATCGCGGGGATTTTACGTTCGCGGATTTGAAGGAGGATATCGCGCTCGAAGGATCCGACTTCAGACTGGCTGTCTGCGACCACCAGTGCGGCATCGGTTTTCTCAAGTACGGCGCGGGCGCGCTCCATACGCAGCTGCCCGAGTGCTCCTTCATCGTCAAGTCCGGGCGTGTCGATCATAACGACCGGGCCGATCGGCAGAAGTTCCATCGCTTTGAAAACCGGGTCTGTCGTTGTTCCCGCCACGTCGGATACAATCGAAATCTGCTGTCCGGTCAGCGCGTTGATCAGACTTGATTTGCCGGCGTTGCGACGGCCGAATAATGCGATATGAACGCGTTCACCGCGCGGGGTATCCTGTAAGCTCATACGGAGGGGCTCTCCTTATCGGCGATGTACGTGCGTCCGGTCTGCACACTCAATAACTCGCGAAGCCGGTTCTCGGTCAAGCCGGACATTTCGAGCGCTGTGTCAAATAGCGGCCGGCCTGAATCAAGTGCGGCTTTGCTGATCAGAGCTGCCTTTTCGTAGCCGATCTCGGGAATCAGCGCAGTGGAGAGTACGTTGGATCGGGACACAAGTTCCGCACACTTTTCTGTGTCGGGAACGAGGGTGTCGATGGCATGCAGACGGAAAAGGCGGACGGCGTTCTTGAGAATATCAAGTGACTCGAGCAGCTTGTCGGCGACCAGCGGTAAAAAGGCATTGAGTTCGAACTGCCCGCTCATCGCAGCCAGCGTGATGGCTGAATCATTTGCAATGACCTGCATGGCGGTCTGTCCGGCCATCTCGGCGATGACGGGATTGACCTTTCCGGCCATGATGGTCGAACCGGCCTGACGGTCCTCCAGATGGATTTCGCCGAGTCCGCCGTGCGGACCGGAATTCATCAGCCGCAGATCGCCGCTGATTTTGATCAGATTGACGGCGCAGGACTTCAGAAGTCCGGATACTTCGACAAAAACGTCGCAGTTCTGTGTGAGATCCATCGGATATTCAGCCCGGGCCATGCCGAAACCTGTAATATCCTGCAGTTTCTCGGTGACGAGATACATATATTTGCGGGTTGCATTGGAACCGGTACCCACTGCGGTGCCGCCGAGGTTCATCTGACGAAGCCGCTCTTCGACTTTATAAATTCTCCAGCGGTCGCGGGAGATCGCCTGCGCGTAGGCACCGAACTCTTCGCCGAGCGTAATCGGCATGGCATCCATCAGCTGTGTGCGGCCGAGCTTCGGAATATTTGCATATTCGGTTTCTTTCTTCTGCAGGGATTCCTGCAGTTCGGCCAAATTCTGACTCAACTCCCGAACGAGCTCAATCGAAGCAATACGAAGGCTTGTCGGATATACGTCATTCGTGGACTGCGAAAGATTCACATCGTCCAGCGGATGAAGATATGTGTATTCGCCGCATTTGTGACGCATATAAAGCAGAGCGATATTTGCAATGACTTCATTCACGTTCATGTGAGTGGATGTTCCGGCGCCGCCCTGGAGGGCATCCGTCGGAAAAACGTCTTCAAAACAAAACCCGCCGAATGCCGGGGGCAGTATGCGGGCAGAGGGGTGCATTTGCGGCAGATCATTGAACCCGCCATCGGCTGGCCCGGTCTTGGCAAGCAATGTATCCAGTAAAAGATTGCAGGCCTGACATATGGCCAGCGATTTTGCAGAAGGCAATTCGTTCAGATCCCGGTGTGCCTGTGCCGCGGCCAACTTGACCTGCACAATGGCGCGTATCAGTTCGCGTCGAACCGGCCGTTGACTGACCGGAAAATTATGAACGGCTCGTGCGGTCTGTATACCATACAGACATGCTGCATGCAGATCCATAGATCCGATGGTATCCGTTTCAGTTCGCATATATTCTCCCAAAGCGGCTGTCGTGATGCATTCCGCTGTGCATGTCGTACCGGAGATCAGTCATAAATGAAAGATTCGCCTAAATCGGTTGTCGTTGTCGTGCCGGAGATGATTTTAATCCCTTCGACCATACCCCAGATCCAGGAAACGATAGGACCGACGCCGACACACATACCAACCGTTCCCAGAAGAAGCTGTGCAACTGCTTTGCCGGTATTTCCGAGATAGAAATTGTGGATACCGAAAACACCATACGTCATGGCAAGAAGACCTGCTCCTATTTTCGACTTGCAGTGCGAGCCGTCGTTGGCAGGATCCGGAATAGGATTTCCCTGACCGTCGCGGTTGATCGCTCCGGAGAAAATCTGAACTCCTTCAATCAGACCCCAGATCCAGGAGATAATCGGTCCAACACCAACACACCAGCCGATCGTTCCCAAAAGCAACTGTCCGACAGCCTTGCCGGTATTTCCAAGATAAAAGTTGTGAACACCGTACATACCGAATGTACAGGCGAGAAATCCAGCTAAGATTTTCGATTTGCTGTTCGGATTATCCCGAACCGTATCGATCAGCTGATTGCCCTGAGCATCCGTATTAATGGATCCGGACAGGATTTGAATTCCTTCTACAAGTCCCCAGATAAATGTTACCAGAGGACCGATACCGAAACACAAACTGCCAATAAGCGTAATAAGAAGTTGGGTAACGGCTTTATCCCGGTTTCCAAGATAAAAGTTATGAAGGCCCATAGATCCGCCAAAAATTCCCAACAGTCCTGCTGACATCCGGTATCTGGAGTTGCTCTGCATAATCATTTCCATAATATTCATTCCTCCGATTGCTTTTTTGTTATTACGTACTATATAAACAGCGTACAAAATTGAATCCTATATGCAGTCTATCATAAATTTTTTCCAATAAAAAGAAAGGGTCCGAAGTCCATGGATTTCTTTGCTGCGAATCATCAGATACGGCGCACAATTTTTCGAAATCGGGTATACTGAAAGAAAAGATTCTATGGAGGTTTCCAATATGAAGAGAGCGGATTACGTCAGTTGGGATGAATATTTTATGGGCATCGCCCTGATGTCCGCTCACCGCAGCAAAGATCCCGGGACACAGGTCGGGTCGTGCATTGTCAGTCCGGAGAAGCGCATTATGACCGTGGGCTATAACGGTATGCCGAGCGGCTGTTCCGATGATGAATTCCCGTGGGAGAGAGACGGAGATCCTCTGAACACAAAGTATCTTTACGTGTGTCACGCGGAGATGAACGCGATTCTGAACAGCGGACACAGTGATCTTCGCGGCAGTACCGTCTATACAACACTTTTCCCGTGCGCGGAATGTACCAAGGCTATGATTCAAAAAGGCATAAAGGAAGTCATCTATCTCTCTGATAAGTACGCGGGCGAGAATCTGTTCGTCGCAGCACGCCGTATGATGGATGCTGCCGGTGTCACATATCGCGCGTATATTCCGACCGGCCGGGAGATTGTGCTGAAGGTGTAGTTTCAAATAAGAATCGCACACTGACTGAAGTCTCGAGAGTGGGGTGCGCTTCCATACCGATATTCGTTTTCTGCAATTTATGGATGGGCTTCAGTGGTTTCCATCGCGGGTTCATTCTCTTTTTGTGCAAAAAGCAGTTTGGATTTCAGGATGAAAATGAATCCTGCGACGGCGATGATTCCAACGATGATTTCCGTCACCCACAGCGGCAGAACCCCACGCTGGAAAAGCACGGCGGGAACGTCGATCGCGGCATGAAGGAGAATCGCGAGTCCGACAAACAGATATTTCTTCGTATATACTGCATAGAGGACGACGAGCGACAGTGCGATCTGAATGATAATCGTAAAGATCCTCTCAAAACCGGCAGCAGCAAACAGCCACGAAGAATCGGTCAGGAGGGAATCTCTAACCTGCATGAGTGCTGTGCCTGCAGCACCCGATGCTCCGCCGGGCATGGACGTAACGAGGGAATCAAACGACCCTGTATTGATCATAACGGCATAAATCAAGTTGTTCAGCACTGCTGGGAATATCAGCAATACAGCCTCAATGCCGCCGTGCCCAATCCCGTATGCAATGCCGTGTTTCCATTCGCGCTTCTTTTTCATAATAAAGAAGAAAGCAAGGAATCGCCCGAATTCTTCGAAAATTCCGGCGGCCATTGCACCGTAGATCACATAAGCCCAGTCGTTTTCTTTGAGAAATGCACTGGTTTGCGGTATCGCTGAAAGAATCGCGTAGTGCAGGATCTGTTCCAATATGAGGGCAAATACGATAAAGACGGCGGCTCCAATGAGGACCGGCATGATTCCGGGTCGGGTTTTACGCAGAAAGAAAATGCAAAGCAGGATTGGAAAAGCAAAGCAGGCAAGCAGAGAAAAGACAATCGCAAGAATGGTACATGTGCTGACCATAGGAACCCTCCTCAAACCGATTACGCTTGAAAGAAAAAGGTGTTTCAACAATTGCTTATTAGTTGTATCGTATATAGACGGGTGCAGAGTTGTCAATCTTTTTCTTCGCGAAAAAATTCAAGAAAATATTTCAAATAGCTATTGACGAATGAACAGTACCGGTGTAAAATCACTACTATAAAACGAATACTACACAAAAGGGGGAAATGCAATGAATGTTCAATTCAAGAAAGGTGTACTCGATCTTTGTGTCCTCTCCATGTTAAAGGGGAGCGACCAATACGGATATGAACTGGCCAATACTCTATCTGAAATAATTCAGATCTCGGACGGCACAGTGTATCCGATTCTTCGAAAGCTTGCAACGGACGGAATGGTTACCACATATCTGCAGGAATCGCAGAGTGGTCCGCCCAGAAAATATTACCGTCTGACAGGACTCGGCAAAAAGACGCTGGTCAGTTTGCAGCAGGAATGGCTGACCTTTTCTAAAAGCGTTAATCAGATCGTAGGGGGGGAAAGCATATGACCAGACAGGAATACCTTGCAGAGCTCAGATTATCTCTGCGCACATTACCGGCGTCCGACGTCACGGACATCTGCGGAGATTTCGAGGAGCACTTTGCTATCGGACTTTCGCAGGGGAAAACAGAACACGAAATATCTGCGGAACTCGGTGATCCGGTCTCCGTCGCACAGACCTATCTGATGTCGGAAGAAGATGTGACGGTTCATGCATCTCCGGCTGCCGTGAACACACAAACGGCCTCAACGGGCACACAAACAGCTGCGGCTGGTAAAGATTTGACCGGCGCCCGCCTTTTCGTCATCCTCTTCAATATATTTATCACGTTATCCATTGCTTTTACGATATTTGGTGTGCTTATTTCTTTCTGGATCTGCAGCGTATCTCTTTTAGCCGGCGGCATTGCAGCATTAGCAGCTTTGTTTACAGTGTCCGGTGGATGGCAGGCGGTTACTGTCCTGGCAGGCATCGCAATGATTTCTTTTTCGATCGTATCCGGGATCGTCAATTACTTTCTGTGCAAGTGGACTTTTATCGGCTGCAAATCATATATTAAATGGAACAAGAAGATTTATAACGAAGGTTTCTAATCGAAGAGAGGGTGATATACATGAAAAAATCAACAACTATTCTTATTATTGCCGGTGTCACCTGTACGATCATTGGTGTAGGGTGCACAATTGCAGCTGTTGCGAAGGCGTCCGATCTTGGGTATGACTTCGCTAAGGATAACAATCGAGGGGATGTAATTACCTGGCATATTGATTCCAACACCTGGGACGATTCCGAATACTCCAATGACAAGGTCAGTGTGCATCTGCCATTTATTGATGTGAATGTGGACGGAGACAAAGTGGATGTCAATCTTCCCGGCATGAAAGTAAATGTGGACGAAAACGGAAAAGTGGACGTAAAAATCAGCGACGAAACAAACACATCCACGAGCGAATCTGCAACAGACACATCCACGAGCCAATCCGCAACAGACACATCCACGAGCCAATCTGCAACAGACACATCCACGAACTAATATCTATGCCCCCCAAAGGCCTGCTGTGCCTTTCGGTATGAGCCTATCGAGCCGATCCCTCCGGGGGTCTGCGCGGTAGGTTCTTATATATAGCTTGAGAAGAATGCAGGGAAAAGCAAAAAACACAAAAACCTTCTTGACAGCTACATCGGAAGCCGATATAGTAACTATAACGGCAAGCGATATAACGGATGCCGACATAAAGAAATACTGGAGGATACGATAATGCCGGAAAGCAACGAACGGGGAAGTCTGACGGAAGCCGTATTTTATATACTTTTATCCCTATACCAGCCGATGCACGGATATGGGATCATGCAGACGGTCGGTGAATGGAGCCGCGGGCGGGTGATTCTCGGAGCGGGAACGCTATACGGGGCGCTCAATACGCTCCTGGAGAAGAACTGGATCCAGACCGTGCCGGGCAGTGACAACAGCCGCAAGAAAGAATATGTGATTACAGCTCAAGGGAAACAGCAGATTGAAGATGAACGTCTGCGCCTCGAAGAAAGATTGGAAAATGCAAAACGCATAACCGGGGGTAACGAATTATGAAGAAGATTATTCGCAAATTGTACTGGAATCCGCAGAAGGAAGAGAACTGGCTGAACAGCCTCGCTGCGAAAGGTCTGTCGCTGACGGACTATTCCTGGGGGCGATATGTTTTTCAGGATACAGAACCGGGAGAATACACCTATCGTATCGAACTTCTCGATAAGAACGCACAAACCGTCGAGAGTGAAGTATACTTGCGGTTTCTTGAGGAATCGGGTGTCGAGGTGGTCTCTCACTGGAAGCGTTGGGTATATTTACGCAAAAAGACGGTCGAAGGACCATTTGATCTCTATTCGGACATAGAATCGAGAATAAGGTATTTGATGCGCCTCACACGATTTTATCTGGGACTCACTCTTTTGGAGGCGTTTGTCGGTCTGGCCAACATCCTCATCGGGATAACAGATGTTTTTGTCAAACCTTTACAGGACCGGGGGTTTATGAGTTCGGTTCCTTTCGTAAATCTATTCGGCGGAATCCTGTGCCTTGGTCTGGGCCTGATGTTTTTCTTTGCGCTGTACCTGCCCATTCGCAGCCAGCTCCGGAAACTGAAAAAGGAAAAAGAGATTTTCGAGTAGAATAATATTTACAGGTTGCATTTGAAAATTAAATAAGTAGACGCCCTCTTTTTTTGATATGATGTTTCTTAAGAAACCATTGCAGAAAAAGAGGGCGTTTTCTTGTGATTGTAACGAGCGCGGGGATTGTTGACGGAGTGATCCAGGATCGGTTCGGGAAGCGGGGCAAACAGTTTCACCCGGCCGGCATGTCTACATATTCGCTTCCGGTTGAGATTCAGGATGCCCCCGCAGGAACGGTGTCATATGCACTTTTTCTGGAAGACAAGGATTCGGTACCCGTGTGCGGCTTTTCCTGGATTCACTGGCTGGTTGCCGGACTCATCCGAACAAAGCTCGAAGAGAACGAAAGCCTGCACGCGACGGATTTTGTACAGGGAACAAACAGCATGTCAGGGCGTCTCGGGAACATGAACCGGTATGAGGCCGCCTGCTATGACGGAATGTCGCCCCCGAATGCACCGCATCTGTACGAACTGCACGCTTACGCACTGGATATTTTGCCGAATCTACATAAGGGATTCTATATGAACGAACTTTTCCATGCGATGCGCGGCCATATTCTGGCAGAGGCTGTCGCAGCTGGAACATATCGGAACTAGATGAATACAAAAAGACTGGCAGCAGAGAACACGGTTAGGTCCGGCCGAAACGCATTCACTGTCTGGATTCACCGAAGGAGGTTGCTCAATGCTCGATTTTTCATCACTGCAGATCCGGGTCATGACAGACAAGTTTTCCATCTGCCAAATTGCAGATCCGATCCACATTCCATTTGATGACATTTTTGTTTTCGCAGCTAAGACGGACAATGAAATTTCACTGGTATGCCGAACGAGCGCGGTTCCGGATGTGTGCATTAAGAGAGAAGACGGCTGGATCGCCCTCCGGATGGTCGGTGTTTTGGATCTCGCGATGGTGGGAGTCATTTCGCGCATCTCGGGGCTGCTGGCCGAAAACAACATTGCTATTTTTGTCGTCTCGACCTACAACACGGATTATATTCTGATACGTGAGACAACTCTTCCGGAGGCTGAGACAGCCCTTCGCGATCATGGATACGATCTTATTATGGGAGAGCTGTTTCCGCACTGGTACAAACCGGAAGGCGCAGACGACTCGGATGCGGGCGATACTCTCGGAGCACCGAGAAGGAACGGGTTCCTGCGGAACAAATAGACAGGCACAAAGGATGAAAACGCTAGTCCCGTCTTGACTTTTGTCTGCCTCGATATCATAATGACAGGTAATCGAAATGGAAATAATGGCAAATGCTTTGACGGAGAAAAGTAGCGGAGTATTCGCATACAGGGACAACGGGTCGGCGACTGAGAGCCCGTTGATGAAGGAAGCTCATGTGAAGTTCACTCCTGAGCAGGTCGGCTGAACGACGGGTGAAAGCACGTCCGGTAGGTTGATTCGGAAGGTTCACCGTTATAAGAACACGGATTCGGAGGACGCATGTGATGCATGTGTACGCTTCCTGAATCCGATAAGTGCGACAAAGGACCGGCGGTTCACCGGATTCTATGTCGAAAATGGGTGGTACCACGGTTAGATCCGTCCCATTGCCGTGTTGGCTTAAACATGGTGATGCGGCGGTTTTTTATTTTGTATCCGGTGATTTTGAAAGGGAGGGTTAGCTTGTATGGCGAGAAGAGAGATTCAAACAAGTATCTGGAATCCGGACATGGAGTGCATGGCTCCGGAGGCGATGCGTACTTTACAGGGAGAACGGCTGATCAAATGCGTACACTACATGTACGAACGTGTTCCGTATTATGCAGCGAAAATGAAAGCGGCCGGCATCGTGCCGGGCGATATCCGCAGCATCGATGATCTGCCTAAGCTTCCCTTTACGGACAAATTTGATTTCAGAGACAATTATCCATTCGGCACGCTGGCCGTTCCGAGAGAAGAGATTGTTCGTTTTCATGCCTCATCAGGAACGACGGGCCGTATGAAAGTTGTCGGGTATACGAGAAATGACATTGCTCTCTGGACGGAATGCATGTGCCGGTCTATGGCGCGCTCGGGCGTCGAGAAGGGCGACATGGTGCATATTGCTTACGGCTACGGACTTTTCACCGGAGGCCTCGGAGCGCACTATGCCTGCGATCCGATGGGCGCAACAGCGATTCCGGTATCGGGAGGCAACACACCGCGTCAGATCCAGATTCTCCGCGAATGGAAACCGTCCGTCATTATGTGCACCCCTTCCTATATGCTGCACATTGCGGATGAAATGAATGCGATGGGCGTGGGACTCGATGAAATCCAGCTCAAAACAGGTATTTTCGGTGCGGAACCCTGGACAAAGGAAATGCGGGACCAGATTGAAGAAAAAATGGGCATCCGCGCATTTGATATCTATGGACTTTCAGAAATCTGCGGGCCGGGCGTCGGCTGCAGCTGCGATAAATCCGACCTCATTCATCTGGAAGTGGATCATTTTATACCGGAAGTTGTGGATGCAGAGACGGGAGCGCTCCTCGCTGAAGGCGAACTGGGCGAGCTCGTATTTTCATCAGTCACGAAAGAGGGAACACCTCTTCTCCGGTATAATACGCACGATCTGACACGTCTCTTTCACGGGAAGTGCGAATGCGGGCGAACAACAACCCGCATGGAGAAAGTCACGGGACGCGCAGACGACATGCTGATTATCCGCGGAGTGAACGTGTTTCCGACGCAGATTGAAGCGGTCATGCTGACCTACTGTGAAGTTGAACCGCATTATGTGATTTATGTGGACCGCGTCAATAATCTCGACAGAATGACGGTGAAGGTCGAAATGACTTCGGCTTTTTTCTCTGACTCCATAAAAGATATTGAGCGAATTGAAAAACGTCTTGCGGATGACATTGCATCCATTACAGGAATTCACGCGAAGATCACTTTGTGCGAACCCAGAAGCCTTCCTCGATCCGAAGGCAAGATAAAACGTGTGTACGATCAGCGATTCACCACTTGATTTAGTGACGGTAGGGCCTGCCGCATAGTATAATACAGGGAGCAGACGGTTCATCCGGCAGGAGTGTAGGAGTCTTTACATATGGATATTGCAGAAAATAGGCCAAAGAACATCGGGAGTATCTCCCGGGTGGGCATTCTGGGACTTGGCCTTATTGGCGGGTCTCTTGCGAAAGCTCTGCGGTTTAAGGCTCATGTAGGTAAAATTGTAGCTATGGACACCGATCCGGTTTCGGGAGAGCTGGCTCTTTCCGAAGGTGTGATTGATGAGTTCTCCATGCCCGCCGAAGGATATTCGATTTTTAACGGATGTGACATTGTCATCCTGTGCACACCGCTGCCCGTAATTGTGCATCTTCTTCCGGAATTGTCCCGTCTGGATATCGGCATCCTGACGGATGTCGGCTCCGTCAAGACCCCCGTCATGGACGCAGTATCTCTGCCGAATTTTATCGGCGGTCATCCAATGGCCGGGTCGGAACGTCAGGGGTATGCATGTTCCATCACTTCTCTCTTTGAAAATGCTCTTTATGTGCTATGCGTCGGGGATGCCTGTACGGTTCCGGCTTCAAGACTTCGTGATTTTGAAGAATTGATTCAGATCATGGGGGCTGCGCCGATCCGCATGTCCGCGCATGATCATGACCAGCGGGTTGCGACGATCTCGCATCTTCCGCATGTGGCTGCCTCGGCTTTGTCGCTTCTTGCTGCCCGTCTTGACGACGGACAGCTGGCGGCGCTCGCAGCAGGCGGATTTCGGGATATCACACGCATCGCGTCTTCGGACTCCGCTCTTTGGGCAGGCATTACGCAGGCATCTTCACCGGTGCTTGTGCCGGTGCTGACAATGTATATTGACATTTTGAAACAGGTTAAGAAGGAACTCGAAAAAGGCGACAGCCGTTCGGTTGAAGCGTTTTTTGCACAGGGTGCTTTTTACAGGAACAGTCTTCCGACCGGCGGAAGAGGCGCTTTGGATACGACAGCGTCTCTGACTGTATATTTGGAAGACAAACCGGGATCTCTTGGAGCGATTACGACTCTGCTCGGACAGAAGAACATCAATATACGCAATATCAATATTCGCAATTACCGTACGTATGAGGGCGGACAGCTGCACCTGCTTCTCGGCGACAGCGCACAGGCGGTCGAGGCATATTCTCTTCTGAAGGGAGCCGGATATGAGTGCGACTAAATATGGACTGATCGGGCATCCTTTGGGACATAGCCTGTCACCGTATATCCACGAGCGAATTATGGACGCAATGGGTATTTCGGGACGATATGAACTTTACGACATTCCCCCGGAATCTCTCGAGAAGGAACTCCCTTTGCTGATGAGAGAACTGGAGGGCTTTAACTGTACCATCCCGTTCAAGATGAGCGTGATTTCGCATTTGAGCGGTCTCGATGATTCCGCGTCCCGGTATCAGGCAGTGAATACGGTATGGAAAAATCGCGGATATAACACGGACCGGGATGGGTTTTTATCGATCGGACTCGACATGGCGGAGAAGAAGGTGCTGATTCTCGGTGCAGGAGGCGTATCGCGCATGATGGCGTTTGAAGCGCTCACACAGAAGGCGAGGATTCGTCTGTATGCAAGAAATGCTTCCAAAGCACATGCATTCGCGGCTGAGCTTCGTGAAGCCGGGGGCAAAGACGTCGTTGTTTTCGCTGAGGAAGAACTCTATAATGCGCACGATACGGATGTGATTCTGAACGGGACACCTTGCGGGATGTGGCCGCTCTGCGGCGATCTGGCATCGCCGGCGGAGATTTTCCGCACCGGTCAGCAGGTTTTTGATACAGTATATAATCCCGCAGCGACCCGGTGGGTTCTTCATGCGAAGAAGAATGGCGCGCAGGCGGAAGGCGGTATGCGCATGCTGTTCCGACAGGCTGTTGCAGCGCAGCAGATCTGGCATCCGGGACTGCATTTCGATGACAAGAGACTTCTTCCGATTCTGCCGGATCTATCCAAAGAACTGCTGCATCGTTTCCCGGTCAAGTATGTATTTACAGGATTTATGGGCGCGGGAAAGACTACGATCAGCAAAGAAGTGGCGGCGGCTCTGAAAGTTCCGGTTTTTGATCTTGACGAACAGATAGAGAAGGCACGCGGATGTACCGTTTCCGAAATTTTCGCCAGAGACGGTGAAGAAGGCTTCCGGAAAGTTGAAGCTGCGGTTCTCAGCAAACTGCTGTCCAAGGGAGGATCGGCCCTGATCGCAGCTGGCGGCGGAGCGATATTGCAGGAGAGGGTCCGCGAATGCATCCGGGATCATAACGCAATGGTAGTATATCTTCACGCCTCGCTTGACTGTCTTTGGACGCGTGTCGGGCACGGGACTGGACGGCCGCTTCTCGGCGACCCGGCGACGGAAGATGAGGCAGTTCGATTTAGTAAGGTGGCCCGTCTATATGAAGATCGGCTGCCGGCATATGAGCAGGAATGTGACATTAAGATTAATGCGGAGAAAGATCTGGACGCCGCGAGTGCAGATGTGATTGCGGCGCTTGGATATGGAGGATAATACATGATACTGGTACTGAAAACAGGGGTGCCAAGAGAAAAAGTGGATGCTCTATGCACCTTTTTACAGAAAACATACGGAGTACAGACGAACCCGATTTACGGCGCCCAGACAACCATTGTCGGACTTGTCGGCGATACGCAGTCCATCGAAGTCGAATCCATGGAAATGCTCGATGAAGTCGAGAGAGTCATGAAAGTGCAGGAACCCTACAAACGCGCCAACCGGAAATTTCACCCGGACAATACGATTGTCCGCGTAGGAGACGCTGAATTCGGAGGCAATAAAATCGTCGTCTGCGCCGGCCCTTGTTCGGTCGAGTCGGAAGAGCAGATGATCGGTATTGCAGAATCCGTTAAGGCATCAGGGGCGACACTTTTGAGAGGGGGAGCCTTTAAGCCAAGGACTTCGCCGTACGCTTTTCAGGGACTCAAAGCGGAAGGCCTCATGTATCTGAAACGCGCACGCAACCGTACGGGGCTTCCGGTCGTATCGGAAATTACGAATCCGTCACAGCTGGAACTGTTCATGGAATTCGTCGATGTCGTACAGGTCGGTGCAAGAAATATGCAGAACTTCGAGCTTTTGAAAGAACTCGGACGTATTAACAAACCGATTTTGCTGAAGCGAGGATTCTCCAATTCCATTGAAGAACTTCTGATGTCGGCGGAATACATTATGTCGGGCGGAAATACACAGGTCATTCTTTGCGAACGCGGCATCCGCACATTTGAAACAGCTACGAGAAATACGCTGGATATCAGCGCCGTTCCGATTCTGAAATCAAGAACCCATCTTCCGGTGGTGATTGATCCTTCTCATGCGGGCGGCATGGCATGGCTGGTTGAACCTTTGTCCAAAGCTGCGGTTGCAGTCGGTGCGGACGGACTGATCATTGAAGTACACAACGACCCCAAACACGCGTTATCCGACGGCCAGCAGTCGCTGACTCCGGAAGCGTTCGACGAACTGATGAAACATCTTGCACCTGTCGCGGAAGCGGTCGGGCGCACGATCTAAGGAGGAAATTATGCCGGATATTATGGCGAACACCAACAATGGCAACTACACGATTCGAGTTCGGACAGGTTCACTGGCGCAGCTCGGGGTCATGGCGGACGCCTGTTCCAAGGGAAAGAAAGCCATTATTGTAACGGATTCAAATGTGGCGAAACTCTATCTTGAGAAGGCCGTCCGTTCGCTTTGCGACAGTGGCTTTACTGTAGCATCCTGCACGGTTCCCGCGGGTGAACTGTCCAAATCACAGCAAATGCTTTTCATGCTTTATGAGCAGTTCTATGCGGCCGGCATTACAAGATCGGATTTGATTGTTGCTCTCGGCGGAGGCGTGGTCGGAGACCTTACCGGATTTGCCGCCGCAACTTATATGCGCGGATGTCCGCTGGTGCAGGTCCCGACAACACTGCTTGCGCAGGTGGATTCGGCCATCGGCGGGAAAACAGGCATTGACCTGCCATACGGTAAAAACCTTGCCGGTTCATTTTATCAGCCCAAGGCCGTACTGATTGACCCGAGCCTGCTGTCCACTCTTCCGAGAGACCGGATGGCGGACGGCATGGCGGAAGTCATCAAATACGGCTGCATCCGGGACGATATGCTCTTTGAGGCAATCGAAAAAGGGACATTCGATCTCGAATGGATTCTGGAACGCTGCATCCGGATAAAGACCACTGTGGTACAGAATGACGAATTTGATACGGGCGAGAGAATGCTTCTGAATTTTGGACATACAATCGGACATGCAATCGAGAAGGCCACAGGCTTTTCAAAGATTACACACGGTGAAGCCGTAGCGATCGGCATGGTTTATGCATCTGTCATGGGAGAGAATGCAGGAATCACGGCCGAAGGCACAACAGCGAGAATTCGTACCGTACTGGCTCGCAGAAGCCTGCCGATTTCAACGGATCTGGATCTCAAAGTGCTTTTTGACGCGATGCTTTCCGACAAGAAGAAGCTTTCCGGCAAAATCTACTTTGTTTTCCTGAAAAAAATCGGTGAAGCAGCTGTGTACCCGTTGACGCCGGAAGAAATGAAGACGCGTCTTGCAAAGGCGCTCGAAGATGTAAAAGCGATGGGAGATGCAAACTAAGTGAGCGAAATTGAAACAATTCATCATAATATTGTTGTGTATCCCGGACAACTGAATGGCGAGCTGACGATCCCGCTATCCAAGAGCCTTCTGCACAGATCACTGATCTGCTCGGCTCTTTCGGGGGATTTAGCTCTGACGGATCTGGGTAAGGGTGTACTTTCAGATGACATACATGCAACGGTATCGTGCCTTGAGACTCTCATCGAGAAATATACGAACCAAACGCACGATTTTGATCACGAACCGGTTCGTCTGGACTGCAAGGAATCCGGATCGACACTGCGTTTTCTTGTGCCGTTCTGCGCAGCACTCGGCATCGCTGCAAGCATGGTGGGTTCCGGCCGTCTGCCGGACCGTCCGCTTTCGGAATACTCGCAGATTTTTGCCGGCAAAGGCGTACGTCTCGAATTTCCGACGATTGGTCGTTACCTGCCGCTGCTTGTTTCCGGCCGGCTGAAATCAGGAAAGTTCAAAGTGCCCGGAAACATCAGCTCACAGTATGTGTCGGGTCTTTTGATGGTGCTGCCGATTCTGGACGGAGACTCGGATATTGAGCTTTCATCGCCATTGGAATCCGAACCCTATGTTGAAATGACAAGAGATATCATGCGAGAATTCGGAATTGTCACCGAAAAGACAAAGGCCGGATTCCATGTCCGCGGCAACCAGAAATATCACCGTGACGATCCGTACAAATCGGAACCGGATTTTTCACAAGCCGCTTTCTGGATGGTTGCGGAATACCTCGGACAAAAAGTCAAAGTCCTCGATCTTCCGGAAGTGTCTTCACAGGGGGACTGTGAAATCAGAAACTTACTTGACAAGCTCCGCGGAAAATCCGGTTCTTCACCGTTCGGCGAGATGCCGATGCTCAGCGTGGATGCTTCGCAGATTCCGGATCTGATTCCGATTTTTGCCGTAGCGGCTGCCGCAACACCGTGCGTTACAAGAATTACGCATGCAGAGCGTCTGCGCCTTAAAGAATGCGACCGACTGATGGCGACACGCGAAATTCTTACGATGCTGGGTGCGGCCATTTCGGAAACGACGGACGGACTGATCATTTTCGGCAAAGCAAGAGTACCCGGCCAGCCGGTTTTCAAATCATGCGAAGTAAGTTCTTTTCATGACCACAGAATGGTTATGGTTGCTGCGATCGCAGCGTCCTGTGCAAATGGGCCTGTGCAAATCACGGATTACCGTGCTGTAGATAAATCTTATCCGGAGTTCTTCAAGAGCTACCGGATGCTTGGAGGAAAAACTGATGAGCTCGATGTGGGGGAATAAAGTTAAAGTCAGTCTTTTCGGAGAATCGCACGGGAAAGGGATCGGCGTGGTTATCGACGGTCTTCCGGCCGGTATACCTCTGGATCTTGAGAAAATACAGGAACATATGCGCAGACGCGCACCCGGCCGGCAAGCCTGGTCGACCAAGAGGGATGAGAAGGATATTGCTTCGGTATTATCCGGACTGTATCAGGGAAAGACGACCGGTACGCCTCTTTGCGCGGAAATCCGAAATACCGATACGCGTTCACAAGATTATGCGGAACTGGCCGAAAAACCACGTCCGGGACATGCGGATCTGACCGGTCTTGCCCGTTATAACGGTGCAAACGACCCTCGCGGCGGCGGACATTTTTCGGCGAGAATTATGGCTCCGCTGACATTTGCCGGTGCAGTCTGTCTGCAGATTCTGGAGGCGCGCGGGATCGAAGTCCGCGGGCATATTTTTGAAATCGCAGGCATCCAGGATACGCTCTGTGACGGCATGTCTCTCCCGGAATCCGTAGCTGAAAAAGAAATGCCGGTCCTGTCCGATGAACAGGGCGTGCTGATGGCTGCGGCGATCGAAGCGGCGCGTATGGACATGGATTCCGTCGGCGGTATTGTGGAATGTATTGCTGCCGGATTTCCCGCCGGTCTGGGACGGCCGATCTTCGATAATATTGAAAGCCGCATTGCATCGATCCTTTTCGGCCTTCCTGCCGTAAAAGGCGTCGAATTCGGCCGCGGATTTGCCGTAGCCCTGGCAAAAGGCTCTGAAAATAACGATCATCCGCAGATTTCCGGAAAGGGAATCCGTCTGACCACCAATCATGGCGGCGGGATCGAGGGAGGCATTTCCAACGGTATGCCGATCGTCGTCCGCTGCGCATTTAAACCGACTTCATCGATTGCAAAAGAGCAGGATACAATCAATCTTACAACCATGCAGAATGACAAACTGAGCCTTAAAGGAAGACATGACCCCTGTGTCGTGCCGCGCGCCGTTCCGATTGTGGAGAGTGCGATAGCGATTGCTTTACTGGATCTGATGGAGGAGGGCTGACACGATGGCGACTGATGCGATCCCGGTCATACTGCTGATTAACGGACCGAACCTGAATATGCTCGGCAAGCGAAGCAAGGAACACTACGGCAGTTTTACACTGTCACAGGCGGAGGGCGCTTTCCGGACGAAGGCTGAATCACTGGGTGTTGCGCCGGTATTTTTCCAGTCCAATGACGAAGGTGCGATTGTAACAGCCATACACGAAGCCATGGGATATGCCGCAGGCATTGTGATCAATGCCGGTGCGTATACGCATTACAGTTATGCCATTCTGGACGCACTCCAACTTTGCGGACTGCCGGTTATGGAGGTTCACATTTCGAACATTCATAAACGCGAAGCATTCCGGAACATTTCCGTAATACAGCCGGCCTGTGTCGGTCAGGTATATGGACTCGGGCTTGACAGTTATCTGGTTGGGTTGGAGAAGCTTGTAAAAGAATGCGTTTTTGCCGATAAAAACAGCGCGCCGCCGACTGCCGATCAAGCAGATTCGGCGTCGACACTCGTTAATCTCCGCGAGCAGATCAGCGAAGTGGACGCCGAACTGATGCGAATTTTCAATCGCCGAATGGATCTTGCACAGGAGATTGCCCACACCAAAATTCAGTCCAGGACGGCTGTCTATGATGCGCGCCGCGAAGCGGAAGTATCGGACCTGGCTCGTCAGCGTGCAGGTCTGGACATGGCGACACGCGTGGATTCCCTGATGAAGACGATGATGCGCATATCGCGGGAGAAGCAGTATGACATTCTGCTGCCGGGCGACCAGAAATGGCTGATCGGACAGGAACTGCATAAGGCCGGTACGACTCTTTCACATCTGCAGTCCGTCGTCTATGGCGGAACGCGCGGATCTTATTCCGAATATGCAGCGGACAAGCTTTTTCCGGATGCCCGTAAAATGGCGGCGCTCACGTTTGCAAAAGCGTGTGAATCCGTACTGACCGGTGAAGCCGATGTCGCCGTGCTGCCTCTCGAAAATACGACCGGCGGAACGGTGGACAATGTCTATGAACTTCTGCAGAAGAAGAATCTTCATATTGTAAGGGCGACATCGATTGCCGTTGTACATAAGCTGGCAGTCATTCCCGGAACGAAGCTCGAGGCGATCCGTTCGGTGACGAGTCATCCGCAGGGACTGTCGCAGTGTTCCGAAATCATCCGTCAGTACGGATGGGACGCGATCCCGTCGGAAAATACAGCCTTTGCTTCGGAAGAAGTGAAGACGAAGGGGGATGCATCGCTGGCAGCGATATCTTCAGAAGAGGCGGCGCTGCGTAACGGACTGGAAATTCTTCCCGTCGAGATATGCAATACAACGTCGAACCAGACCCGCTTTATTGCGGTGACCAAAGACCTCATCATTACACCGGACGCGGACCGTATCAGCACGCTGATGCATCTTCCGCACAGAAGCGGCGCACTCGTAGCTGCTCTCGAAATATTTGCAGACCGCGGCTTGAACCTGTCATCGATTTTTTCGAGACCGATTCAGAATACGCCGGGTGAATATTCGTTCTTTCTGGATTTTATCTGCCCCGCCATGGGAAAAGACGCATTGCTTGCGCTGTACCAGCTGTCCGCAGAAATGCCGTATGTAAAAGTCCTCGGATGGTATGTGGAACAATAGCTCCGTCCCACGGTAAGGACGATCCCGGATTAGAGTCTTTCACCGGGCAGAGGTTTGCGTCCCGACCAGAGTTTGGGGAAATTCTCCATAACATCCCGGTAGTTTTCAGGCGTACCGATATCAATGCATGTACCGTCGGCCAGAAATGCGTAAATATCCTGCCGCTTAAACAGCCATGCAGGGAAATGTCCTGGAGCATCCGGTATATTGCCTTCTTCGAGGTACGTCTTTATCAGCGGAACCGTCTCTTTCCGGTAGAAATACGTCGCATATATGGCAGTCTCAGACTTCGGTTCCTCGGGTTTCTCTTCCAGGAAAAGAACCTTGCCGGCATCATCAAGTGTTGCAACGGCCAGCTTCTGCAGCTGATGTCTCTCGGGAACGTGAATCGCAATCAGAAGATCCTTACGGAACTTCATGAAATGATCATACATATCTTTGAGCCGGTAAGTGAACAGGTTGTCACCGGCAATAATCAAGATATCGTCATCAATTTTCAGTGTATCCACAGCAAATTGAATGTCTCCGATGGCGCCGCGTTTGTTGGTGTCATCCGTTGTGCCGTCATCAAGAACGATGATGGGAACATCCGGAGCAATCTGCCTTCTCTCAACGGCCCATGCTTCGAAATGTGAGGCGAATCTGTGATTCGAAATCAGACAGATGCCCGTGAGATCCGGCAGAGTATCGAGTTCGTCTGCGATATAGTCCAGCATGGCCCGTCCCGCTACGGGGAGAAGCGGCTTCGGGGTATTAATGGTCAGAGGATAGAGTCGTGTAGCATAACCGGCAACGAGTAAGACAGCGATCATGTGCGCCTCCGATGCATGCGGAGGCACATCGTTGTACCTCTGCAAAATCCTGTTAATTTTCTATATCAGTATACATGAAAAAGATAGATTGAAAACCGGGTTTTGGTAATTTCCCGCTTATAGACAATCGCAATGGAACATACCGGAGGATTATGGTATTTTATTAGTAATCATTCGTTTCACAATAGAGGGAAAAACATGAAAGTTTTGCTCCTGCTGGCAAAAGGATTCGAGACCATGGAGGCAAGTGCTTTTATTGATGTTCTCGGTTGGAGTCGAAACGGCTCTCCGGAGGACATCCAGGTGATCACCTGCGGTTTTCAAAAGCAGGTTGTCAGCACGTTTGATCTTTGCGTATCGGTCGACAAATGTATCTATGAGATATGCGCAGACGAGTATGACGCGCTTGCCATCCCGGGCGGATTTGGGGATTACGGCTTCTATACGGAGGCGTATCTTGAAGATTTCCTGCAGATCATCCGGGACTTCAATACACAGGGCAAATGGATCGCCTCCGTCTGTGTTGCCGCGCTCCCCATCGGGAAAAGCGGCGTCCTGCAAGGAAGAAAGGCCACCACATATCCACATAACGACGGCATACGGCAAAAACAGCTGGCGGCATTCGGAGCGGAGATCACACACGACCCCATCGTCATCGACCGCAATATCATTACATCCTACGGCCCGGCCACGGCGCCGCACGTCGCATTCACGCTGCTGGAAAAACTGACATCCCCCGAAGCCGCGCAGAAAGTCAAAATCTCGATGGGATATCTTTGAACAGAGGTCTTCGTAGTAAGAAAAACATACGGCAATGATCTGCAGATGCAGAGATGAAAAACGGGTGACAAGACCCTGATTCAGGCATAGGCAATTCCTGACAATTTTCCGCAAAAAAGCCCGAAAACGCGCAGGATTTAATGCTATAATAGTATTGGTTGAAAAGCACCGGAGTTCCTCCCAAGAGGAAATTCCGGCGCATTTTCGTGCCGCAAAAGAGATTATTGAAGACAAAGGAGACTCGTTTATATGGATGTATGTGCTGTTGTCATGGCTGCCGGTGAAGGGAAAAGAATGCACTCCAAACACTCAAAAGTCGTGCAGAAAGCCGCAGGCAAGCCGTTGGTCTGCTGGGTGGCGGATACGCTGCGGGAAGTCGGAGCAGAGGAGCAGGTCTACATCGTCGGATATAAGCAGGAAGAAGTTCGTGCCGCTTTGGGCGAGAACGTAGCATTTGTTTTACAGGAGAAGCAGCTTGGAACCGGTCATGCAGTCATGCAGGCGGCTCCTTTTTTAGAGGGAAGAAACGGCTGTACCATCGTCCTGCCGGGCGACGCCCCGATGATAACAGCGCAGACCTTACTCGCTGCGATCGATATGTTCGAACAGGATCAGTACGGTGCGGTAGTCATCACGGCACAGGCACCGGACCCGACGGGTTACGGCAGACTGGTTCGCGATGAAGACGGAAATGTTGTCCGCATTGTCGAAGACCGTGATGCAACGGAAGAAGAGAAGAAGATACGTGAAATTAATTCATCCATTTACTGTTTCCGTACGCCGCTCCTGCTTTCCGCATTGGGAAGAATCGGCGCGCGAAACGCACAGAAGGAATATTATCTTACGGATACAATCGAAATTCTGATTAAGGACGGCCATAAAGTCGGATCATATATTGCAGCGTTTGATGAGACACGCGGGGTTAATGACCGGATCGAACTTCAGGAGACCGGCAAACTGCTGAATAAGCGTGTCTGCAGGAAGCTCATGGCGCAGGGCGTGCAGATTATCGACACCGAATCTACATGGATTGACCCCACCGTGAAAATCGGCTGTGATACGATCATCCGTCCGGGATCCGTCTTAAAAGGAAATACTGTAATCGGTGAAGACTGCATTATCGGATCGCAGGCCCGCCTCGACGATGTAATCGTAGGGGACGGAACAACGATTCTTAGCTCCGTCGCTTCAAGCTGCGTGATCGGCAAGAATTGTACGATCGGACCTTACAGCCACATCCGTCCCGATTCGATCCTCAAAGACAACATTACAATCGGTGCCTATGTCGAAGTGAAGAACTCAACAATCGGCGATTATACAAGAGCCCGTCACCTGACCTATATCGGAGACTCACAGGTCGGGAAGAACGTCAATTTCGGATGCGGGACGATTACCTGCAACTATGACGGACTCGACAAAACCGCCTGTATTATCGGAGACAATGTTTTTATCGGAGGTAACTCTAACCTGATTTCCCCGGTGACCCTGCACGACAACTCGTATATCGCGGCAGGCTCTACCATTACAGAAGATGTACCGGAACTCGGACTTGCGATCGCACGTTCTCATCAGATCATTAAAGAGAACTGGGTGGTCCGCAAGAACCGTCTCCGCAACTCGAAGCTGATCCAGCCGGATCGTCATCGCGAAGGAGTATAGCAGCATGTGGCTTATTGCAGGATTGGGGAATCCCGGTTCCCAATATGTTAACAACTGGCATAACTGCGGGTTTATGACGCTTGAGGTGCTGGCACAGCGCAACCGGATTCCTGTCGGAAAAGCGAAATTTCACGGGGAGTACGGACAGGGCACAATGCAGGGCATTAAGGTTATTCTGCTCCGCCCGCACACGTATATGAATCTTTCCGGTGACAGTGTCCATGAGGCAATGGAATATTTCAAAATCCCGCCGGAGAAGGTCTTGATTTTCTATGATGACATCGACATTCCGGTCGGCACGATTCGCGTCCGCACGGAAGGCGGTCCCGGAACGCATAACGGCATGAAATCCGTCATCGCGTGCCTCGGTACACAGAATTTTCCGCGCATTCGCATCGGCTGCGGACCTGTTCCGGCCCATTGGGATCTGGCGGACTACGTTCTGTCGGACATTGGAAAAGAACAGCAGGAAGCCATGTTTTCTGCGTTCACAAGTGCTGCTGAAGCTGCGGAGAAGATGATTAAGGAGCAAGCATGAGTCCTGTCGAATCGATGCAGCGCATTCTGTCTATGGCGGAAAAGGATCCGGTCTTCCGGGACATTCTTCATGACATCGCGGCACCGACCAAAGATCACATCAACATAACAGGCATGACGGACAGCCAGAAGGCCTATATCGCGTGTGCGCTTTCACAGAAAACAAACCGGAAACCGGTGATTCTCGTACCGGATGAACTTCGGGCCCGTACATTGCAGCTCGATATTTCAGCTTTTTGTGATGGAGAGGTCCTGATTCTCCGTCAAAGGGAACTGAACCTGGCCGATGTGGATGCATCTAGCCGCGAGGCGGAATTGTCCCGGATCGGCGTACTTCGACGGCTGCTTGCGGGCGATTTCGGCGCGGTGATCATCACGGCCGGCGCACTGATGAACCGTCTGATGCCGGCCGGTGCCTTTCAGCAGTCCCTCGTACAGCTTCGGGTCGGCATGCGTGTCCGTCCGGAAGATCTTGCCATGCGTCTGATTATGATCGGATATGAACGCACGCGCAAAGTCGAAGGCGAAGGCGAGTTCGCACGACGGGGAGATATATTTGATGTGTTTCCTGCCGGCGGAGATGAACCGGTCCGCATATCTTTTTTTGACGAAGAGATCGACCAGATCAAGACATTTGATCTGGAGACACAGAGGTCAACAGGGCAGCTGACAGGAATCAGCATTGCACTGGCCAGAGAAATTCTGGTTCCGGACGGACGCAGGAGAGAAATTGCGCAGCACATTCTCGAGGAGGGCGAAAGTGCCCGGCTCGAAGCCGCAAAAAACGGGGCGGACCGAAATGCATGCGAAGGCTTTTCACGTCTCGCTGCACAGGACGCCGAACGTATCCGGGAGGGACTTCTTTTTTCCGGCCTTGAGAAATGGACCCCCGTACTGATGCCCGAAAGCGCCTCGGTATTATCCTATATCCGCGCTTGTCCATACTTGCTGTTTCTGGACGAGGCTCTCTCGTTCCGCAAACGTCTCGACAGTGCGCAGGCCGACTTTGCACAGCGTTTTCTTGCGCTCTTTGAAAAAGGTCAGGTTCTGCCGATGTCGGAACGCGCCATCTGGAAAGGCGTCGAGATTTTTAAGGAGCTTGATCAGAAGGGCAGTGTCATTACGCTCAGCGCGCTGCCCACTTCCGGCAACGGACTTCCGGCTGCAGCCAATCATACGATTTCCGGGCGTTCGAGCGACAGCTTCCGCGGGCATGAAGCGAGTCTGGCCAAGCTGATCACCCAGCGCCGCAAAGAGCAGAAAGAGACAATTCTTATGGCCGGCGAGGGGGCGCGTGCGGACCGTCTGCACCAGTTTCTGTCAGACCATGAGACTTTTTCCGAGATCTTTCCGAGTCATCTCCCTGCAGGATTTGAATATCCGTCCGCCGGACTTCTGATTGTCGGCACACATGATATTTTCGGCATTGACCGGCCGATGCGCCGAAAGAAAAGCCAGGGCGTCCATATCGATCTTTTCAGCGATCTGGTGCCCGGCGAAATGGTCGTGCATGATCAGCACGGTATCGGCCGTTACGATGGTATGGTCAATCTCGAAGCCGGCGGCGCCAGGCGTGATTACCTGAAAATTACCTATGCATCCGAGGATTCCCTCTATATTTCGATGGAACATCTCGATCAGATCCAGAAATATGTCGGCTCTGAAGGACGCGCCCCCAAGCTGTCGAGGCTTGGCGGTCAGGAATGGAACCGCATGAAGGAGAAGGCGAGGACCTCCATCCGGAGACTCGCGATCGATCTTGTCGAACTTTATGCCAAAAGGCAGGCAATCAAGGGCTATACGTTCGCCCCGGATACCGTATGGCAGCGCGAGTTTGAAGAGGATTTTCCCTATCAGGAGACGGATGATCAGCTGACAGCAATCGCCGATATCAAAGCGGATATGGAATCCGACAAGGTCATGGACCGGCTCCTTTGCGGAGACGTCGGATTCGGGAAGACTGAAGTCGCATTCCGCGCGATTTTCAAGTGCGTCATGGACGGCAAACAGGCGATCCTTTTGGCACCGACCACGGTTCTTGTGCAGCAGCATTACGAGAATCTGCGCGACCGGCTGGCGGCATTTCCTGTACAGATCGGACTTTTGTCGCGCTTTGCAAGTCCGGCGATGCTGAAAAAGACGGTCGAAGGACTGAACAAAGGTCAGGTTGACGTTGTTGTCGGTACGCACCGGGTATTGTCCAAGGATATTCTCCCGCCCAACATCGGATTGCTGATCGTCGACGAAGAGCAGCGTTTCGGGGTCGAACACAAGGAACGCTTGAAAGCACTGCGGAGCTCGGTCGACGTGCTGACCCTTACAGCCACGCCGATTCCGCGTACGCTGCATATGTCGCTGTCCGGCATCCGGGATATCTCGATTCTCGAAGAACCTCCGCTTGACCGCCGTCCGGTGCAGACCTATGTGATGGAGTATGATGCCGATATCGTCAATGAAGCCTGCCTCCGCGAAATATCCCGTCAGGGACAGGTATTCTATCTTTTCAACGACACCCACCGCATTCAGGAAAAAGTCACGGCCCTCGAGGCGGCGCTTCCCGGCGCACGCATTTTCTATGCGCACGGCAAAATGGGCGAGCGGCAGCTTGAAAATATTATCGAGAGCTTTATCCACCACGAGGCGGATATACTGGTCTGCACGACGATCATCGAATCCGGCATCGACATGCCGAACGTCAATACGATTATCGTCGAAAATGCAGACCGGTTCGGTCTTGCACAGCTGTACCAGCTAAAGGGCCGTGTCGGACGGTCGGACCGTCAGGCGTATGCCTACATTACCTACCAGAGAGACAAAATCCTCACTGAAGTCGCTGAAAAGAGACTGACCGCGATCCGCGACTTCACCGAACTGGGGTCCGGCTTCAAAATCGCACTCAAAGACCTTGAAGTCCGCGGCGCAGGGAATCTGCTCGGAGCCGAACAGCACGGACAGATGGACGTAATCGGATACGACCTCTATTGCCGCATGCTTGAAGAAGAAATCAAGAACATCCGGGGCGAAGAGCCTGCACCCACCCGTCATGCAGTGATCGAAATGGACGTCGACGCGTATATCTCGCCGGACTACATTCACGATGACGGACAGCGCATGGATGTCTATCGCCGGATCAGCACGATCCGCAGCAGCAAAGAGTATATGGATGTACTCGACGAGCTTATGGACCGTTTCGGCGAAGTGCCGCGTCAGGTCCAGATTCTCACCGATATTTCGTATGTTCGTGAAATGGCGGGACGCTTCGGCTTCTCGCGCATCGTCGTTAAAGACGATCAGGTACTTCTGTATTACATGGAAGGAGCCCGTCCCGACATGGAAGCGCTGTCACGCGTTCTGGCGCACCCCGATTTCAAAGGACGCATTCTTTTTTCCGCCATGCTGAAACCATACATTCAATATCGCCCGGCTCCGCAGGACCGCGGGCAGATCACCGACAGGCTCCGGCTATTTTACCGGATACTGGAAGGCGACCATGAGAAGGAGAAAGTTGTATGAAAATTATTGATCTGACCCGCAAAATCTACGCCGGCATGCCGGTATTCCCGGGCGACCCCGGTGTCTCACTCGACCCGATGTGCTCTTTTGAAGACAACGTCTGCCAGGTGACCGAGCTCCGGTTCGGCAGCCATACCGGCACGCATCTGGATGCTCCGCGGCATTTTCTGCCGGAAGGACCCGCACTGCCGGCAGTTCCGCTCGAAACATTCGTCGGTGAAGCGATCTGCGTTCAAGCCAAAGTTTATTACGCAGGCGGCGAGACCCATCCGGTTATCGAATTGTCCGATGAGGATTGCGCACGTATCCGCCCGGGCGACCGGCTGATCATCTCGACCGGTTGGGACGAGAAAGCAGACACGCATGCCTTTTTCGTGGGGTATCCGATCTTTTCCGAGAAACTCGTGGCCTTCCTGCTGCAGTCGAAGATCTGCATGCTCGGCGTAGACCTGCCGACGATCGAAAGTGTCGGCGAATCAACGTACATGCACAAAGCGCTCATGGGTATCGGCATCCTTCCCGTCGAAGGTCTTTTGCACCTGTCAGGCCTGGTCGGCCGGCGTTTCTTCTTCTCCGCGGCTCCGCTGAATCTCGAAAACGGCGACGGATGCCCTGTCCGCGCGTATGCGATGATCGAGGAGTAGTCACCGGATATCTCGAACAATATTCAATAGAAATGCAAACTAGCGGCCGGGGTTTCCACCCCCGGCTGCTTTTTGTCCGGAAAACGGCAGAAGACATCTTGCGAGGTCCATTTTGCACGTTCCGAAATAATTCACTTTTTTCTCAAATATACATTGACAGACACAGTATATCGATATAGTATCTATGTCATGGCATAGAATACACCAACCGAAGAAAAAAAGATGAGAACAGCTATTGACGAACAAACAGTACCGTAATATAATCACTACTATAAAACGGATACTACACGGGGGGACAAAATGATACTCAAACACATTATCAAAAACATCTGGGAAAACAAGTTCAGGAGCATCCTGATCATTATCGCGCTCACGCTCTCGGCGATGGTCCTGTTTCTGGATCTCGGATTCAGAGATGATATGAGCGCCCGATACAATTCTCTGATGAAAGAATCCTTTCAGAATTACGATTTTGCCGTTACAAAGGACACGGCGGGGGAGACGGCACCCAATGTCTATTTTGACGCTGCATCCCTCGATGTATCGGGCCTTCCGGTACAGGGCGAGCTTGATAAGTTGAATGCCTACGGTCTCATGGATACAAAAGACGGAGGCGTAACGGCTGTCATTCTCGGAGTAGACAGAGCGGCTCTTATCGATCACAATCTTTGCATTCTTGCAAATCAGGCCGGCTTTGATGCAGCGGATAAAACGCAGATCATCATCAACCAGACGACAGCCAAGAACTACAATCTCGCGACGGGTGACAAAATGACCATCACAACTGCCTGGGGCGACGAAACATTTACCGTCGGAGCCATAGCTGAAGACCGGGGACTCTACCAGAGTGCCGGAGATACGGTTCAGCTGCTGGTATCCAAAGAATATCTGGAACAAAAAATGCATCAGGCGGGCATGTCGGATTCCATATGGGTCGATCTTAAGAGCGGATCCGATGTAGCTGCAGCTGCCCAGACGTTTAACACGCAGAACCCCGGATATAAGGCGACGGCTCTTTTCGATCAGAAAGCGATTGATTCCTCCATAGCAAGTTTCAATCAAATTCTTCTCCTGATTCTGTTCATGGTGGCGATTCTGAACTTCTATGTGGTTTCTTCCATAACAAAGCTTATTCTTGCAGTCCGCATTCCGGTCGTTGGTACATTCCGGAGCGTCGGTGCCACAAAAAACCGCGTCAACGGAATCCTTTTTCTCGAAAACAGTCTCTACGGTCTCATCGGCGGACTTCTTGGCGTCGGGTTCGGACTACTGGTCAGAAGCACGGTTATCAATATCTTTATCGGACCTTCAGGGATGACGAATACCGGGGAGACAGCAGGAATCAATGGATTCTATATACTGGCTGTACTTGCATTCTCCGTCCTTCTTCAAATCGCGATTACAGCGAAGGCAATCCTGAAAGTCGGGAAAATGCCGATCAAGGATACGATCTTCAATGTGCAGAATGTAAAGCAGAATCTATCAAAGAAGAAAACAATCATCGGCGTCATTCTTCTGGCCGGATCCCTTGTCTGTCATCTTGAAAACGGTTCGTACAATCCGCTCATCGCAGGTCTTGGATTTGCCCTGGCTGTAGCGGGAGCCGTCTATATGATTCCTTTCTTTACACGGCTTCTATCCGGCGGACTGGCTTTTATCAGCGGCAAACTCTGCGGAAGTGCAGCGGCTCTCGGATCCAGGAACATCTCCTACAGCAAGTCGATCACATCAAACGTTGTGCTGACCACGGTCGCGCTGTCGATCATGTTATCCCTGTATATGATGACGCTGTCCATTGGCACATTATATGACAAAGCGGCGCTGCTGTTCGATTACGATATTCAGATTTCCAGTATCACCAAACCGTATACCGAGTACGAAAAGCTGGCTTCCGTGAAAGGCGTAGACAAAGTGGATTATTTGTTTCTCATCTACGAACCCTTTGACCTGGGAAGTCAGGAAAGCCCCATGCTTCTGGTGGGACTCGATAAAGCAACGATGGGAATTGTCGATAAGGGAAACAAGATCCCGACACTCAAGGACGGGGAAGTTCTGTTAGATGATGCTTTTGCCCGTAAAAACAATCTGCAGGTCGGCGATCAAATACAGCAGAAAGACAGAAACCTGACATTAACCGTCGTAGGATTTATCAACGGCAGTAGGTTTACATCAAACCGTACGATCGGTGTA
>Ga0302289_1000128_pt1 | contig 43293 bp, 36 predicted proteins | sample III_Fen_N1_2_FD_194552 | JGI IMG/M metagenome (GOLD analysis project Ga0302289, IMG submission 194552) | Peat permafrost microbial communities from Stordalen Mire near Abisko, Sweden - III_Fen_N1_2 | ecosystem: Environmental > Terrestrial > Soil > Wetlands > Permafrost | place: Sweden: Abisko... | reverse complement strand
TCAATGAGAATTTTATGGGGGGAAAAGTTCACCTTACGATCTTTCTTTATTTAAATCGATATGCAGGAACGGATAATGAAAAATGCAGAAATAATACCGTAACAGAACAATGGACTGGAATAACTTTACTTGACAATACATTTAGTTACATATATAATCCAAGTAACAAATCGGGTTCCGCTGATTTGCATGCTACGCTGGTTGTTCCTGCAAAACCTGTATACAATGTACGTATTCCGGTCATTTTACAAAACGAATACGTTTTCCCTTGAAGCAAAGGGGCTTCTCGGGGCCATAGTATGGCTCTGGGGAGTCCTTTTGACATTTCCGCACCGTAGGCACAGTCCCGATGCGGGGAAATATAGAAGGAGGCGTCCATCCATGAATAGAGCCCTCTCCCTGCTATTGTCGCTGACCCTTGCATTCACCCTTCTGGCAAGCAGCGTTTCTGCTACGGCCGAGGCCGCCCTGCCGGTCATCAAGATCGCCAGTGCAACCCCGCTCTCCGGTAGCCAGGCTGCCATGGGCGAGACCATCAAAAATGGCATCGAACTGGCACTGAGCGAGCGCGTGGAAGAGTTCAAGGCTTTGGGCTTTGACCTTCAGTTTGCCCCCCAGGACGACCAGGCCGACCCCAAAGTGGGCGTGAGCATTGCTCAGCGTCTCATTGAGGACAAGGATATTCTGGCGGTTATCGGTCACTGGAATTCCGGCGTAGCGATCCCCTCCTCCGAAGTGTACAATCAGGGCAATCTGGCGATGGTTTCACCGGCCAATACGGCTACGGCTGTGACGGACCGTGGCTTGCCGGTAGTCAACCGCATCTGTGCCCGTGACGATGCACAAGGCCCCGCAGGTGCCGACTTCCTCTTCAGCCTCGGCCTAACCTCTGTGTACATCATTCAGGATAAAACCGCCTACGGCCAAGGCGTTGCAGATGAATTCAAAAAGCGCTTTGCTGCGATCGGTGGCACCGTGCTCGGCTATGAAGGAATTACCGCCGGTGAAGCTGACTACAGTGCCGTGGAAGAGATGATCCGCGCGAGTGGCGCACAGGCTGTATACTTCGGCGGGATCTATCCCGAAGGCGGCCTGATTATCAAACAGCTCAAAGAAAAGGGCATTGAAGTTACCTTCATGGGTCCGGATGGTATGGATTCCGCAGAAGTGGTTAACATCGCGGGTGATGCGATTGTGGGTACCTACTACACCTCTACGGCTGCAGACGTGTCCGGAACGGAAAAGGGCGCTGCTTTTGTAGCCAGCTATAACGCCAAGTTCGGTCGCAACCCGGATGGTGGCTATGCTGCGTATGGTTATGATGCCATGAACGTTGCGCTGGATGCCATCAAGGGTGTGATCACGGCTAACAATGGTGCACTACCCACCCGTGAACAGGTCGTGGCAGCTGTTCGTGCTACCAGCGGTTATATGGGTCTCGCGACGAACGTCACCTTTAACTCCATTGGCGACAACACCGAAGCGACCGTGTATGTGCTTGGCTTCAAAGAAGCAAAGTATCCACCGGAAGTGATCAAATCCATCCCTGTGGCGGATTACCTGAAGTAATCGCAAAATGTTTGTATCCCAAGAATAATAACATTGAACCGTCCGCGGGGAAAGGGGTTATCCCTTTTCCCGCGGCGGCGGCAGAGAGGTCGATAGATCATGAACCAACTGCAGATGCTGGTGAAAATCATTCCCCAGCTGTTGTCCGACGGACTTGCCCTGGGCTTCGTGTATGCCATCGTTGCTTTGGGCTACACCATGGTCTACGGTATTCTTGAGTTTATTAACTTTGCCCATAGCGAGCTGTTCATGTTCGGCGCGTTTGTGGGCACAGAAGTCCTCCTTTTATGCAAGGTGTTGGCATTCTGCCCAATATCCCGCCCACTCTGGCAATGCTCATCGCGATTGTGGTGGCGACAGTATTAAGCGGTGGCCTTGGTGTGGCGGTGGATCGCATTGCCTACAAGCCGGTACGGAACGCGCCTAAGCTTGTGCCTTTCATTTCTGCCATCGGCGTTTCCTTTATATTGCAGGATTTGGTGCGCATGGTAGAAGAGGCCAAGAATGGCAAGTTCTACTTGAATGCACCCACCCTGTTTACCAACCGCATTACCCTTGCGCCGAATATGGTAGTGCCGGAAAAGACCCTTTATATTGTAGGTCTGTGTATCATTATCATGGTGTCACTCACCATATTCGTGAGTAAAAACAAGTGGGGAAAGGCGATGCGTGCTGTTGCACAGGATCGTGAAACCGCGCGCCTCATGGGAATTAATGTAGACAAAGTGATTTCATTGACATTTCTGATCGGAGCTGGCATGGGTGGTGCAGCGGGTACGCTGTTCTCCATCCAATACGGCTCGATATCTCCATATTCCGGCTTCATCCTTGGCATGAAAGCTTTCACCGCCGCTGTGTTTGGCGGCATTGGCAAAATACCGGGCGCGATGCTGGGCGGCGTGCTGTTGGGCTTAATCGAGGTGTTCGGCGCAAGCTTCCTCGGCGCGCTCACCGGCGGTGTGTTTGGCTCTGAATATAAGGATGTGCTTGCGTTTGCTATCCTGATCCTGATTTTAATCTTCAAGCCCAGTGGATTGCTGGGTAAGCCGGTGGGAGAGAAGGTGTGAGCATGGCAAACTTCCTTGGCAGGCTCAAGGCGGATGCAGCCAGCTTCCGCCTGAGTGGCCTGAGTAAAAAAGAATGGGCGATTTTTGTTCTTCAGGCGTTGATTATCATTGCAGCGCCAATCTGGCTCTTGTTACAGCCGGGCAGCAGTGTTGCGTTTGTTTTGTTTTTGGCGTCCATCCTGTGTGTACAGAAGATCAAACTTCCACTGTGGGCGCGGATCGCTATCGCGGTAGTGGATTTGGCGCTGATTATGCCTATTGTGGGGATGACCTCCGGCACATTTGCCCGTGTTGCGGCTATGATTGTGATCTATGCCATCCTGTCGATGGGGCTTAATATCGTGGTGGGCTATACAGGGTTGCTCAACCTTGGATACGCGGCCTTCTATGCTGTTGGGGCTTACCTGTACGCAATCTTCGCTTCTTCACAGGCAAACAATTTCATGCCCTTTGGTGTATATCCGCTGTCGGGCAACTGGTTCTGGCTGTTTCTGTTGCTGGCAGTGATCGTTACCGGCTTTGTAGGCTTTCTGCTTGGCCTTCCGGTACTGCGGCTCAAAGGCGACTATCTGGCGGTGGTTACGCTTGGGTTTGCTGAGATCATTCGCTTGTTGTTTAACAACCTGTCATCTCCCATTAACATCACCAACGGTCCGATGGGCATTACGCCGATCCAACCGCCGATGCTGTTTAATATCAAGCTGGATCAGCCGGTGCATTACTATGCGATTGTGCTGGTATTGTTCCTGATTACCTTTGTGGTGGTGAAAAACCTTCAAAACTCCCGTGTCGGCCGTGCGTGGGTCGCCATTCGCGAAGATGAGCTGGTTGCCCGCACAATGGGCGTGCCGGTTGTGCGCATGAAGCTTTTGGCCTTTTCCATCGCAGCAGGCATTGCAGGCATGATGGGTGTGGTGTTTGCCGCCATGCAAAGCTATGTTGACCCTACGAGTTTCACATTTATGGAATCCATCGTTATACTGTGCATGGTTATCCTCGGCGGCACAGGCAGTATTCAGGGCGTGATTATCGGCGCGCTGGCCGTGGTGGTACTCCAATTACAGATTTTGAAGGATGTTTCCAGCTACCTGACATCCCTCACGGCATCGGGAATACTGAATTTGCCTTCATGGCTCAATCCGGCGAAGTATGAACGCCTCATCTTCGGTTTGATCCTCGTGCTGATGTGTATTTTCCGTCCGAATGGATTGATTCCGGAAAAGCGGGTACTCCAGATGAAGGCAAAGCTGGGTATCAAGCCCAAAGCTCCAAAAGCGGACCAAACGAACGCCGCATCAAAGGAGGGTCTGTGATATGCCTTTATTGGAAGTAAAGGGACTCACGAAAACCTTCGGTGGGCTTACGGCCATCAATCATGTGGATTTCACGATGGACGAGCACCAGATCGTGAGTGTCATCGGCCCCAACGGCGCAGGAAAGACAACGTTTTTCAACATGATCAGCGGGTACTATCAGGTTGATAGTGGCACCATCAAATTTGATGGTCATCCTCTGACCAAGCTTACCCCTGAAAAAGTGGCCGCGCATAAGATTGCTCGTACGTTTCAAAACATAAGGTTGTTTCAAAACATGCTGGTTGCGGAAAATATCCTGGTGGGCTGCTATATGCACATGAAAGCAAACCTCGCTGATATCATCTTTCGCTTGCCGCGCATGCGTAGGGAAGAGCAGGAAGCTTATGATAAGGTGATGTCTCTGCTGGACTATGTTGGGCTTTCCGGCAAAGAGGCTGAATTGGCGAGGAACCTTTCCTATGGACAGCAACGCAGGCTAGAAATCGCGCGTGCACTTGCTATTGAGCCCAAGCTTCTGCTGCTGGATGAACCTGCCGCTGGACTCAACCCCAAGGAAACAGAGGAAATGAAGCAATTCATTCTCCGGTTGCGCAAGGATAGGAACACAAGCATCCTGCTGATTGAACATGACATGAAGTTGGTTATGGGCCTTTCCGATAAGATAACGGTGCTCAACTACGGTGAAAAGATCGCTGACGGCACACCCGATGAAATCCGAAACAATGAGAAGGTGATTAAAGCCTACCTTGGCGTGGAGGATGCTGAGGATGATGACGCGGTTGGGGAGGTGCTGGCATGAGCGATGTGATCCTGGCTTTGGAGGGCGTAAATACCTTTTATGGTAAAATACATGCGCTGCATGATATTTCCTTTGAGGTGAAGCAGGGTGAAATCGTCACCCTGATCGGCAGTAACGGCGCTGGAAAATCAACCACACTGCGTACGATTTCAAGCCAGCTAACCCCTGCAAGCGGCAAGGTGATCTATAAAGGCAATGTCATCAGCCACACACCTGCACATGAAGTGGTGGGACTGGGGATTGCGCATGTGCCGGAAGGACGCAAGATTTTTCCGGCGCTTACCGTGGAAGAAAACCTGCAAATGGGTGCGTTCCGCATAAAGGATGCTAAAAAAAACGCCGCCAACTTTGAACGTGTCTATACGTTGTTCCCAAGGCTGAAAGAGCGTTACCATCAGCGTGGAGGCACGCTATCCGGTGGCGAGCAGCAAATGTTGGCAATTGGCCGCGCCTTGATGAGTATACCAACGCTGCTCCTGATGGATGAACCTTCGATGGGCTTAGCCCCAATGCTTGTGGATTTGATTTTTGAATCCATTTTGCAGTTGAATAAGGAAGGCATCACCATTTTACTGGTGGAGCAAAATGCAAAAAAGGCACTGAAAGTATCTCACCGCGGCTATGTGTTGCAAACGGGCATGATTACAATTTCGGGCACAGGGCAGGAGCTTTTGAAGAACGATACGGTACGCGAAGCATATTTGGGCTAACAATCAGCACGGAATCGCCTGCTCCTATTTTGGTGAATAACATCTCGCAATTGAGGAGGATCAATCAAACACACCCCGCCTGTCTGAAAAAAGGGGCGAGGTGTGTTTTGTCATTGAAGAAAGAGTCGGCTATTTACGGATGATCCTCATCCGATATCACTTCCAGCCATACCGACATCCGACCGCCGCAAACCATGGCTTCCTCGGCGGCAATGTCGTTGCTCATTTCAATTTCTACCTGTTGCGAGTGACCTGATTGCAGCACGTTCATTGATTCCATCACAACCTGATGCTCACCGCAGCCGCCGCCGACTGTACCGCATGTTTCGCCTGTACGGGTCACGGTCATTAGCGCGCCTGTGCCAACGGGAGTGGAACCCGATGTGCCAATTACGGTTGCCAGCACACAGGGTTCTGTGCCGGTTGCCAAGGTTTGCAAAAGCCCGTTGGGCACATCGGTCAGCTCAAGCTCATTGCAGTCCGTCACTTTAGGCGTGGTATTGCGTATGTCGATGAGTTCGGCCAGAATGGAGATGGCAATCTCCATGGGAGTGTGGGATTCGATGGGGATACCGATGGGCGTATGGATGCGTGAGAGTAGTTCGCGCGGATAGCCCTCATCCTCCATGAGGTTAAACATGGCGATGGTACGGCGGCGTGAGCCAATCAACCCAAGGTAATGAGGGAATTCGCCCTTCAGGATTTCGCGCAGACAATCCAGATCGTGTGAGTGGCCGCGCGTAAGCGTTGCAATAAAATCCTGATTCATAATCGTCAATCCGCGGATCGCGGAAGCAAAACCATCGCAAATGACGGCTTTGGCTTCGGGAAAGCGCTGAGCGTTGGCAAATGTGATGCGGTCGTCTACAACCGTTACATCAAAATCCAGTTCGCTGGCGAAATGACATAATGCGGCGGATACATGCCCGCCGCCCAGAAGAATCAACCGCCTGCGCGTTAAAAAAACCCGATCATACACGGTTCCTGAAGCATTAATATGTAGCGTCCCGCCACATTGGTCCAGTATCTGTTGAAAAACGGATCGCCGCATAGCTACCTCCTGGTGATACCCGCTCAAATTCGGAAAGAATCAGAAAGGCTGGTTATTATATTATATAGGATAGAGTCAGGCATTGACAAGCTTGTCGAACAATCTTGAGCGAAATGGAAACCCTGTATAGTCCCTTGATGGATGAGGGACATAGGTGTATGATGGTTACAATGAGCACGCTGATACAGCGGTTACGCTGTGAATGCCACCGCTGTTGAGGGGAAAGGATGGAGATGTGCCATCCGTTTTCCGTTTCCAAAAACCATGGGTCGGGGATAGACTGTCCTATACAGTAATGAAATCGGGAGCCTGCATGGCATCCCTATCAGCAGAACATAAATGTTTTGATATATAGAAGTTGCCACGTTACGATACTTGAATTTCTGTGAGGGATAAAATGGGTGCATTGCTGGTTTTTCAAACAGATTTCACCAAACGGGAAGGCGCGGTGTGCGCGATGTATGGTGTCGTGAAGTCGGTGGATCGATCGTTGGAGATTCTCGAATCCACGCATGATATCCCAAGGTTCGATATCTGGAGTGCGAGCTATCGGCTTTATCAGCCGATCCTCTTTTGGCCGGAAGGGACCATTTTTGTATCTGTGGTTGACCCGGGTGTGGGTACGGCGCGTAAACCCTGTGTAGCTAAAACAGCGAGTGACCATTACATAGTAACGCCGGATAACGGCAGTCTCACTCATATCAAAAAGCATGTGGGTCTTTTGGAAGTGCGGGAAATCGATTTAACCCGTCACCGCCTGATCCAAAATGGCAATCAGAATGTGGCGATTTTTCATGGCCGTGATGTATTTGCCTATTGCGCTGCCAAGCTTGCCGCAGGCATCATCACTTTTGAGGAAATAGGTGAGATGTATCCGGTGGAGGAAACCGTGGACTTGCCAATTCTGGACAGCAAGATCAGCCATCTGTTTGCTCAGGGCATTTGTGAGATTGATGATCCCAATTTTGGAAACATTGGCACCAACATCCTCACGCAAGACGCAATTGCCAACGGCTTTGCATATCGCAGCCGTTATCGGGTACAGATCGATCACTGGGGCGAGATGATTTTTGATGAGGTGTTGCCGTTGGTACATGCCTTTGGTGAAACGGATGTAGGTGAGGCGCTGATCTATAACGATGAACTTAATCGCCTTGGGCTGGCGATAAATCAAGGGCACTTTGTCAACCAATATGGCATCGGCTATGGGAATGATTATCGCATCACTTTCACACAAGCCTGAGGGTAGTCATGAAACAAAAAATCAAGAATAGCTTCGGTGTGTAGCCGAAGCTAACTTTTTCCATTCATAAACGCGGTGGAATATGAAATGAACGTTGTGTACAGGCAATAGTTGGAGCATAACACCTATTGGATATAATGCGCATATTTCGCAAGAACGCCTGCAGCAAAAGGAAAGCATGATCGATGCTTTGGTTTGTGGGAATCCGATGGATCGTGGAAATAGATTGATACTAGAACAAAAGTAATACAGGTATGTGCCTTGTTTATCATTTCGCAGACTATAAAGCAGAAGGTGCCCGCAACATGCTGTGAAATGGAATTGTAAACCTACTAATCCTATGGTATAATAATATATGTGGGGTGATACATAATGAAGATATCCACCAGAGGCAGATACGCCTTGCGCTTTATGATCGACCTGGCGCAGCATGGAGGTGCCGGAGCCGTTACGATTAAAGAGGTATCTCAGCGGCAGGAGATTTCCGAAAAATATCTGGAGCAAATTGTTACGCTTCTCAATAGAGGCGGCTTAATCCGTAGCATCCGTGGCAATCAGGGCGGTTATTTGCTGACCCGTGAACCTCAAAATTATTCGGTAGGGGAAATCTTGCGTACCGCTGAAGGCGATTTATACCCTGTTGCCTGTATGGAGGAACAACCTAACCATTGTGAGCAATATTTCAACTGCAAAACCATCCGATTCTGGGAAGGACTCTATAAGGTAGTCGATGATTATGTCAACAGTGCAAGTTTGCAGGACTTGGCCGATGAAACCATGGATAAAGATTTTTGGTGCTACTCAATTTGAGTGGCGCCTTTTTTTGCAAAAACGGCGAAAGAGCGCGAATTTGTATCCAAAGGGTATTGACAAGCAATAGGAGTTCGAATATAATCATACCATTCATATATGAATTAAATATATGAAGTGAAGTGAGGGATGGCGGATGAATGCGACGATCATTGCAATGCTGCGGCATAACTTCCGCAACGGGCGAATGTGCCGATGTATGGGGCTGACAACAACCTTGGTTGAGCGACATTAACATCAATGATCGACAGATCGAATTGAAGAAAGAGGTATTCAGATGAGCCATCCATACCGTTTTGAAACCCTGCAACTGCATGTAGGCCAGGAACAGCCTGATCCCGCCAGCGATGCCCGCGCAGTACCGATTTATCAAACCACTTCCTATGTATTCAAAAATTCTGCCCACGCAGCTGCACGCTTTAATCTTTCTGATGCCGGCAATATCTACGGACGCTTAACCAATACCACACAGGATGTATTTGAAAAGCGCATTGCTGCACTGGAAGGTGGCGTAGCTGCGTTAGGTGTAGCCTCCGGTGCGGCGGCGGTGACTTATACAATTTTGAACCTCGCGCAGGCGGGCGATAATATTGTTTCCGCCAAAACCATTTATGGCGGTACTTACAACTTGCTGGCACACACGCTCCCACAATACGGCATCACGACGACGTTTGTGGATGCGGATCAGGAAAATGCCTTTGAAAATGCGATTGATGACCGCACCAAAGCGATTTTCATTGAAACCATCGGCAACCCCAACGCGACGTTAATTGATATTGAGAAAACTGCTGCCATTGCCCATGCGCATAAAATTCCGCTGGTGATTGACAACACGTTCGCAACGCCGTATCTGCTTCGCCCATTTGAACTGGGGGCGGATATTGTGGTACACTCGGCGACAAAGTTCATCGGTGGGCATGGAACAGCGATCGGTGGCGTGATTGTGGATGGCGGCAAATTCGATTGGGAAGGCAGCGGCAAGTTTGCTTCGCTCGTTGATCCAAACCCCAGTTACCACGGTGTTAGCTTCACCAAAGTGGTTGGCCCCGCCGCATTTGTGACCAAGATTCGTGCGATCCTGTTGCGCGATACCGGTGCGTCCATCGCTCCTGTACATGCGTTCATCTTCCTACAAGGGTTGGAGACCCTCAGCCTGCGCGTGGAGCGCCATGTGCAAAATACGCTGGCTGTGGTGAACTTCCTTGCCAAACACCCGCAGGTGGAGGCGGTAAATCATCCCTCCTTGCCCAGCCACCCGCATCATGCGCTGTATCAGAAGTATTTCCCAAATGGTGGCGCTTCGATCTTCACCTTTGAAATCAAGGGTGGAGCGAAGGAAGCACAGGCATTCATCGACAAGCTGAAAATCTTCTCGTTGCTGGCGAATGTCGCGGATGTGAAGTCGCTGGTTATCCATCCGGCTTCCACCACACACAGCCAGTTGACGGAAGCGGAACTGTTGGATCAGGGGATCAAGCCCAACACCATCCGATTGTCGATCGGTACCGAGCATATTGATGATATCATTGAGGATTTGGCGCAGGCATTTGAAGCCTGATCCGTTTTACCTGTTGATTCGCTGACTGTGCTTGATCGACGGATGAAGTGATCTATCGGAGGCGGATCGTCGGTACTTTGGCATCCACGAAGCCATAACCGGAAACACAGGCTTTCCTGGTGCATCGCCATGGTATCGAGCCAACCGCGATAGGCGATTGTGTTAACAACGTTGCTCGCCCCTCGGCCGCCATGGCTCGAGGGGCTTTTGAAAACAACCTGATCATTGTAAGTGGAATGTTTAGCGGTTGTTACTGGCAGGAGGTAGGATATGAGCGTATTGGAAGTCAAAGGACTTACCAAGATCATCAAAAATACCGCTGTACTCAAGGATGTACATTTGATGATTGACACAGGGGAAGTGCTGGTGATCTTTGGGCCAGCGGGGTCTGGCAAGAGTACGCTACTGCGTTGTATGAGCGGGTTGGAGGCAATCGATGGCGGAGAATTGCTACAGGGCGGGCGATCCGTCAACCGAAATGCGAAAGATCGGAGACGGCTGCAGCAGGCAGTTGAACTGGTGCGGCAGAATAATGATCTTTCACGGCGCAAGTCGGTGTTGGAATATCTGATATGGGCTCCAGTCAAGGAGTACAAGCGTGATTCTGTAGAAGTGACACACGAAGCGGTTGTGCTTTTAGAACGTGTTGGCCTAGTTTCGATGAAAGACATTTCACTTCGTGCATTGAACCTTATGCAGTGGCAGCAGGTCAAGCTGCTACGCTCGGCACTGTTGCATCCTCGATTGCTATTGGTGGATGAACTGACCGATGCGCTTGATCCTGAAATGGCGCATGAGGTATTAAGAATTATTCTTGAATTGGCTCAGGACGGCATGACAATGGCTGTTGTTACCCACGATTTGCAGTTCGCCCGTGCGGTGGCGGATCGAGTGGTGTTGCTGGATAAAGGCAGTCTTGTGGAAGAAGGGTCAGTGGAGCGGTTTTTCCGTGCGCCACAGACAGAACGCGCCAGACAGTTTCTGCGATCATACACATTTACGGGTAAGGAACGGCCTGCACCCCCGAATTATGCCGATCATATCTGACAACTTCACCTATGCTGTATCGGGCTCGGGGAAAATAATAGCTTAAGGCATGCGATGGAATCCTAATGCTTACACGTTTGGGGATTTGGGGGATATCATGCAGGGGTAACGGTATTTTGATCAGCGAATGGGCTTTGCACTGGATAAGGCATCAGCATGGCGAGCATGCCATGGATTTTCGTAACCCAACGCAGCTTGATATCTGGAAACCCAACCATCTTGCTAAGGTAAATTCGATTTCTGAATGATTCGATTTTTGGAGATGACCGGATATGTCTAAACGGAAATATGGGTTTCAAACGCTGGCTGTACACGCCGGAAACGCGACGGACAAGGAAACGGGTGCGATCAAACGTCCTATTACCATGGCAAACAGTTACGAGTTGCCCTATGATCCTTCCGATCTCAACTGGAGTGCTGCCGGAGCCAATGTCTATACCCGTAACGGCGGTGCGAACCAACAGTATCTTCAGGAACGACTTGCGGCGTTATATGGCGCGGAGGACAGCGTGGTGCTGGCGTCCGGCGTAGCGGCGTTATCGGGGCTGTTCTTTGCATTGCTTAAAACCGGCGACCATGTGATTTTTCCTACGGTCAGCTATATTGCGGTGTACCGGTTATTCCATGATCTTTTTAACACCAAGTTTGGCATCGAAACCACCATAGTGGATACCTCTGATGTGGAAGCAGTGCGTGCAGCAATCCGCCCTAACACGAAACTCATCCATGTGGAAACGCCTGGAAATCCAACCCTCAGCATTACGGATATTCAGGCTGTGACAGAATTGGCGCACGCACATGGCATACTGCTGTCTGTGGATAACACGTTCGCTTCGCCCTATAATCAGAATCCGCTTCAGTGGGGTGCGGATTTTTCCGTAGAGAGCCTTACGAAATATATCAACGGACATGGCGATGCCATGGGTGGCGCGATTATCGGCAAAAAGGCAATTCTGGATGTGATTCGAAGTCAATCGCAGATTAACCTTGGCGGCGCGATCAGCCCGTTTAATGCATGGCTGATTATGCGCGGTAGCGCCACCCTGCCGCTGAGGATGCGCCAACATAACGAAAGCGCGCTGAAGGTGGCTGAGTTTTTAGCAAGTGTCGATGGTGTGCGTTTTGTAGCTTACCCGGGGCTACCGAATCATCCGGGTCATACGGTAGCAAAACGTCAAATGTCGCCGAGCTTTGGCGGGGTGCTTGCCTTTGCGCTGAAGGCTGATCACGATACGCATAACCGTTTTGTGAGCCATCTGGAGGTAATCACCTCCGCGGTATCCCTTGGGCACGATGCGAGCCTGATTGTATTCCTTGGAGAAAAGGATGAACGGCAGTATCTCTATCCACCGGAGTTCCATGATGGATTTTTCCGGCTGAGTGTTGGAATTGAAGATGTACAGGATATCATGGAAGACCTCCGAAACGCCTTTGAACTGGAGCACCTGCTATAAGGTGCAGATCGTTTTGATGCATATGTTTTCCGAATGTGAATAGGTATTCTGTAGCAGGCATAGAATAAAGCAACACTTCTCCGATGATTCTCATGCTACCCAAGGCTACCTACAACAGCAACAAGCGCCGACTCCCATTTTGCGAGCACGGCGCTTGTTTTTTTCAAGCAGTTCTTTCACAGAAATTTTCAGATTTCCATTGAAAGCGTCAGACGGTGGTTCTATTCGTGTTACCGCTCCTATGCCAGAGCCTGCGACAGATCGTCGATCAAATCCTGCGCATCCTCCAGCCCTACCGAAAAGCGGAGTAAGCGATCGTTGATGCCTTTACGCTCACGCTCCTCCATGGGAACATCCGCGTGCGTTTGCAGCATTGGGTAGGTAATCAGCGATTCCACGCCACCCAAGCTCTCGGCATATTGGACGATTTTGAAGCTTTCAAGGATTTTATGGGCAGTTTCAGCGCAGTCCACCTGAAAAGAGAACATCGCGCCAAAACCGCGAGATTGGCGGAGCATGATATCTCGTTGCGGGTGATTGGGTAGGCCTGCGAAATAAACACGATCGATATGGGGTTGCTGTTCAAGCCATGTGACCAGTTTCATAGCCGTTTGCTGCTGGCGATCCAAGCGCACAGCCAGTGTTTTGATGCCCCGGATGGTCAGCCAGCTGTCAAAAGGGGCAAGGCAGGAGCCGACGGTTTTATAAATGAAACGGAGACGTTCTGCCAGTTCCGGTGTTTTCACTACCAGAAAGCCCGCGAGCGTATCGTTGTGTCCAGCCAGATACTTGGTACCGCTGTACACCACCACATCTGCCCCTAAAAGCAGTGGTTTTTGCAGATAAGGCGTTAAGAAGGTGTTATCCACAATCAACAGCAGATGGTGCATCTGGCAGATTGCGGCGGCGGCAGCAATGTCCGTCACACGCATCATGGGGTTGGAAGGTGTTTCAATAAAAACCGCTCTGGTATGCTCCGTAATCAGTGGAAGTACGCTTGCAATATCGGAGGTATCAGCATAGCTGAAGGCGAGTCCGTTTTTGGTGGAGATGTGGTCAAACAGGCGATGGGAACCACCATAGAGGTCTTCCCCTGCGATGATGTGATCACCGGGGGAAAACAGCTCCATGAGTGCAGTGACTGCTGCCATGCCGGTGGAAAAAGCGAGTGCGTCCACACCTTCGTCAAGTGTGCAAAGCGTTTGCTCTAAATACTCGCGTGTCGGGTTTTGCAGGCGAGAATAATCAAAACCGGTGCTCTCGCCCACGCCGGGATGAGCAAATGTAGCGGACTGGAAGATGGGCACGCTGATTGCGCCTGTCCGGTCATATGTCTTCCGACTGCCGTGAATACAACAGGTAGTAATATCCATCCTAGACCACTCCCTGGTTTATTTGTTGCCGGGTTTAGTGTATTGCCCTTCAGTGAAGATGCGATTAATATCGGAAGGCAATACCTATTATTCCGATATGATCTATCTTAATTTATGAGAATACCATCTGTCAAGTGCAAGAATGGAACAATACAACTCAAATTCAGCCTATCCAGCGATGGATAGGCACGAAACGATTCGGGAGTACACATCGGTGGAAGGATGGGGAGGCAGAGGAGAGCCGAATGTCTTCTATGGGAGACCGTTGTATGCAAAAAGCCACCGTATAGGCGGTGGCTCGGGGCATGAATGGGAAAGCGATTGAGAACGGAAGGCTTGATTTGCTTTGGGCATTGAAAACAGAATAGACAGTATGACGGTTGCAAGTTATGATTAAGGAATGGCAACCGTTTGGAGCAGGCAGGAGTTCATCGCAGCCAGATAAGGATTCGGTAAGCAGGTTTTGCTGAATGCGAGGCAGGTTTGTTCAACCAGCTGAGGCATTCACAGGGCAGTAGGAATTTCTCGTTCGCGTTCCCGCTGGGCAAGCTCGTTGGTATCGATGCTCCGACGAAACACTACATACTTATCGAACAAGAACTCGGTTACAAGGTTACATGCCATATTAATGCCTGTAACCAGATATTCATTCCAAAGCAACGTATCCGCCAGATAATTGCCTGTGAGCGTGGAAAGTGGGGTAAACACACAATAATACCCAAACACCTTCAGCATCGCAACGGGCACATTGCTGGCGGATTTGAACGTGTAGCGGCGGTTGAGCGTAAAGTTCCATAGCACAGACAGCACCAGCGCTACCAGATAACTGACCCAGTAGGGCAGGTGTGCCAGTTCATTGAGCAGCGAGAAACTGCCCAGTTCGATGACTCCCGCACTTACAGAAAACAATGCAAACTTAACAGTACGCCAAAGCTCCTTATGCCTTCCATTTGCCATATTACTTTCCCGCCTTTTTGGAATACTTGGTGAGGTACACCAGCCGCATCAGCAGCGTATCGGGTATAGACAACGTAGCCGGAACACCTAGAGCGCTGGTGTGAAGATAACACACACAGGCTTTCTCCACAAGTATTTTCATCGCTTCACAATCGCTGAGGGTATTTGCGCGGCATAAGGCGCCTACGCCATGCACGAGCACTGCGTCATGCTTGGAAAGTGCTTTCACAACCGCTTCTGCCTCGGGCTTTTCGCAACGCATCTGGAAGCCGATCATCTGTGCCATATCATCCAGTTGGGCACGGAAGGAATGCACGCTGTTCGCGGTTTCCAATACAGCTGGCGCGGTAACAGCCAAAACGTGGGGGAAGGCTGATTGCGCTGCGCTTTGAAGCGCCAGCGCCAGCGCCATGTCGCCGCAGGTTGCGCATGCTTTGCCCTGATACAGTGCGCTGCATATCTCCTCCAATCGCTTTGAGCGCTCCAGCGTTTCCGCAAGATCACACCCAACGATCAGCGCACCATGCTGCGCCATCAGCACCACGTGCGCGCCTGTGGCAAGTGCGGCAGCCACGTTGCGGTGGAGGCGCTTTGTGCTGGGCAGACCATAGTTTGCCAGCTCAATACCTCCAAGCGCCGTTTTATCGCCCTGTGAAATATTTCTCTGACTAAACCCTGCCAGCCCAAGCGCTGAGGCGAAGGTCTGGTGGGTGTGGATCACAAACCCAGCATCAGGGAATTGGCGGTAGGCTGCTTCATGAATCGGGCGCTCGGAGGAAGGTTTACGCGTACCTTGCCAGGTTTCGGTTGCCATATCATAACGGACGATATCGTCGGCTTGCATACCTTCATAACCCAGTCCGCTGGGGGTGATCACAAACGATGTTTCTCCGGTACGGCAACTGATGTTACCCCAGGTACGCGCTACCAGTTTTTCTGAAAGCAATCGCCGCCCCGCGTCAGCGACCGATTGCCTTGCCTCAAGATCATTCATTTCTCAACCACCTCAATCGCGTCAAACACGCGGTCAAAGGCAGCAACCGCCGCGTCGATATCCGCCTCGGTGTAAGCGGCGCTGGTGTACATGCGGTTGCCTGCGAGCGTTACCAACCCCTCGGCCATGTAGGCCGCGCCCATGTGCTGCATTTCCGATTTACGTACGCTGGTGGCTTTAAGTACAGAGGGTATGCTCCACGGTTTGCGCCAGTTAATGGCGAAATGCATGGTACCCACCGTATCCAGATGACAGATGGAACCGACATTATAGGCAACGAACGGAAGCTTGCGACGGTCAATCAGGGCGTTCAAACCCTCTGTCAGGCGGTCACCCATGGCGGCAGCCTTTTCACATGCGCCGGTGCGTTCGATTTCGCATAGGGTATGGTAGCCTGCGCAGCAGCTGATAGGGGTCGCTGCCATGGTGCCGCCAACGAGAGCTTTCTTGCCGTGACCATCCAGCCCTGCACCGAGGAACTTCATATATTCCTTTTTGCCGCCCATTGCACCCGCACCGGGATAGCCGCCGGCAATTACCTTGCCGAAGATGGTTAAATCGGGCATCACCTGAAAGTATTCCTGTGCGCCGCCCAAGCCCATCCGGAAGCCTGTGACCACCTCGTCAAAGATCAACAACGCGCCATATTTGTCACACAAAGCGCGTACTCCGGCGGGAAAATCAAAATCCACCGGACGGGTGCCACTTTCGGGGCCGATAGGCTCCAGCATCACCGCAGCCGTGCCGCCCCGTAGCGTGTTGAGACGCAGCACACGCTCCAGATCGTTCAAATCGTTGGGAAAAAACTCTTGTGTGTGCTTGAATACGAAGCCGGGCACACCGTGGGATTGCAATCCCTTGGTTCCAGGGATGCGGATACCGTAAGCAAGCTGATCACTCCAACCATGGTAAGCGCCGCCCATTTTGACGACATTCTTCTTTTTGGTAGCAAGACGTGCCACACGAATCGCACCCATGCAAGCCTCGGTGCCGGAGCCGAACATACGCACCTGATCCACGGAAGGTACCAGATCAACGATCTTTTTAGCCATCAGATATTCATATTCGTGAAACAGTCCGGTGGAAGGGCCGCAGGTATCGAGCAGTTCGTTCACTTTGGCGCGAACAACCTCGGGGTTGCTACCCAGTACGGTGGGACCGCCTGCCTGCAAAAAATCGAAATACTCGTTGCCGTCGATATCCCATAGCTTATTATCCTGCGCTTTGGTGAACACGAGGGGGAAAGGATAATTGAACGCGAGGTTATGTTGAACACCGCCGGGAATGACGTCCAGAGCCTTATTGATCATCGCGCGTGAACCCTTGCAGCGTTCGCCATAGTATTCACCTTCGTATTTGGCAAGCGCGTCCTTCTTGACGCTATAAATAGGTTGTTTGATCAGTTCGTCCAGCCTTTTGGTGACGCTGCCAGCATCCACATAACGGTAGTGCAGTTCCATGTGGCCATCTCCTTACCATGTTTTATATGTTTACGATTTTAAAGTTCCCGCGGTTGGAACGATAGAGTTGCTTGAAGACTTCGTAGTTTTTATCGTATAGCGGTTTCACAGCATGGTTGGGATGATACACGCATCCCACAGGGATCAGGTCGCGCACGCGGGTCAGACTGTCAATCAACCCCAGCCCTACGCCGGTAACGGCTGCCGCGCCGACCGAGCCAACGTTTTGAGGTGATGCGACGGTTTCGATGGTGCGACCCGTTAAATCCGAGAGGATTTGGCAAGTGACTGCCGATAGCGCGCCACCGCCAACAAAGCGGATGGGGTCAGAGGTTTTGATTTTGTGATCCTGACATTCCAGCATCCAGCGAAGGTGATAGCATACGCCTTCCAACACTGCGCGGATGAGTTCGGTTTTTCCGGTTTCCAACCGAATGTTAAAGAACATTCCGGCTGCGTTGGGGTCTTCAAACGGGCAGCGGTTGCCGTGCAGCCATGGCGTGAAGATCACACCCCCCGCGCCGGGAGGGACGGATTGAATGGTTTTGGTAAGATAGTCGTACAGGCTTGTATAAACGCATTCCTGTGTATCGGTGACATGCTTTTTTTCAAGATAAATGCCGATTTCGTCCAGCGCGAGGTGATCCTTGACCCACTCCAGACATTTTCCGGCTGTTTCCATCTCTGCAAAATAGTTGAACTTACCCGATTCCGCACCGATAATGGCAGCGATCATGGCGTTGGTATCCACAATTTGATGATCTACTACCGTGGATACCCAGCCTGACGTGCCGGAATAGATATGCGTATCGCCCACGCTGGTACAGCCAGCGCCAATGCCGATGAGCGTTGCGTCGCCGCCGCCACCGAACACGGGCGTACCCTGTGCAAGCCCTAATTCCGAAGCAGCTTTTGCTGTGAGCCCACCGACCTGGTCGGTGGTTTTTACGATGCGGGGCAGGTGCGCCATGTTTACCTTGAGCATGTGGCAAAGTGAAGCGTTCCAACCCTGTTTTCCATGCCGCGTATCGTACAAAAAAGTGGAAAAGGCGGAGTCTTCGGTCATCACAAATTCACCGGTACAGCGGCAAATCAGGTATTCCTTCACGTCAAGCCATTGATAAACTTTGTTGAACACCTCGGGCTCGTTGTTTTCAACCCATTTGTATTTCCATACCGGATCCTTGACGCTGGAAGAAACCGCGCCGGTAATCATGAGGCTGCGTACCAGTTTCATGACGTTCGCGCCTGCGATTTGCATACCGTGCGCCATACCTGCACGTATTTCTGCCTTGGCACGCTGATCCATATAGCTCATGGGACGGCGCAGAGCGTTTCCTTCCCGATCCACCAGAACCAGTCCCTGCATTTGAGAACAAAAAGAAAGACCTGCGATTTGCTCTCGGCGCACATCGGTTTTCTCGAAAAGAGCTTGAGTGGTTTGGCACATGGCTGACCACCACTCGTCGGCATCCTGCTCTACACCGCCGTTTTCAAGCACATACAAGCCATATCCCTGCTGTGCGCTGGCGATAAGGGAAATTTCGGCACCGATATGGAACAGGCAGGTTTTCACACCTGTGGTGCCAATATCATAAGCGATGGTATAGGCCAAGGCGAACCCTCCCTTACGGCTTATGGGTAATTTGTGTGCGCTCGATGCTGAATGCGGATTCGAAGAACTTGAGCAATTCGGTAACAACACGCTCATCATCGGTCAGCGCATCTTCACCGCAATAGATTTTGAAGCGCTCACGGTAATAATCGCAACAGTAGGAAAATTGAAGCATCATCAGCACATTATCAAAGAAGAATGCGAAAAGACGTGGGTTCATATCTCGGCGCACATCGCCTGCGTCCTGTGCCTGGGTGAGGAAAGCGGTGTAGGTGGTTGCGGAAATTTCTTCGATTTCCTTTGCGAAAACAGGCGCATATTTTCGGCAACTGCCGGAGGTGATTTCGTGGTACAATACGTTATAGCTTCCTTGATCCTTGGCACTGCGTTGTACGGCGCGGATGAGCTTTTCTGCGCGTACGAGAATCTTGCAATCCCCCGTGAGCGCCTCGGTAATGGCAGCTTCCAGTGCCTTGAGGGCATGTCGCAAACAGGCCTCGAAGAACGCGTCCTTGTTGGCGTAATACTTATAGATGACGCCGATGCTGACACCACTTTTTTGGGCGATTACATTGATGTTGGCCTTATCTGGGCCGTTTTGCGCAAATTCGACAATACCGGTTTCGAGGATTTCGTTGATTTTTTCTTCGGTGAGTTTTTTAAGCATGGTGTACCTTCCTTTTCCGCGAGGTTAGGGGAGGCTCGATTGTGCATGCGCGAACCAACCGCTTAACACGCCAGCGGATCACAAAGCATAGCACAAAACGGAGCGGCAATGGGAAACGTTCGCATCGCCATTGATGTAATTCTCGTGAGCAGCCGCTCACGTCTTGATGCAAGTATAGCACAATTCCTGCTGGACGCAAGAGCAGGCAATGTTTTTCAATTGTATTTTAACATGAGCATTCGTTGCTTCAGCATCTGTTGGTACGCAGGATTTTCTTTGAAAACCGACTTTTGATCTGGCAGGGTTGCCTCTACGGGTGCACCAAAGGTCGACCGAAAAACCTCGCTCAGTTTCTCGGGGAACTATACGCAGCACGGCCATGCGCTTTCTTTACCTCTCACCAGCAGGATGTTTTCGCCTTTGGTGAAATGCCTGAAGAGTCAACAACATACACGTTATTCTTCGGTGCGAGGAAGCCTACAGAGGCGTTTGCTGCCAAATAAAGAAGAGCACCTTGCTAAGTAGGTGCTCTTATGGAAAAAGAGAACTACGATGCTTTGGTTCATTCGTCAGGATGCGGACGATTCAATGGTGTAGGGTTCAGAAGCAACATCTGCGGCGATGGCTTCGGGCACTTCATCCTCCGGCAGACCAATTTTCCACAGCAGGCAGGCCAGCACGATGGCCGCGATTGTCAAGCCAAGGTTGAGCACAAAGGGGAGAGCGCGGTTGCTTTCGGCAATCACTCCTGCGATGGTACTAAGCGGGGAGGTAATCAACATACATAATGCCGCGAAGAAGCCCAGCATTCGCGCACGTTCCTCGCGGTCGATGTTTACCATTTGCAAAGAGTTGCTCAAGGGGTTGAGCATGCTCAGCGCAAACGCCTCCATCACCACCGTGATTACAACCATCCAATATGCGCCTTTGGGCATCAGTAGCAGGAGAACCTCCTGAAGCACAAACAGACACAGGCCAATAAGCACGGGGTTACGAAAACGGCGCAGATCAAGCCGCGGTACGATTACAAAATAACAACCGAGCAGTAACAGCGTTTTCACAGTGGAAAACAACGAGAGGTTTTCCACTGCGATGCCAAGTTTTTCAGTAATCAACAGCGGCCAGAAGGTATCGTTGATGCCCTTGAAGCCAGTGAAGCAAGCAATAAACGCGATAGTAAGCACTGCGCGACGGCTTTTCAGCATGCGGGATAACACCTTGCGACTGTCCCAGAGGCGGCCAAGCAAGCTGACACCCTTGGTTTCGGCCATGCGCCGTTCGCCCACGGAAGTTTCTTTTGTGGCAAAGTAGAGGATCACGAACTTGGCAGTCATCATCACAAAGGCGATGCCATAGAGCACGCGCATGGCGGGCACTACGGTATAGTTGCGCACAAACAGGTAGGCGATCGGTGCAAAGAAGCCCGCCAACAAGCCGCAGATGTGCATGATGGAATAAAGATGCACCAGAGAATCCGTTGGCGCGTCCTCAATCAGCAGCAACCCCCAGGAAGTTTCGGTTACACGCCAACTGCCATTGAAGAGTGCCGCCACCACAAACCAACGGAAATCCTGCGCGAACATCCAGATGAGCACGGGAACGCTCCAGCATAGCGTATCAAATATAAGCGTTGTAAGCCTTCGACCGAGTTTGTCGGTAATTACGCCGGTAAGCAAAGCCCACACCATCTGCGAGGCGATGAAGAGGGTGCTCACGATGCCGATCATCGTCGGGGAGAGGCCAAGTGCCGCCATGTAAACAGAAACGAACGGCGTGTATAGGTTGTAGGGGATTCCCCATAACGGTTCAGTATACAGGCAGGCTAGTTGATTGCCCTTGAGCCCGACCATGGTTTGAACTAAGGCGTTTTGTTTGTGTTTTGGGCTCATTGTGCTTACTCCTTGCTGCATGGAAAATGCTGAAATCATTGTAATGGATGGGCGGATGAAACGCAAGATGGAACAAAGAAAGGGAATAGGTTTATTTGCATGGAGAACATGTCGCTAACATTCCAACCGTGCAGGTCTGGGGCGGACTGAGAAATGCACAAGAAACGCTAGACCGCATATCCAGGCGAAAGCGAGGAAATGACCGTTCCAAGGGTTGGGCATCGGGTCATTTAAACCGCGATTGTCACCTGCCGCTTGCATTTCGGCCCTTTCATGGTATGATGTACATAGCTCGGATAGACCCCCGTTTTGTGATGCATATTGTACCACGCGCCGGAGTGTTCTGTATGGAGCTCTTTTTTTAAGAAGTTTTCAAACTCGTCAATAGTACTATCAACCAAAGCAATTGGAGCAGGGAGAGGGAGAAATCGCATGATGGACTCGGTATTCGCGCAGATTGATGCGTTGCTGGGAACGGCACTGGAAGACGGTCGGTATACCCTATACGAACATGAAGTGTATGAAATGTTGAAGTTGGTATCCTTGCAAACACCTGAATACCGATTTATCCGGAATATCGACGAGGTAACGGAAGGCTTGCTGTCTGCTTTTGCGGGGAAAGATATCATGGTGAAGATTGTTTCCCGCGACTTGGCGCACAATCAGCGCTATGGCGGTGTAAAAAAAGTCAGCATCACGGATCCGTTATTTATCCACTTTGTGCTGACGCAGATGCGGGAAGAAGTGCTCTCTCACTTTGCCGAGGGCGAAAAGCCAAGGGTGGATGGATTTCTGCTGATCGAGTTTATCCAATTTACACAGGCGTTGGGCGATGAAATCATGGTGGGCTTTCAGGAAGACCCGGCTTTTGGCACCGTAGTCACCCTGTCAAAAGGCGGTGATGACGCTGAGTTTTTCGCCAAGTATTATGATCCTGCAAACCTTTTAATTGCCCCGATTACGCTATCCGATGCGGAACAATTGCTCAACAGTTTGAACATTCGCCATAAATATGAGCAAATGGGGCACCCAGAGCGAATCCACCAGATCGCATTCGCCGTGGCGACGCTATCGGAGCTTGGCCAGGCGTTTTCCATGCTTTCGAGCCGCACGCCAAAGTATTACCTGAAGGCACTGGATTTGAACCCCATCGTATTTACGAAAGATGGGCGCTTTGTGGCTGTGGACGGTTATGCCGAATTTGTAGCGGCGGAAGCCGCCCCTGCTGTGCGAGGCGTACCCAACCAAAGCGGGTTGCAAAATTTCTTCCTCCCCAATGGCGTAGTGGTGGCAGGCGTATCGACTGACCCCGGCAAATACAGCATGGCACGCAACATTGTGAGCCTGCTGATGGATTTAGGCCGTGAGGATATCTATTGTATCAACCCTAAGGGAGGTGAAACGGAGATCGATGGGCGTGTGTTCCCATTGTATAAAAGCATCGCTGAAATTCCGTATCCGTATGATCTGCTGGTGTACGCGGCTCCCGGGCAGTACTCCCTGCCGTTTATCGAACAGGTGCCTTCGGGCAAGGCGGTTATCCTGATTTCCGGCATTCCGGCGGATATGAATTATTCGCAGTTTGCACAGGGCATTGCGAAGGTGAAAAAACCGGATGTGCGCCTAATTGGGCCAAACTGCATGGGCGTATTCTCCGCACCAAGGGACGGGGAAAACGGTGTCAACACCCTGTTTATCGAGGAAGAGCGTATGCACATCCCACTTTCCGAACACAGCAACACGGCGTTGCTAACCCAAAGCGGGGCGATGGGCATCACCTGTGTGGAGCGCAACCAGTACACAGCAGCGTTCCGTACCATCGTGAGTTTTGGCAATAAAGTGGATGTGAACATTCCCGATCTGGTGGCGTATTTTGAGCATGATCCCAAGATTGATGTAATTTCCATCTATGCCGAAGGCATCAACATGGGCGAGGGGCGGCAGTTTTTTGATCTGTTGCAGGTTGCCCAAAAGCCGGTCATCATCTATAAATCCGGCCGTACCGAGGCCGGCGCGAAAGCCGCCGCCTCCCATACTGCCGCAATGTCGGGCAGCTACGAAGTGTTTCGTGCGGCGTGCCTGCAGGGCAGGTGTATCCTGACGGAAGAGCTGGACGACTTTTATAACTTCACCAAAACATTCGCTGTGCTGTCGCAGCATCCGGCGAAGGGTTGCCGTGTGGCAGGCGTGGTGAATGCGGGTCTGGAAGCGACGATGGGTGCGGACATCCTCGACCAGCTGCAACCGGCCGAGTTTACGCCGGAAACGGTAGAGAAACTCAAAACCCTGAACACTCATGGGCTGGTGAATGTGGAAACGCCGTTCCTTGATCTTACGCCGATGACGGATGACCCGCTGTATGCGCAATTTATTGATGCGGTGCTGAAAGACCCGCATGTGGATTGCCTGTTTGTGGGGATTGTACCGCATGTGGATACGCTCAAAACCGTGGAAGAGAATTATCTGGATGTGGATGCCATCGGACCGCTATTGGTAAAGGTGTTCAGGGAGACAAAGAAGCCGGTGGTGGTATCGGTTAACGCGGGCAAGCATTATCAGTTGCTGGTAAAGTATCTGGAAGAGAATGGTTTGCCGGTGTTCAGCGAGATACGATCTGCAATCCGTAGTCTGGATGCTTTCGCAGCTTACTGGAGCAAAAGGTAAGGCAAGAAAAGAAGGGTCGGAAGCAAAACCCTCGAAGGGGTTATGGCGTGAAAGCGCTTACAATGTTTAAGCATCGAAGATTAGTATATGCCCTGTGGGGACAGTGCTGAAGCCAAATGCGAACCGGATTGGGCGACTTCACAGGCGTGGAGCACAACCGTGTATCGCAGGCAAAAGGTATTGATCGGGCAAAACCTAAACTTGGTGCGCGGCATTCTATTGTAAGTGAGCGAACAGCTCGAAGATTATAAGTCGAGCGGAATAACAGCTAAAACTTGAATAAAACAACAAAGCGGGAATAGACATAGGTTCCATTCCCGCTCTATTGTTCATTTGAATGTGTTCAATTATTCTTGTAGGCTTTCTACCTTCTAAAAGTGGATTTCCTGAAAATTGACGCAAATACTCTATGTTTAGTTGGTCAGAGATTTCTATTTGAAATTTGTGCTGTTACATTTTGGGCATGGTGGCAGGGTATCAGTGTTGTCATTCAGCACAACAACTGTTCCGCACTTGGTACACGTGTAAGTGCCTTTTCCTGGCTTTTCACCTGTTTTTGGCATATTATCACCTCCCATATTATCCTAAAATGTAAGCTATTTATACTTTTATGTCAAGATGTACTTGTCCAATACAATTAATGTTAACCTCGCATTATGTTGCTTGAATGATATTCTGAAAACGATATCCGGTCATATTTCGCGCTTATACTGATCCTGTACTATGCTTTTCATGTGCATTTTAAGGCATCATTCGCTGAGGAATCCTTGATGACCCTATTGAGCGCCCTCAGTGCCTCGGCAGGCAGTTTGCATACGGCACGATCATAGGTGAGCAGACCGTTCAATTCATCCTCCACATCCGTCAGTTGGGTGTAGACTGTAGCACACAAGCCCTTGGGGATGGCCGGCAGCACCTGCGTGTCGAACAGCATTTCGTAGGCAGCCAGCAACGCATCCGCATCTTTAAATTTTTTGTAGCCGAAATCCACATCAGTCCAAGTGTGTCCGGCAATGCGAAGATTATATCCGCCAAACTCGCTCAGCGCCACCGCGCGACCAATTCTGTCGGGCTTGAAACGGTACTTTTTGAAATAGATGTGCCATGTGCGCAACTCGCCCGAATGTTGATCGTGCCATCCGCTGGCAGGGTCGATGGGGCGAGTGCTATCCAATTTTTCGATAAGGCGTATGGTCTCGGTAGCCTCAAACTGCCCCCAACCTTCATTGAATGGAACCCAAAGCACAATACAGGGTGAGTTGTATAGCTGTTCAACCATCTCCGTGAGTTCCCGACGGTAAGCATCGCGCCCTTCGGCAGCCTCACGGGCAAAACGGGGATAATCGTGATCATCATGATGCCTGCCCGTAATCAACGGAAGGGTGATGGTGGAAAACTTGTACTCCCCGCTACCACTGGGCATATCCTGCCATACGAGCATGCCGAGGCGATCGCAGTGGTAGTACCAGCGCATGGGTTCCACCTTGATATGTTTACGAAGCATGGTAAAGCCCAAATCCTTCGCGGTTTGGATGTCGTACGCCAGCGCCGCATCGCTGGGGGCAGTGTAAAGCCCATCCGGCCAATAGCCCTGATCGAGCAGTCCGTTGTGGAAATAGGGCTTGCCGTTTAAAAACAGGCGCTTGATGCCATGGCTGTCAGCTTGAATGCTGGTGGAACGCATGGCGAAGTAACTGATGACTGTATCTTCGCCAAGCTGCACGGTCAACGGATAGAGAAATGGGTCTTCCGGGCTCCACAGATGTGGATTTTCGAGGGGAATGTACGCTGCCTGATTGGTGGTCAATGGGTAGGCTTTCCCCAATAGGGTAGCCTCACAGGGCAGATCGTGTTCAGCGTGTACAGTGATTTCGATAGCGCTTTCTACAAGATGCGGGGTCAGCCGCAATCCCTGCACATAGTCCACAGGCACGCTTTCCACCCATACGGTTTGCCAGATGCCGCTCTGCGGTGTATACCAGATGCCACCGCGCTGGCGCTTTTGTTTGCCGCGTGTATGCCAGGTTGCATCGGTATCATCATGCACGCGAACGGTCAGCGTGTTTTCACCTTTCAACAGCGAATCGGTCAGTTCGGTGGTGAAGGCGTTGAACCCACCTTCATGATGGGCAATCTCCTGTCCATTGAGATATACCACCGCATCCTGATCCGCAGCGCCAAAATGCAGCAATACCCGCCCTCTGTTGAAGCCATCCGGCAGTGTGAGTACACGGCGATACCACAAAGTTTCGTCGGGTTGCAGCGTACGGTTCACACCGCTGAGTGTGCTTTCCGGCGAAAACGGTACAAGAATGCTCCCCTCCCACACGGTGGGCACAACGTCTGTTTGATTGATGGCGTATTGCCAGCGGCCATTCAGGTTCAAGTAGCTTCCCCGTTGCAGTTGCGGGCGGGGGTATTCCGGCAGGATGGCGCTTTCGTCGAGAGTTTCGCCCCATCGGGTGTTCATTCGTTTTCCCTCCGCTTCAGCAGCAACACGGGGATGAGCACCAACAGCAGGATTGCGCCTGCCGCAAGGAATATTTCCGGCGTGGGAACGGTTTTGGTGGAACCCAGATCGACATACGTTTGCGCATTGCCGCGGATGACTGCCGCGCCGATAAACGGCCCGATGAGCATCGGAAGCATAACCGCAAAAATCATGCGAATGCCCTGAAAGTGGCCGGCTTTATCCTCCGGCGTGCGATCACGGATTTCGGCGGAGAGGGAGGCGGTCACAAGCATGAAACCACTCATCATCACACTGCCGGCAACGATCACCGCCACAGCATCGCGCACGAAGTACATGCCGATGAGCCCGATAAGCATCACGCCCGCCGCAATCAAAGTGAAGCGCATTTTACCCGCACGATCGATGGTTTTGCCAAACAATACACTCACTACTGAGGCGACAATCAGCACCACGCCAAGCACCATCGCGTAGTTATCCATCATCAGGAAATGCTGCATATAGATAATCAAATAAGGGAAGAACACCTGCACGGCGATGGAAAACACGCACATTGCGCATAGCGACAGGTAGAGGTTAGGCTGTGAACGTACCACGCCGGGCTTGAAGCCGTATAACAGGCTTTCAAAAAACGGCGTGTGTTTGCGTTCCACCTTGGTTTCGGGAATCAGGAAGAAGCCGATAAGTCCCACCAGTGAAACCAGCCCGCCAAAGATGCCGAAGAACTTTTGCCACTCGCCCCGTTGGGTCATGCTATCGAACGCGCCAAAGATAATGAGCATGGCGATGAGCGGAAGGATGGCCAGCACACTTTCCACGCGCCCACGATGCTCGTTTTCCACATTGTCGGTAATATAAGCGTTAAAGGCCGCGTCGTTGGCAGTAGAGCCGAAGAAGGTCATGACACAATCCAATGCTACCACCAGAATGGCTGCCGCAGCCGCCGCGTTGGCCAGTGGGAACACTTTGGCAGCGTTCTCTACCGTGAGCAGCCCAAACGCCGCCGTGGCGCCGCCCCACAGCAGATAGCCCCAGCAAATGAAGCGCTTGCGGTTTCCCGCCCGATCGCTGACCGCGCCCATGATGAGTGTGGTGAGCGTAGCGGCAATCGCGCTGGCCGCAACCATCCACGCGATATAGGTGGGGTCGGTGGTGATGGTGTTGTAGAGGTATACATTGAAATACATGTTTTCGATGGTCCACGCGAATTGCCCGACCAACCCGATGAGGATGAACGTTGTCCAAAGGCGCGGAGAAATTTTGCGCATGAAAAGTGACCTTCTTTCGTTGCGGTGAATGTTGATGTGAGGTTATGATAGCATAAAGAAGAGCAGGGTGTCAAAAGAGACAGAGAATATGGTGAGAAATCTGTTTTCATGGGTTTGGCAGTGCTGGTGAATAAAGCATAGATTGTTTATTTGGAATTCAAATAGTGGCTCAGTAAACTTGAGCGAAAGCAGAAGCAAACCGTGAAAAAATCCTTGCGAAATGAACTGGAGCCAGCACCTTTTAAAAAGAATAGAACCTTCCCCATAGCACCACTTCGCTCGGAATTATGGAGTAGGGGAAAAATATGGAGAGGCGCACAGCATCAAAAATGAGGTGCGCTTCTGTATAATAACACTGATTGCCTGTTTACTTCCCTTCCACCATCCCCACCACATTCACCGCCGAATCCACCGCCTGCTGCGTACCAAGACCGAACCCGCCGGCATCGTTGCACACGTAGACAGCCCTGCAATCGGGCTTTTGGGGTTGGGGCGCTGGCCGCACGCTGGCCGATGGCGTTGGCTATACCATTGGCTTCGCCGCCAAGATTTTTGCTCAGCGCATCTGTGCCCACGGCCACGCACTGGACAGGTCGGGTCATCTGCTCGGCGTAGTAGATGTGGCTGAACAGGTCGGGTTCGATGCAGCAACAATGCGCTCAACGTAATTAAGGCAAAGCCGCTGCCACGCTGCCCCTAGCGGCAGAGCCCCACGATTACATCATTGATTTGTGTAAGCCTTTTGTCTCTGGTCAGAAGCTGTTTGAAAATATCTTGATGTTACACCTGAAACATGATACGCTTGTGTCATATTTTCTGCGATTCTCCTATAACACGCCCCAGTGTCAAGTAAATGGATACAAGTGATACATTTAGGAGGTGTTGTAACATGTACGCTCTCAACGAAAATCAACAGGCGATCGAATCCCGCCAGCAAATCCGCGATGCACTGCTCACCCTTATGCGGCAAATTCCCTATCAGGAGATTAGTATCACACAAATTTGTCAGCAGGCGAATGTGGTGCGGCAAACCTATTACCGCAATTTTGAGTTTAAAGGTGATATTCTGGCATTTCATCTGGATGTGCTGTTCAAGCAATTTTTTGATAAGTATTACACAGGCGTTGGGATGTTAACGCAACTCAAAAGCTTTTTTGGCTTTATGTACCAAAACCGCGAGTTTCTGTTGCTGGCGTCCAAAAATGATCTTTTCTTTATGATTAACCGTACGATCACCGAAAACATTGCCAAATTTGTGAGCATTCATGAGATTTCCAATGTGGATGACCCTCGCGCAGAACGATATGTGACGGGCTTCATCGCCGGAACCATCTGCTCGTTGCTTTCGTTATGGGCGGAACATGGGTTTGAGGAATCAGCGGAATGGATGTCCGGCCTCGCGAGCCGTTTCCTTTCAGGTTTGCAGTTGAGTGATACCATGCATGCGCAAATCTTTGGAGTGTAAACTGTTCAACAATACATAGATAAGGTTTGACAAGGGATAGGAACTGAAGCCTGTGAGGAAAATCGCATGGTTTGCAATGAATTCACTGTGCTTATTCTATATCACAGACCATCGTAAAGCAAATCAGGGGAGGGATGGTTCTGTCACGGTTGTCGGCAGAGTCTTTTTCGGATTGCATGGATGCGCCATGCTTCCATGGCGGAGAAACAGAATATGCATTTATACATTACAGGAAGGGGAGCAAAGCCTGAGAGTAATTAATATGCCTAATAGGAGTAAAAATCCAGCATTTTCATGAATTATCCTTTGCTTTTCATAACGGCCATGATATACTAAGTTCGAATTAAACACGTGTTCATAACTGAAAAGGGGCCAGTATTGTGCGCAATCAGCCACATAAGCCAAACAGTGAGGATATTGCACGCTTAGCGGGCGTCAGTCGCAGTACCGTCAGCCGTGTTATCAACGGATATGCAAACGTACCCGAAATTACCCGTGCGCGTGTCATGGATGCAATTGAGCGTAACGGGTATTACCCATCCATTTCGGGACAGACGCTCCGTGGAAAGCGCGCACGGTGCATCGGAGTTTTTTTGGGAGAACACGGGTGGCGTGATGAGGCGCAAGCGGCTCTGCTGTATGCGTTTTCGCAAAGTTCACAGGCATTGGGCTATATGACGCTATCCTGCAGAGTTGGTGATTTCAGCACCCCAGCCTGTGGCCGCAGGGTGCGGGAGATTCTCTGCTCCGGCTGTGTCGATGCAGGTATTTTTGTGAATCCGACAGGCGGGGAAGCGCTCATCCGTCAATTGTTACGGGAAGGGCAAACCATTGGCGCACTGGGTAAATCGGGCGAAAACGGGCATGAGCGACTGTTTACCCTTGAACTGGATTTGGCCATCGCGAATCAAACGGTTCTGTATGTTCAGTCGCAAGGATATCGACAGGCGTCATTGCTGGGCGATTTCAATGTTTGCCCAGAAGATCATAGAATGCTTGACCATCTGAGCAACGTAGCCGAGCAGGCGAAGATAGAGCTTACGCCTCAACCGAAAGAAGATCATCTGCTTCTGGATGAGATTGCCGGTACGATACTCGCAAGCGGGCAGACTCCAAAACTGGTTATCTGTGCTGATCAGGCATCTGCTTATGCCGCCTACCGCGCGGCGCACAGGCTTAAACTGGCGGTCGGGAAGCAAGTATCCATTCTTGGCATGGGTTTCCTTCCGATGGATTTGCCTTTGCTGCCTAAACTCACCGCTTTCCGCTTTGATCCGGAGCAAATGGTTGATTCGTTGACAGGGAGGATGATCCGTACCATGGAGGGAGCGGTCGGCGAAGTTCGCCATGAACGCATCCCCTGCCAATGGACGGAAGGCGAAAGCTGCGTGCGCTATCCAGAGTAAGTCTAGGATGGTTGAATAGCAAGAAAAGCAGGCAACTATGCTGGATAGAGATAATCAGCGCATGCAATAGATGGAGTCAGGGACACAAGCCCTGCGAATGCTCAATCGAAATAAAGAATCCATCAAAAAAGCGCCTCCTTTCAGTCCGAAAGGGGGCGCTGCCTGTCACGGGGTCTTCCAAGCCCAGTGATGGCCTGATTCATCATTACGCTTGAAAGCATGGATCGGATTGTGAGCTTGTTTTCTGGTGCTATTGCGTAATCTTGACATAGGTTTCGCGATGTCCTCAATGCAGATCCCTGCCAGCCAGAAAATTGGTCACAATCTTGATGGGTTTCAAGATGAGGGATGTTTTAAACCTCGAACTTCTCTTCACTCTTGTGCGGCACTTCGCAATAGTGGCAGCGATATACACCCTTTTCGCGGTCGGCTAGAACAAATACATGCTCAATTTCCTGCTCAATTTGCGTAATGCAACGCGGGTTTTTACAGTGGATCACATTCACTACACGCTCAGGGAGTGCCAGATGCTTTTTGTCTGCCAGTGCGCCATCTCGGATGATGTTTACGGTCACGCTGGGGTCGATGTAACCCAGAATCTCCAGATCTATGGGGATCAACTCATCGATCTTGATAATGTCTTTGCGACCCATTCGCTGTGACTTCGCGTTTTTGATGATGGCCACACTGCAATCCAGTTTATCCAGCCGCAGATGGCGATAAATCAACATCGCCTTGCCCGCTGTGATGTGGTCGATCACATAGCCGTTCAAAATGCCGTCAATATTCATGCCTTCGCCTCCAAAAGCCTCAAAATTAGCGCTTCGCGCATATACTTACCGTAGAGCACCTGTTTAAAGTAGCAGGCTCGGGGGTCATTATCCACGGCATGACTGATCTCATTTACGCGCGGCAGAGGATGCAATACCGTCAAATCCTTGCGGGCGAACGCCAGCTTTTCAGGATCGAGGATATAGCTGTCTTTCAGACGGACATAATCCGCTTCGTTGAAGAACCGCTCACGTTGCACACGGGTCATGTAAAGGATGTCCAGCGTGCCGATTACGTCTTCCAGCTTTTCAACCTCCATCAGCGATACGCCCAACTTGCGCATGTTTTCCCGCAGGTAAGCGGGAATGCGAAGTTCCTCAGGAGAGATGAGTACGAAACGAATGCCCGGGTAACGGCTCATGGCGCTCATGAGGCTGTGCACGGTACGACCAAATTGCAGATCGCCGCACATTCCTACGACCAACTTATCCAGTCGACCCTTTTCACGGCGGATTGTCAGCAGGTCGGCCAGTGTTTGCGTGGGGTGGTTATGCCCGCCATCGCCCGCGTTGATGATGGGCACAGGCGAGAATTTCGCCGCGACCGTCGGTGCGCCTTCCTTGGGGTGGCGCATGGCGATGATATCCGCGTAACAACCTACGGTGCGTACGGTGTCACTCACGCTTTCGCCCTTGGAGGCGGAGGAACTGCTTGCTTCCGAAAAGCCCAGCACGTGCCCGCCAAGTTCGATCATGGCGGCTTCAAAGCTCAGACGCGTGCGAGTGCTTGGCTCGTAGAACAGCGTCGCAATTTTCTTGTTTTCCATGGCATGCGTATATTTCTCCGGGTGTGCGATGATGTCGTCGGCTGTGTCCATCAGCCCATTGATTTCCTCGATGCTCCAGTCGGTAATATCCAGCATATGGCGCATGATATGTATTCCTCCCTGTGTAGGAAAATAACCACATTGGCTTGAATGCGTTTGTGTTTGACACAACTTGTGATGTGAGGTTTACCTTGGATCGAACAGCGCGGTACGTTGCCGGGATTTGTCTAGTGGGTTCTAGTGCTCGATGGTACATTCAAGTGGTCGGAAGAGACTCTTGCCCTTTCCAACCGTATTCTTTAGCGAAAGTTCACCATTCTGGGTGGTGGAATCGAAAGTGAATGGGGCAGCGGAGTTGGGGGAGTTCTCCCGATGGGAACGATAGTAGCGGCGATGCTGCGCGTCCTTATCTCGACCCCTTCATCGCCTTACTTTGCCAGAGCTTCCATCCAAATTTCATCACTCGGGTTATCCCTGAACTTCAGGAGAGCATCCTTTTGTTCCGGCTTGATGTAGCCTGTGTCTGCCGCGACATCCACCAACACATCCAAGGTAGAGAGGCTCACATTCTTTACCTTTGCCTCATCCAACTTTTCAATGCCTTTCTTCATGCCATAGGTAAAGATGCTCGCAATACCCAACACTTCCGCGCCAGCCTGCCGAAGTACCTCCACAACCTCCAGCACGCTGCCGCCTGTAGAAATCAGATCTTCTACCACAACCACCTTCTGACCGGCTTCGAGCTTTCCCTCAATCTGATTGCCACGGCCATGATCCTTGCTTCCGCTACGCACGTAACCCATGGGCAGTTTCATCAGGTGAGCCACAATCGCCGCGTGCGCAATGCCAGCCGTGCTTGTGCCCATAATCACTTCGCAATCGGGGTACTCTTTCTCGATTACTTTCCTCAGGCTTTTTTCAACCAGCGTGCGCACATCCGGCGCGGTCAGCGTGAGGCGGTTATCACAATAGATGGGACTTTTAATACCGCTGGCCCACGTAAAGGGTTCTCCCGGCCGCAGAAATACGGCTTGGATGGATAACAGTGCTTTGGCGATTTTTTTTTGCATGGGTTCTCCTTTCAATCTTCGCGCGCCGATACTCCTGCTACGATGCGCCTTGCGTAGTTATTGGCGCTGGGCAGGCAGAAAGCGTGCGGGTGGTGTTATCGAAACAGTCTGTCTGTATATGAGCGCCATCATTGGGTTTCCACCCACCCAAACGAGGCGTGGGCATTTCTGTGATGAGCGGTATTCGGGTGCGCACGTACCGGCGCGCGCGCCGAACAAACGCTTTGTGGAGATTGCGCTGGTCAGGTCAGCTTTTTTCTGACCGCCAAAAGGGGTTCGGCAAACGTGCGGAACCCATCAGCCGAGGAACTCCTTCACGCACCGGCGATACGCAGCCACTGGGTCGCTTGCGCCCGTGATGGGGCGCCCAACCACAATGTAATCGCTGCCGCCATAGCGCGCCATTTCGGGCGTCATCACGCGTGCCTGATCATCAGCAGCGGAATCCGCAAACCGGATGCCAGGTGTCACCGTCTGGAAGGTGGAACCGCAGGCGTCCTTGACCAGCGAGGCTTCCAGCGGAGAGCATACCACACCGTCCAACCCTGCGATCTGTGCATTTTTAGCGTACTGAGCCACCGTATCGGCCATACTGGCGTTAATCAGGAGTTCCTGTTGCATTTGCAACTCGCTGGTGGAGGTGAGTTGAGTCACGGCAACCAGCATCGGACGGGTACCATCGGGGCGAGTCAGACCTTCCAGCGCAGCCTTCATCATTTCGATGGTGCCAGCGGCGTGCAGGTTAGTCATATCCACATCCAGCGCAGAGAGAATTTTCATCGCGCGTTTGACTGTGTTGGGGATGTCGTGCAGTTTCAGGTCAAGAAAAATTTTGTGACCTCGTGCTTTGATCTCCCTCACGATCTGCGGACCTTCCGCGTAGTACAATTCCATGCCGATTTTTACGTAGGGCTTTTCTTCCTTGAATGTAGCCAGAAAGTCATACACGTCCTTCGCGGAGGGAAAGTCCAGCGCGATGATCACGTCGCCTTTGCCTTGATGTTTCATTTCCACGCACCTCCAATAATCTCAGTGAGGGACTGGATGCCATAAGTTTCCATCGCCCGTGGGAGACCTTCAATAATCTCTTTGCAGGCGTAAGGGTTCACCAGATTTTGCGCACCTACCTGCACGGCGGTTGCGCCTGCGAGCATCATCTCAATGACATCTTCTGCGGATGCGATGCCGCCCATGCCGATCACGGGTACTTTGACTGCTCTGGCAACCTGATACACCATCCGCAGCGCGATAGGGAAGATGGCAGGCCCGGAGAAGCCGCCCATGGTGTTGGCAAGAATAGGCTTACGGGTTTTGAGACTGATGCGCATGCCGAGCAGGGTGTTAATGAGGCTTAAGCCATCGGCTCCTGCATCTTCACAGGCTTTGGCGATGGCTACGATGTCGGTTACGTTGGGGCTAAGCTTGATGTAAACAGGTTTTTTAGCGACTGCTTTTACTGCGCGGGTTACCGCTGCTGCGTTTTCCGGTTGGGTGCCAAACGCCATACCGCCACCGTGTACATTGGGACAACTGATGTTCACTTCCAACCAGCCGATTTGCGGTTCGCGGTCAAGCTTTTCAGCTACTTCAACGTACTCCTCAATGGAGAAGCCGTTTACGTTAGCCATTACCGGCTTGTGGAAGAATTTCGCCAACTCTGGCAATTCGTGTTGAATCACGTGCTCTACTCCCGGGTTTTGCAGCCCAACAGCATTGAGCATGCCCGCTGTGCACTCCGCGATGCGCGGGGTTTGGTTGCCGAAGCGGGTCTCCCGTGTGGTACCTTTAAAGCTGAACGTGCCCAGTATGTTGATGTCATAGTAATCCTTAAACTCCTGCCCGAAGCCAAACGTACCGCTGGCGGGAATCACGGGATTATCCAGTGTAATGCCGGAGAGGGTCACGCATGTGTCTACCATACGATTTCCTCCTTCACCAGCACCGGGCCATCCTTACAGATGCGCTTACTGCCGTATTTGGTTTGGCAGGAGCAACCCATGCATGCGCCAAAGCCGCAAGCCATCCGTTCCTCAAAGCTGAACTGGCCACTGATGCCGCGTGCATCGCACAAGCGGTACACCGCTTTGAGCATCGGTTCCGGCCCGCAGGTATACACATAATCAAAGGCATCCGCAAGCATTGCCGCGTCCGTCACAAAGCCCTTGGTGCCCACACTGCCGTCCACCGTGGAAACAAGCGTACGCGCCCCCAGCACTTCAAAATCGGACTGTAGTATCATCTCGCTGGCGGTGTTGAAACCCAGCACAACCGTGGGCGTTTTGCCTTGCGCGATCAACCGTTTGCAAAGCCCGTACAGCGGGGGCACGCCTACGCCGCCACCCAGCAGCAAGGGGGCTTTGGCTGCTTTCGCTTCAGCGATGTCGTCGATATCGTAACCATTGCCTAGGCCAGTGAGCACATCCAGCGATGTACCCGGAGTAATGTGGCTCATCGCTTCGGTGCCATGGCCGAGGGCTTTATACACGAGCGTTACGCTGCCTTTTTCGGCGGGCATCCAGTCATAGACCGAGATGGGTCGGCGCAGATAGAAACCGGGTACCTGTACCTGTACAAATTGGCCTGCGCGGGTGATCGCCCTTGTATCGCCAACGAGTGTCATTCGGTATACATTGAAAGTGAGAGGAACGTTCTCCAGTACGGTCAGTCGCATGCAATGTTCCTTTCTGTCAGGAGATGGGGCGGGTATCAGAGCTGTTGATGATTGAGGAAGATTCGCCTTTATCGGGTGTATTTCCGGTTGTAGGAACCCCCTGCTTGCCAGTCAACCGCAGGTAGACCCTGTCGCCGATGCTTCGCACCTCTCGTTCCAGCTTGCTGCAGGCGCGCTCCAGCAGAGGATCGACTTGCAGGAGGCAAAACAGCCTGTCGCGGAGAAAATCAACGCCACATAGCAGAAGGAAGAGAATGAGGTTGGTACCCAATGTAATCGGCAACAGCCATGGGGAAGCATAGAAACGGGACAGATTAAGCAAATCCGTCCAGATATGCGGAAACAGCGAGGGCTGCATGTGAATCAGGTACACGGAGAAGGCAAATGGGGCAAGCCTCACAATAAAGCGTACCGGTGCCGCATCCGGCCGCGGTCGCAGGTTCAGGAACATCAGAAACAGGCACAATGAAGCTGCAAACACTGTGACGGAGTTGTAGGCATAGGGCCGCCATGCCGGGGTTTCCGGACCAAACAGCCCCGAAAGCAAGGGTTGCACACCCAGCCAGAGCACTACTGTGAGCAAGGACAGTGCAAGATATGTCGCAAAGTATTTCGATGGTCTTCGGGCAGGCAGGGGATATAGCCGCAAGTAGGCGCCAAAGAAGTACAGCACGATGAACCAGCCGATGTGGAATCCATCATTGAGCTTTATATCCGTGCTCACAAAGGGGTAAAGAAGCGTTGGCAGCACTACAAACAGCATCGCAAGAACCATCAGCAGCCGAAACAGCGCGCGCTGGCTCACATGGTGAATCAGGCGATTAAGAAACGGTGCCACTAAGCACAGAAGCAGGTAATCCGTTACAAACCAGTATTCGCCGGTGCTCACCGGCAAAGCCCATTGCCAATGGAAGGTTTCTCCCGCAATCAGACATACCGCAAGCCCCACTGTCAAACTGTAAAATAGGGTGATCAGCCACAGTTTGGCGATGCGAGAAAGCCTGAAGGTGGAACCTACCATGAAGTAACTGGAGATGAGCACATAAAGGTTAATACAGACAAAACTGAGCGATTCCAACAGCCAGATGAGACCATACCTCACGGGTGGCGTTGTAGCAGGGGAAAGGAACAGAAGACCGCCGTAATTGCAACTGTGCAATGTGAGCACCATGAGCATGGCGAGCACTCGGAGCATTTCGAAATTAGGGTTGCGTGTTGTAGCCACTCTGTTACCTCTCAAAATGCCAGGATTGGTTATTCTGCGTCGATGGTCGATATGCACAGTGTGATCTCTTCCAGCACATCCAGCAGTACCCTTACGGTATCCAGCGCTGTAAAGATGGTCACGTTGTTTTCCACGGCACAACGGCGAATTTTCGCGCCGTCCGTCTCATGGCTGTCGCTGCCGGGTGTGCGGGTGTTGATGACATAGTTTACATGTCCCTGCCGCAGCGATTCGAGGATTTCTTCGCTGCCTTCGCTGAGCTTGCGACGTACGCGGGTGCGGATGCCGTTCGCCCGCAACGCTTCCGCCGTGCCGCGCGTAGCTTCGATGTTGAAGCCGAGTTTATAGAAGCGCTGAATCAGGGGCATGGCTTCGTCTTTGTCGTGGTCGGCAAGCGTCACAAAGATGGTGCCGAAGTTGCTCACGTTCATGCCGCTGGACTGCATGGCTTTGTAAAGCGCACGGTTGAGGGTCTTGTCATAACCGATGGCTTCGCCGGTGGATTTCATCTCTGGGCTCAAGTATGCGTCCATGCCGCGAAGCTTGCTGAAGCTGAACGCCGGTGCCTTGACATACCAGCGCTTCTTTTCCGGTGCAATCACCTCAGCAATACCCTGTTCGCGCAGGCTGTGCCCAAGCATGACGCGAGTGCCAATATCCGCCAGAGGCACGCCTGTTGCCTTGCTGATGAAGGGAACCGTACGGCTGGAACGGGGATTTACCTCAATCACAAATACGTTGTCCTGTTTGTCCACAATAAACTGGATGTTGTAAAGCCCCAAGATACCGATACCCAAACCAAGGCGTACTGTGTAGTCGATGATGGTCTGCTTGGCTTTGGCGCTGATGCTGAATGTTGGGTACACACTGATGGAATCGCCACTGTGGATGCCTGTGCGCTCGACATGCTCCATTACGCCAGGGATGTATACGTTTTCGCCATCGCACACCGCGTCGGTTTCCAGCTCTTTTCCGATGATATACTTATCCACCAACACCGGTTCTTCTTCATTCAGGAGCACAGCGGTGTGCAGATAGTGACGCAGTGCTTTTTCGTTGTTCACAATCTGCATGGCGCGCCCGCCCAGCACATAACTGGGGCGCACGAGCACGGGATAACCGATGCGTTCCGCTGCTTTCACGCCGGTCTCGATATCCGTTACCGCCTGCCCCAGCGGTTGGGGGATGCCCAGTTCGTTCATGATCTTTTCAAACGAATCGCGGTTTTCTGCGCGGTTGATGGCTTCCACATCCGTGCCGATAATCTTGACGCCCATCGAATGCAGCCGCTCCGCCAGGTTGATGGCGGTTTGTCCGCCAAGGCTTACGATCACACCTTCCGGTTTTTCCAGGGTCAGGATGTTCATGACATCCTCCACGGTCAGCGGTTCAAAGTAGAGCTTGTCGCTGGTGGTGTAATCCGTGGAAACCGTCTCGGGGTTGTTGTTGATGATAATGGCTTCGTATCCCGCCGCCCGAATCGTCCAGATGGCGTGCACCGTGGAGTAATCAAACTCCACGCCCTGCCCGATGCGGATGGGGCCGGAGCCAAGTACCACGATCTTTTTGCGATCCGATACAATGGACTCGTTTTCCTCTTCGTAGGTGGAGTAGAAGTAGGGCACATAGCTGTCGAACTCGCTGGCGCAGGTGTCGATCATCTTATAAACGGGGAACAAACCGAGACTTTCGCGCAGGTAGAAGATTTCCTTCTCGTTTTTGCCCCATGCCTGACCGATGTATTTGTCGCTTACCCCCATGCGTTTGGCAGCGTGCAACACCTCAATGTCGCCCTTGCCGGTTTTGAGCACATGTTCAAACTCCACGATATTCTTGAGCTTTTCCAGAAAGAACATGTCGATCATCGTTTCATTATAGATCAGGCTCAAATCCACGCCTTTGCGGATAAGTTGGGCGATGGCGAATAACCGGTCGTCTGTTGCATCGTGGATGTACTTGAGCAGCGCATCGGACGAAAGCGAGTCAAACTTTGGGCTATAGAGGTGACAAGCGCCTATTTCCAATGAGCGGATGGCTTTCAGGAGACTTTCTTCGAATGTGCGGCCAATGCTCATGACTTCGCCGGTCGCTTTCATCTGTGTGGAGAGCTTGTTGCTGGAGCCTTCCAGTTTATCAAACGGGAAGCGTGCGATCTTGGTAACGATATAGTCCAGCGCAGGCTCAAAACAGGCAGGTGTGTTCGCGAGTGGAATTTCATCAAGATGCATGCCCACCGCGACCTTGGCGGATACACGGGCGATGGGGTAACCGCTTGCTTTGCTGGCCAGGGCGGAGGAGCGGCTTACACGCGGGTTGACCTCAATCAGAAAGTACTGGAAGCTGTAGGGATCCAGCGCAAACTGCACATTGCACCCGCCCTCAATTTTGAGCGCGCGGATGATTTTCAGCGCGCTGTCGCGCAGCATGTGATACTCCTTATTGGTGAGTGTCTGACTGGGGCATACCACGATGGAGTCGCCGGTGTGCACGCCCACGGGATCCAGGTTTTCCATGTTGCAGATGGCGATGGCGGTGTCGTTGGCATCGCGCATGACCTCGTATTCGATCTCTTTATATCCCTTGATGCTCTTTTCCACCAGCACCTGATGTACGGGAGAGAGTTGTAGCGCGTGCTCCATCATGGGGATGAGCTCGCTTTCGTCATCGGCGAAGCCACCGCCGGTGCCTCCCAAAGTAAAGGCGGGGCGCAGCACCACGGGGTAGGTGATTTCCCGCGCGGCGGCGATACCCTCCGGTATGGTGGTTGCAATTTTAGAGGGAAGTACCGGCTCGCCCAGTCGTTGGCATAGCTCTTTGAACTTTTCGCGATCTTCCGCCATCTCAATGGATTCGAAGGTGGTTCCGAGGATTTCCACAGCGCACTCATCCAGCACGCCCTTGCGGGAAAGCTGCATGGCGAGGTTTAACCCTGTTTGACCGCCGAGACCCGGCAGGATTGCATCCGGCCGCTCGTAACGCAGAATCTTGGCGACATATTCCATGGTGAGAGGTTCCATATAGACTTTATCGGCAATGTGCGTATCGGTCATGATGGTGGCGGGATTGGAGTTGACAAGGATCACCTCGAACCCTTCTTCCCGAAGGGCGAGACATGCCTGTGTGCCTGCATAGTCAAATTCCGCAGCCTGACCAATCACGATGGGGCCGGAGCCGATTACAAGGATGCGATGGATGTCGGTGCGCTTAGGCATGGGCTTTTCCCTCCTTATCGGCAGCCATCAGGTCCATGAAGCGGTTGAAAAGATAGGTGCTGTCCTGAGGGCCGGGGGCGCTTTCAGGGTGGTACTGCACCGAGAATAATTTATCTTCCACACACTCCATGCCCTCGGCGGTGTTATCCAGCAGATTTTTGTGCGTAAGTTTAAGACCGGTTCCTGCAAGGCTGTCCACATCGACCGCGAAGCTGTGGTTCTGGCTGGTGATTTCGATTTTACCGGTCAGCAGATTCATCACGGGATGGTTGCCGCCGCGGTGGCCGAACTTCATTTTATAGGTTTTTGCGCCATAGGCTAACGCGATCATCTGATGTCCGAGGCAGATGCCGAAGATCGGCAGTTTACCGCGCAAGGAACGCACAACTTTGATAACCGGGGTTACATCCTCTGGGTCACCAGGGCCGTTGGAGAGGAACAACCCGTCCGGCTTAACGCTCAGGATGGCTTCTGCTGTGGTGTTGTAGGGCATCACCAGCACGTTGCAGCCATAGCTCTTCAGCTTACGGATGATATTGAGCTTTACGCCGCAATCGATGCATACTACATTGAAGCGCGCATTGGGCGTGCGGGCATACCATTTCTTTTTGCTGCTTACACGGCTGACTACATCATGGGGATATTGGTAAGCGCGGATTTTTTCAAGCGCATCCTCAAGGCTCACATCCGGCGAACATAAAAGGCCGCGTTGGCTGCCCTCACCCCGAATCATGCGGTTGATTTTGCGGGTATCCACACCATAAATGCCCGGGATGCCGTTTTCTTCCAGCAATTCACCCAATGTTTTGGTGTAGCGGAAGTTACTGGGAAGATCGTTATATTCGCGCACCACCATCGCGCCCATTGTCGGCAGTTTGGTTTCGTAATCTTCATCCGTTACGCCGTAGTTGCCGATCAGCGGATAAGTCATGACCACCATCTGGCCAGTGTAGCTGGGGTCGGTGACGATTTCCTGATAACCCACCATCGAGGTATTAAATACCATCTCACACAGTGCCTCGGTATTGGCGCCAAAGCCGATGCCGAGAAATTCAGAACCGTTCTCCATTACAAGTTTGCGGTTGAGCGTTGCCATACGGTTTCTCCTCCTACCAAAGTGAGTTCACAGCTTCCATAGACATGCGCGCCTGCAAATGGCGTCGATCGGCCCATGGAGAGGAATTCGTCGGGGTTGATGGTCCATTTGCGATTCAGGTCTAGCACCGTGAGATCCGCGTTCTGACCTGCGTCGAAGGTCATGGGTGGCAACCCGAATCGCTTTCGTGGTTCGTCGGTCATCATCGCAAGCAGGCGAGTGAGTTCCATCATGCCTGTTCGCACCAGACCCGTATAGAGCACCGCAAACGCACACTCCAGTCCGACCACGCCCATGGCACTTTTTTCCAGCCCACGCGCCTTTTCTTCGATGGAATGGGGTGCATGGTCTGTGGCGATCATGTCGATGGTGCCATCCAGTGCGGCTTCAACCAGTGCATCCCTATCCGCGCGGCCACGCAGTGGGGGGTTCATTTTGAAGCGCCCATCCTCCTGTAAATCATCATCGCACAGCAACAGGTAGTGCGGTGCGGTTTCGCAGGTTACGTCCACACCTTCAGCCTTCGCTCGTCGAATCAGCGCTACGCTTTCTTTGGTCGATACGTGGCAAACGTGGTATTTGCAGCCTGTTTCTCTGGCAAGACGCAGGTCGCGCTCGATGGGTCGCCACTCGCTTTCGCTGGAGATGCCTCTATGGTTGTGCTTGTGAGCGTAAATGCCATCGTGAATGTAGCCACCGTGCAACAGATCGTTCTGTTCGCAATGCGCGGCGAGAATGCCACCAAGCGCCGCAACGCGCACCATGGCTTCGCGCATGGTGCTTTCGCTCTGCACGCCCCGCCCATCGTCTGAAAAGCCTGCGACATAGGGCGCGAGCGCTGCGAAATCCACCAAATCACCTTCCCCTTTTTGACCCATGGTGATGCACGCGTAGGGCAATACGCGCACTTGCGCATCACGGCCGATGAGGGTAAGCTGTGGCTGCAGATGATCCAGTGTATCAGGCGCAGGATTCACATTGGGCATGCAACACACCGTGGTATAGCCACCGTGGGCTGCTGCGCGGGTGCCTGTCAAAATCTGCTCTTTATACGAAAAACCCGGTTCCCGCAAATGCACGTGTACATCTGCGAAACCGGGACTGACGATATAATGATTGTTGAAAGAAAGGGGAACAATGGGAACGCCGCCTTGCGATGAAAATAGATCGCCCTGAACGATTTTGCCTCCCTGAATGGCAATATCACCTTTGCAGAGGTGACCCTGCCGGTACATTGTTGCGTCTTTGAGCAAGCCGTTCAATCCGGTTATCCCCCTTGCCAAGCGATTCGGATGCCGTATATTCAACTATAAATAATATACCGTTGTGTCGATAATGTCAATATAATAACCGAAATAAATTTCTTGAAAGAAAAAGTATGCTATTCAGATTTGTACACGCAATCATTATTAGAAGAAAGGTTTAGATTGGTTGAAAATGTAAGTATCATGATCATTATTACCAAACGCAACATGCAATTGCAAATTGCGATCCATATGAACTGAAGATATTTTAAAAAGTTTCTTTGCTCAATTTGATAATGCAACAAGATAGAGCGACTCATAATACA
>Ga0302289_1000127_pt1 | contig 43425 bp, 35 predicted proteins | sample III_Fen_N1_2_FD_194552 | JGI IMG/M metagenome (GOLD analysis project Ga0302289, IMG submission 194552) | Peat permafrost microbial communities from Stordalen Mire near Abisko, Sweden - III_Fen_N1_2 | ecosystem: Environmental > Terrestrial > Soil > Wetlands > Permafrost | place: Sweden: Abisko... | reverse complement strand
CAAGCTCACTTGAGAGCGACGAACCTTGAAAATGATACAGAGCAATAAGAAACGCAAAGCGCAGTCAATAAATTTGAGTAAATGTACTTGATCCTGATTGAGAGATCAGGGGTAAATCAAGAGCATACAGGATTAAACATAAGAGTTTGATCCTGGCTCAGGACGAACGCTGGCGGCGTGCCTAACACATGCAAGTCGAGCGGAGACATTCAAGTAGCAATATGAGGATGTTTTAGCGGCGGACGGGTGAGTAACGCGTGAGTAACCTGTCCCAAACTGGGGGATAACGAGCCGAAAGGCTCACTAATACCGCATAAGACCACGGTGCCACATGGCATTGAGGTCAAAGGAGTAATCCGGTTTGGGGTGGACTCGCGTCTGATTAGCTAGTTGGTGGGGTAACGGCCTACCAAGGCGACGATCAGTAGCCGACCTGAGAGGGTGATCGGCCACATTGGAACTGAGACACGGTCCAAACTCCTACGGGAGGCAGCAGTGGGGAATATTGGGCAATGGGCGAAAGCCTGACCCAGCAACGCCGCGTGAAGGAAGAAGGTTTTCGGATCGTAAACTTCTATCCTTGGTGAAGATAATGACGGTAGCCAAGAAGGAAGCCCCGGCTAACTACGTGCCAGCAGCCGCGGTAATACGTAGGGGGCAAGCGTTGTCCGGAATGATTGGGCGTAAAGGGCGCGTAGGCGGCCTGGTAAGTCTGGAGTGAAAGTCCTGCTTTTAAGGTGGGAATTGCTTTGGATACTGCTGGGCTTGAGTGCAGGAGAGGTAAGTGGAATTCCCGGTGTAGCGGTGAAATGCGTAGAGATCGGGAGGAACACCAGTGGCGAAGGCGACTTACTGGACTGTAACTGACGCTGAGGCGCGAAAGTGTGGGGAGCAAACAGGATTAGATACCCTGGTAGTCCACACTGTAAACGATGAATGCTAGGTGTAGGGGGTATCGACCCCTTCTGTGCCGGAGTTAACACAATAAGCATTCCGCCTGGGGAGTACGGCCGCAAGGTTGAAACTCAAAGGAATTGACGGGGGCCCGCACAAGCAGCGGAGCATGTGGTTTAATTCGAAGCAACGCGAAGAACCTTACCAGGTCTTGACATCCAGTAAAATCTGTAGAGATACAGTGTGCCTTCGGGCGTACTGAGACAGGTGGTGCATGGTTGTCGTCAGCTCGTGTCGTGAGATGTTGGGTTAAGTCCCGCAACGAGCGCAACCCTTGTGATCAGTTACTAACGGGTAATGCCGAGGACTCTGATAAGACTGCCGGGGACAACTCGGAGGAAGGTGGGGACGACGTCAAATCATCATGCCCCTTATGACCTGGGCTACACACGTGCTACAATGGCCACTACAGAGAGCCGCGAAATCGTAAGGTGGAGCTAATCTCATAAAAGTGGTCCCAGTTCGGATTGTGGGCTGCAACCCGCCCACATGAAGTCGGAGTTGCTAGTAATCGCGGATCAGCATGCCGCGGTGAATACGTTCCCGGGCCTTGTACACACCGCCCGTCACACCATGGGAGTTGATAGCACCCGAAGTCGGTGAGGCAACCGCAAGGAGCCAGCCGCCGAAGGTGAGATCAATGACTGGGGTGAAGTCGTAACAAGGTAGCCGTATCGGAAGGTGCGGCTGGATCACCTCCTTTCTAGGGAGACAGCGAGGGTGGAAACACTTAAGCTCATTCCGAGGTCGATGCCAAACTCAGCAATGAGATTGGTTTAAAGAAGAACCGCTAGGTTCAAAAAGATTTGCGTTTGCGTTTCGCTCTGTATCATTTTCAGGGTTCGTACAATCAAAGAGATATCGTGGGGGTTTAGCTCAGCTGGGAGAGCGCCTGCCTTGCAAGCAGGAGGTCAGCGGTTCGATCCCGCTAATCTCCACCAATATGGATTGCTAGCTCAGCTGGTTAGAGCACTCGCCTGATAAGCGAGAGGTCGGTGGTTCGAGTCCACTGCAATCCACCAGCTCCCCATAGGAGCGACACGGACGGAAGTCCGCGCACCTTGACAACTGTATCAAGAAGGACGAGATCTAAAAGATCAGATCATTTCTGTTCAGTCCGGTGAGAGATCACTGGAAGGAGAAAAAGATTGGTCTTAGGATAAATCGACGAAAAAATCAAGCGAAGAAGAGCACAGGGTGGATGCCAAGGCACCATACGCCGAAGAAGGACGTGGCAAGCTGCGAAAAGTTACGAGGAGCCGCAAGCAGGCATTGATTCGTAAATATCCGAATGGGGAAACCCGGCTGGGGTAATGCCCAGTCATCATGGAATGAATACATAGTTCCATCGAAGGGCACCCGGGGAACTGAAACATCTAAGTACCCGGAGGAAAAGAAAGAAACATCGATTTCCTTAGTAGCGGCGAGCGAAAGGGAAACAGGCCAAACCAGGGAGCATGCTCTCTGGGGTTGTGGGCCAGCATAAAGGCATTGAGGTAAGGTAGTGGAAATGCGTTGGAAAGCGCTTCCAAAGAGGGTGAGAGGCCCGTACACGAAACCTGAAGACAGCCAGCTGGTACCAGAGTACCGCAGGACACGAGAAATCCGGTGGGAAGCAGGAGGGACCACCCTCCAAGCCTAAATACGATATGGTGACCGATAGCGCATAGTACCGTGAGGGAAAGGTGAAAAGAACCCCGGGAGGGGAGTGAAAGAGAACCTGAAACCCTGTGTTTACAAGCAGAGGAAGCACAATTAAGGTGCGACCTTGTACTTTTTGTAGAACGGACCGGCGAGTTACGTTATGTTGCGAGGTTAAGGACTGATGGTCTGAAGCCGAAGCGAGAGCGAGTCTGAATAGGGCGACAAGTAACATGACGTAGACCCGAAACCGGGTGACCTATCCATGGCCAGGTTGAAGTGGGAGTAAAATCCTATGGAGGACCGAACCAAACGTCTGTTGAAAAAGGCGGGGATGAGCTGTGGATAGCGGAGAAATTCCAATCGAACCCGGAGATAGCTGGTTCTCCTCGAAATAGCTTTAGGGCTAGCCTCGTATTAGATTATCGGAGGTAGAGCACTGAATGGTCTAGGGGACCCAAAGTCTACCGAAGCCTATCAAACTTCGAATGCCGAATAATTGATGTACGGGAGTCAGTCTGCGAGAGATAAGTTCCGCGGGCAAAAGGGGAACACCCCAGACCTGCCGCTAAGGTCCCTAAATTCACGTTAAGTGGAGAAGGATGTGTGATTGCACAGACAACCAGGATGTTGGCTTAGAAGCAGCCATTCATTCAAAGAGTGCGTAATAGCTCACTGGTCGAGTGGTCATGCGCCGAAGATGTACCGGGGCTCAAACGTGATACCGAAGCGCAGGATTTACACTATGTGTAAGTGGTAGAGGAGCATTGTATTAGGGCTGAAGCCAGATCGTGAGGACTGGTGGACATAATACAAGAGAGAATGCCGGTATGAGTAGCGAGAGGCATGCGAGAAACATGCCCGTCGAATGCCTAAGGTTTCCTGGGGAAGGTTCATCCGCCCAGGGTTAGTCGGGACCTAAGCCGAGGACAATAGTCGTAGGCGATGGACAGCAGGTGGAGATTCCTGCACCGCCATGAGAATGAAGCAATGACACAGAAGGATAACGTGAGCCGGGTGATGGTCAACCCGGTTGTCCAACGAGGCCGGTAGTTAGTCAAGTACGGCTACCATAAAGGCAGAGTGAAGACGAGAGCGAAATTAGAGTAGCGAAACACGAGATTTCACGCTGGCGAGAAAAGTTGCTAGTATATTGAAGTGGCGCCCGTACCGCAAACCGACACAGGTAGGCGAGGTGAGAATCCTAAGACGGACGGGAGAATCCCTGTTAAGGAACTCGGCAAAATGACCCCGTAACTTCGGGAGAAGGGGTGCCGATGGTAACATCGGTCGCAGAGAATAGGCTCAAGCGACTGTTTAGCAAAAACACAGGTATCTGCGAAAGCGAGAGCTGACGTATAGGTGCTGACACCTGCCCGGTGCTGGAAGGTTAAGGGGAAATGTCATCGCAAGAGAAGCATAGAACCGAAGCCCCAGTAAACGGCGGCCGTAACTATAACGGTCCTAAGGTAGCGAAATTCCTTGTCGGGTAAGTTCCGACCCGCACGAATGGTGTAACGACTTGAGCGCTGTCTCAACAGGGAGCCCGGTGAAATTGAAGTATGGGTGAAGATGCCCATTACCCGCGACTGGACGGAAAGACCCCGTAGAGCTTGACTGTAGCCTGATATTGGATTTCGGTAACGGATGCACAGCATAGGTGGGAGGCTTGGAAGCGAGAACCCCGGTTTTCGTGGAGCCAACGTTGGGATACCACTCTTCTGTTACTGAAACTCTAACATAGCACCGTAAACCGGTGGATGGACAGTGTCAGGTGGGCAGTTTGACTGGGGCGGTCGCCTCCGAAAGAGTAACGGAGGCGCCCAAAGGTACCCTCAGAATGGATGGAAACCATTCACAGAGTGTAAAGGCAAAAGGGTGCCTGACTGCGAGAGTGACAATTCGAGCAGAGACGAAAGTCGGGCTTAGTGATCCGGCGGTATGAGAGTGGAATTGCCGTCGCTTAACGGATAAAAGCTACCTCGGGGATAACAGGCTGATCTCCCCCAAGAGTCCACATCGACGGGGAGGTTTGGCACCTCGATGTCGGCTCGTCGCATCCTGGGGCTGAAGCAGGTCCCAAGGGTTTGGCTGTTCGCCAATTAAAGCGGCACGCGAGCTGGGTTCAGAACGTCGTGAGACAGTTCGGTCCCTATCCATCGTGGGCGTAGGAATCATGAAAGGATCTGTTCCTAGTACGAGAGGACCGGAATGGACGCACCTCTGGTGCAACTGTTGTCGTGCCAACGGCATAGCAGGGAAGCGAAGTGCGGAAGGGATAAACGCTGAAGGCATCTAAGCGTGAAACCCACCTTAAGAATAAGATTCCTGGTGCGCAAGCATGAGAGACCCCTTGAAGACTACAAGGTGATAGGTCATCGGTGGAAGTGCGGTAACGCATGCAGCTTGATGATACTAATCGGTCGAAAGCTTGATTTTAGTACGATTTGCCTAAGAACAATCCAAAACGGAAATGATCGTCCTTCTGATACAGTTGCCAGGGCGCGCATGGCACGCCCGACAATAACATAGTTCACCCTTTGCGGTGGCAATGGCCTGAGGGTTCCACCTGTTCCCATTCCGAACACAGAAGTTAAGCCTCAGCACGTCAATGGTACTTGGCTGGTAACGGCCCGGAAGAGTAGATCGCCGCCGCATTCCAATATAAAGCAGCACTCTCTAACAGGAGTGCTGCTTTTCTATATTCACGTTAAGGCGGCTAGAAGCGTGCAAACGCTCCATGGCAAATGAAAAGCTTATATCATTGCCATGTAATGCAGGGGTTGAACGCTTATGGTATGGATGACAAGGTTATCCGAAGGGGATTGCCAATTATGTCTGCTGGATACTATGCTTTCATGGTTTCATAATGCAATTCCACAAACTGATTGAATGTACGTGCACTTTTGAGTGATAGTCGTGTTTCAATAGCTGCTTTGTGAAAAAGCGGTATTCCATCGCCAAGAATCGTAGGCGCGACCGTCACAATCCATTCGTCAACCAATTGGTGTTCTGCAAAAGTATGAATCAATCCGCCGCCACCGACAAGCCATATATTCTTACCCTTTTCTTGACGGAGACGATTGACGAAGCCTAATACATTATCAGCAATGAAATCCACATAGCCATCCTTTCCTTGTAACGTACTGGAAAATACATAGCAACGCTTATCCCTGTAAGGGAAGTTATCTGCCCCGACCTGTTTAAGCAGCCAACCATAGGTCCTTCGGCCCATCACAACTGTATCCACAGTAGCTAAAAACTCACCGTATCCATTGTCGCCTTCTCCTTCTGTTGCGAATAGCCAATCTAGCGAATCTTCTTTTGTAGCAATATAGCCATCCAAACTAGCGGCAATAAAGACAACGATTTTTCTTGACATTGTATTCGCTCCTTTCAAACTTGCTGCAACATAAGTGGAAAGAAAGTGTTCTGGTCTACAAAATGAACGTGCCTGCCATTAGAGCGAATGAGACGCGATTGTCGTAATGAACACGATAGCACGGTTCTAAATGATCTTAGAATTAGATCCGCATACAATTAAAAAGCCGCAAACAGTTTCCTGTCTGCGGCTTAAACACCCCAGCTTACGCATGAGTGTTTCTTTCAAGAAAGTTACTTGTTGACGCTGTCCTTGAGAGCTTTGCCAGCCTTGAAGACGGGCGCTTTGGAAGCGGCGATCTTGATCTGCTCGCCGGTGCGGGGGTTACGGGCGACGCGGGCGGGACGCTTGCGGACTTCAAAAGAACCGAAGCCGACAACCTGAACCTTTTCACCGGAAGCAAGAGCTTCGGTGATAGACTCGGTCACAGCGCCAAGAGCCTTTTCAGCATCCTTCTTGGTGAAGCCAGTCTTTTTCACGATAGCGGCAGTCAATTCAGCTTTGTTCATAGGTAGTTCCTCCTTTGTTATTGGACCATGTAACATGGTACATATCGGGCAAACCATCGAAAAGCAGACTTTTAGCCTTCAGATGACGGCCTCGCTTGCTTTTCTGCTTCCCAGTATACATCCATTTCGGATAAAGTCAAGTCCCCTATTGATTTTCCGGCCTTTTCGACCGATTTTTCCATTTTTCGGAAGCGATCTACAAACTTATTCGTGGCTGAAAATAACGCAATATCTGGATTTTTCTTACAAAGCCTGCAAACGTTCACTACAGAGAAGAATAGATCACCCAGCTCCATCTCCGGATTCTCTTTCAGGGTAAGGCATTCAAGCACTTCATCCGCTTCTTCATGCACTTTCGAAAGTGCAGAAATCGCATCAGGAAAATCAAAACCGATCTTGGCAGCCTTATGCTGTATTTTATCGGCTCGCATGGTGGCGCTCAGTCCGGTGGAAACATCGTCCATGGCCTCAGCAACACTCCTGATTCCACGTTGACTTCGTTTTATGGCATCCCAGTTGTCCAGCACCTGCGCGGATGTATCGGCCTTTACCGTCCCAAAGATATGAGGATGCCGCTCAATCATCTTGCCTGTGATGGCGGTGGTTACATCGTCAATATCAAAATCGCCGTGCTGACGGGCAATTTCGGCGTGAAAAACCACCTGCAACAGAACATCGCCCAGTTCATCATACATATGAGCGGTATCACCGTCGCGAACTGCACCAATAAACTCATAACTTTCTTCCAACAGATTGGTCAGTAGGCTTTCGTGACTCTGCTCTTTATCCCATGGGCATCCATCCGGCGCACGCAGACGGGTCATGACCGCAATGAGATCATCCATATCATAACGTGTGCGTTGAAGCTGATCGACTGCAGGCACAAAGCAGGATGTCAGATGATTGTATAAGGGTTGGCGGTCCAATGTGTATAGCGGGAGTTTGACCGAGGTAATCGACCCGTTTTCATCTCCTGAAAAAAAGAACAGTTCCGTTTCGTCGGGCAATAGGCGCATCAACCGGAGCTTGCATTCACTGGCACACTCACGACTGTGCATTTCACACAGGAGCAGCGGTTCTCCGGGTGCGACGCGCGCGCTACGGAATTCTTCGGCAGCATACTGTCGAAGCCCGTTGGCAGATACATCCAGTAATGCAAGGCATCGATCCGCATGGCTTACCCCTGGAAGAAAGGAAAGCGTTGTATCGGCGGGGATCGTCTTGCGAAGGGTGGAAATTGTAGAATCCATGGTTGCATCAGACACGGCATATACAACATCCGCTTGTTGTGAAAGCGCAAGTAGGCGTTTGGCAGCTTTGCGATTGAAAGTATCAAAATCCTCGCTGGCATCATAGAGCGAATCGAACGTTTCATAGGATAGCGCGTGTGCTGTGAGCCAGTCAGAAATAGGATGCCTACCGGTACGCAACACAAGCAGGGGTGCGTGTACCAATGCTTGAATCGCGCCTTGCGTGAGCAATGAAGTATCCCCAGTAGAAACGGTAACGATCGTAATGGCTGGCAAATGATCCGACCTCCTTACTCTTCCGGGTCTTGCGCTGTGACTTTACCTTTTTTACGCCCCAATTTTCCGGTAAATGGACTGAGATCATCCTTTGTCAACGCGCCGAACAGTAGGCCAAACCCAGCGAATGCTGCCACACCGGCTAAAATCAGCACCATCGTGATGATGCGACTCGAAGGCAGCACCTTCTGCAACAGGTAAATCACGCCGCCCATCCCTGCGGTTGCAAGCAGAGGTTTGATAAAAATACCCATTGGATCATAGTGCAGATGCGCGTACTTATGCACATAATACAGGTTGGGAAGCATACTGACCAGATAACAGATCAGCGAACCCAATGGAGCGCCATAGATATTGATTTCTCGAATACCGATGAGGTTGTAGTTCATCAGTATCTTCAGCCCAACCCCAAGCAACAACGTGTACATGGGAATGCGCTGTTTGCGAAGTCCCTGAAGAATACCGCTGGTTGCCTGCACCACAGTAAAGAGGACAATGGTGAAACTGGACATCGACAGCAGCTCGGTGGTTTGGTCGAGCGCTTCTCGGCTTGGAAAACTGTAAATCATGGTGAGTATCTGTCGGGAAAGCATACTCATACCTAGGCTGCACGGCAACCCAATCAGGAATGCCATCCGAAGTCCAGTATGGCTCTGATTGCGTATAGTATGCCAATCCTTTCGAGCCATGGCGGCGGATACAGCTGGGACAAGGCTCATGGAGATAGCCTGTGCGAGCGCTGTAGGTACGTTGATCAGGTTGATGACATAACCCGAATAGCGGCCGTACATCGCGCGGGCTTCCTCACGGGCAAAACCGGCGGCTCCCATCAGGTTGTTGACCACCATACCGGAATCGATAAACGATGCCAGCGGAACAATGCAGGCCGCCAGCGTAATCGGGATTGCCATGGAAAACAACCGAACCATCATCACTTTGCGACTGGTGGGTTCAATGCTCTCATCCTGCAAACGCCGGACAAAGTTAGTTTTATTTTTACGAAAAATTACCGTCATGTAGAACAGTGCGCAAGCTTCGCCAATGGAATTGCCCAGCAAAGCGCCCGCAGCTGCATAGCCGATGTTGATCTTTGTGGGATCCGTCATACCGATGCGAGCGCCCATGTACGCCAGCGGCAGTGAGATAATCACTTTGCTGATCTGCTCGATCAGTTGACTGATGGCGGTGGGGTACATGTTTTGCTGACCTTGCATGAAGCCGCGGAAAGCACTCATGGTGCATACGATTACCAGCGCAGGAGCGATCGCGATAAAGCCCATCCGCGTTTCCGGATCACCAACGCGATCGCTTAAAAAGGGATTGAACACAATCATTAGAAAAGTGCCCAACGCGCCTAGAAGTGTTAATACCAAAAGAGCGCTGCGAAAGGTTCGGTGTGCGTTACGAGGATCATCCTGTGCGAGGCTGAAGCTGACCATTCGGCTAATGGCGACCGGTATGCCTGCCGACGAAAGGGTCAACAACAGGTTGTAGGTTGGGAAAACCAGCTGGAATGTGCCGATACCCTGCTCACCAATCAGCCAAGCCAGTGGGATACGGTATAATACCGCGACAATTTTACAGATTAGCCCTGAAATGCCCAATACCGTCATGCCGCCGACGATTGATCTTTGCTTATCGCTCACCCTTGCGCCTCCGCTTTCTTGGTCAACGATCATTATATCAGATTTTACACCTCAAGCAAGAGTGGGAATCACACAGTGGCATTCAGGAGATTGTATTCTCAATCATCTTTCCATGGGAAGGCTTGAAAGCATGGATAGTGTGGCATCGCACAGAAAAGTTGAACAAAATCGTTTTAGGGGCGATTCATTGTTCCGATATCCAGCGTGAAGTGATCGTGCTCCAAAGTCGCGATTTGCAAAGATTTCTTGTGCCACTGACCGAAACCGCTTGTATTTCCTGATTTGATGTGCTATACTCAGTTTGCTTTTAACCTGATTAAAGGCCTGAATGTAACTATACGACCCAAACAGAAAGAAGGGTTTATCGAAAGAGTGGATATTGCTTTCCTGCACTACATGATCTCCCCTACAGGCGAGGGTATTCGCAAAGCCTTGCGGAGCTACGCTTACATAGGGGCATGTGGCAGAAGGAAGGTAATAGCTTGCCGCTCTTTTTGATTGCCTTGGAACAGGTGGTGCTCCCATGAGGGAAAGACGGCAGGGTGGATCGTCCGTTCAGGCGGTGGAAATGATCGCGGCCAGTGTAGCGGCGGAGCAATCGCTTGAACTGGTTGAGGTAACGCTGCAAAAGGAGCCGCAGGGGAAAACCCTCTGTATCTACGTAGATAAACAGGGCGGCATCACGCTGGATGATTGCGAACACTTTCACAAGGCGGTCATTCCGCTTTTGGAAACGGTGGATTATGACTTCCTGGAGGTATCAAGCCCAGGAGTCGATCGGCCAATCAAAACGCTGCGAGATTTTGAGAAAAATCGTGATAGTCTGGTAGAGGTAAAACTCTTCGCACCTATCGACGGCAGCAAGACCTTTGAAGGCATGTTGCATGCCATGGACGATACAGCCGTGACGCTTACCATTGCGGACGGAACTGGAAAGTCATTCCCGCGCAAGGCTGTAGCGCTCATCAAGCCTGTGATCGTTTTTGAGGATGAAGAAGAAGAATAAGGATAAGATGGGAGTTTCGGTAAATGAAGGCGACGAAAAAGACACCGGTACAGACCCGTGAGGCGGAAATCATTGACGCCGTGCGTGCGCTGGCTACAGAAAAGGACATCAGCGAAGACATGCTCTTTGGCGCCATCGAAGAGGCGTTGAAAGCCGCTTATAAAAAGAATGTTTCCCGCAATGAGGTCGCCCCCGCAAACCTTTCCGTTACGCTGGATCGCCGCACAGGCGTTGCACATGTACTCGCCCGCAAACTTATCACCGATGAAATTGAGGATGAAGCCAACCAGATTGCATTGGAAGATGCGCAGAAAATCCGCGCGGATTATCAGATGGGGGATATCGCTGAAATTGATGTGACCCCCTCAGGATTCCTTCGCACTGCTGCACAAACGGCTAAACAGGTGATTATCCAACGCATTCGTGAAGCAGAACAGGGCAAGATCTATGATGAGTATTCCGAAAAGGAAAACGAAATTCTGACCGCCATTGTGCAACGCGTGGAACCCAGCGCCGTTTATGTGGAACTGGGTCGTACCGAAGGCATACTGGAAAAGAGTGAATGGATTCCCGGCGAGGAATACCAGAGCGATGACCACATCAAGGTCTATGTGCTGGAAGTAAACCGAACCGGTAAAGAAATGCTGCGCGGACCACAGGTTCGCGTCAGCCGTATCCATCCCGGCCTCATCAAACGCCTGTTTGAGATGGAGGTTCCCGAAATCGCAGCGGGCATAGTGCAAATTAAGTCCATCGCACGCGAGGCAGGAAGCCGCACCAAAATGGCTGTTTATTCCACCGATGTGGTGATTGATCCTGTTGGCGCCTGTGTCGGCCCTCGCGGCAACCGCGTGGATAAAGTCGTTACGGAGCTCAAGAATGAGAAGATCGACATCATCAAGTGGTCGCCTGATCCTGCCGAGTTTATCGCCAACGCGCTGAACCCCGCGCATGTACTGAGTGTTTTCGTCGCCGAAAACGAAAAAGCGTGCCGCGTCGTGGTTCCAGATAATCAACTGAGCCTTGCCATCGGCAAGGAAGGGCAAAATGCCCGACTTGCCGCCAAGCTCACGGGGTGGCGTATCGATATCAAGAGCCAGTCGCAAGCCGCGCAGATGTTCGACATGGCCACACCGACCATCGAAGAGCCGCTCGGTTATCAGGAGTTTTACGAAGAACCCTCGGATGCCGAACTTGTTGACAGCGGTTTACCGGAACTAGCCGAGTTGCCGCTGGAAAGCACAGATGAGGACGATACCCTGTAATCAACCATGATCAGGAGGCGGAATATGCCAGTCAAACCCCGAAAAAATCCGATGCGCATGTGCGTGGGCTGCCGTGAGATGAAGCCCAAGAAAGAGCTGTTGCGCGCGGTACGATCCCCCGAAGGCGAGGTAAGCCTCGACCCAACCGGGAAAAAAGCGGGGCGAGGCGCATATGTATGCTTCAATGCCGAGTGCTTGAAAAAGGCACTCAAACAGCGGCAGCTTGACCGTGCGCTGGAAGCGCATCTGGATGAATCCGCCAACTTACAACTGACCGAGACGATGCAACGGCTGCTGGCCGAAAAAACCATGGAGGAAAAGACTTGACAGAACAAACGTTGCATCGATTGCAGGGTTTTCTGGGGATTTGCGGACGGGCGGGACAGACCACCATGGGGCAGGATGCCTGCGTGGAAGCCGTCAGGTCCGAAACTGCCGCACTTGTCCTCATGGATGAGGGCAGCTCCCCAACGACAAGAAAGCGCTTTTCCGATTCCTGCGCAAGTCACCATGTGCCGCTTTACTGCGTGCCAGAAGGCTTGATATCGCAGGCGCTGGGCAAAGACGGCCGGATGACCGTCACCGTGAAGCGGGGCAGGATGGCGCAAAAGCTTTTTGAGCTTCTCAGGGAGGAAATCCCCCTGTCCGGGATCGACTCCAGCCAGAACGGACCTGACCCACACAGCCAAAATTCGAGCGCAGACAATGCGGGGGTGCAAGCGGTACAATGACCAAAGCAAAACTCAAGGATGCTACCAAAGATCTTCTGAAGGACGCCGAAAATGTGATGGAAAGCGTCGCCAGAGTCCGCAAGGGAGCGGACGAACTCGTGCAGACATTGCGCAAGTTCGAGACTCAGTATACACGTGAAGAGGAGCAGCGGCGCGCCGAAGAGAAGCAGGCCGAACAACAGCGCCTGGTTCAACAGCATACCAAAGCGTATACGATGCCCGACACGGAAGAGGAGATCGAAGCGGTGAAGCCAGCGCCTCAGGCAGATGCGGTGAAATCGGCGCCGAAAGCAGAAGCGGTCAATACCGCCAAAGCGACAGAGGCGGTAGCGCATAAAGAGCCTGCAAAGGCTCCGCAGGATGCTGCGCAGACCGAAAAAACAGCACATACCACATCGGCAACGAAACCTGCGGATGAAACGTCCGTATCGAAATCTGTGCCGGTGGAATCTCCGGTTCAGGACAAAAGCGCGCATATGGAAGTTAAATCTACTGTGGCGGCAATAACGGAACCTAAAACGGAAGCGACTTCAGCAACCGTTGCAGCGAATATTGCTAGCGGAGCAAATGCAACATCTACGCCGCAGACCGCCAAGCCTACGCGCCCATTAGTGCAATCCACAGCGCCAGTAACGAAGCCTGCGGTTCAACCCGTAACCAATGCGCCGAAGCCGGTTGTTGCCCAACCGGCTGTTAACTCGGCACAACCTACAGCGCAAGCTTCTCCCAGCAATGCGTCTGCAGCCACGCCGAGCGCAACACGTGCATTTGTACCCCGCGATCCTCAGCCTGGCATGGCTCCGCGCGGACCGTATGGCCGTCCTGTTAACGCACCTGCAGCTAACCCGCAAGGACCCTATGGTCGGCCGGCGAATCCCCAGGCAGCACCTCAGGGTGCCGCACCGCAGGGTACGTATGGTCGCCCTGTGAATCCTCAGGGACCGTACGGTCGCCCCGCAAACCCGCAGGCTGCCGCTCCGCAAGGGACATATGGCCGCCCAGTTAATCCGCAGGGTGCTGCACCACAAGGCGGCCCGTATGGTCGTCCCGCAAATCCGCAGGCCGGTGGTTTTACACCTCGCCCTGCTGCGCCAGGTGGATATGGCCGTCCAGCGAACCCACAAGGTCCGTATGGCCGTCCAGCGAACCCACAGGGTGGCTTTGGCCGACCGGCCGGAGCACCGGGTGCGCGCCCCGCTGGAGGCGGATTTTCCCGTCCTGCCGGGGGTCCGGGTCGCCCGATGGGCGGTGCGCGTCCGGCAAAGGGGCCGGAATTAACGCCTACGACGGAAAAAGAGCGCGTCAGCAATTATGACCCGAACAAAAAGAATTATGTGCGCCAACATGACCCCGAGCGTGTGGCGAAAAACCGCAAGCAGCTTGCGCGTGATAGTTTTAACGGTACGGATGATGATGTGGTGCGCGGTGGTCGCCGTGCTCGCTCCAAGAAGCCCAGCGCTCAGATGTTAATGGCGCCGATCAAAATCGAGAAGGCGTACATGACGGCTGAAACCATCACCGTTAAGGATTTAACCGAGCGTATCGGCAAGCCTTCCGGAGATATCCTAAAGAAGCTCCTGTTGCTTGGCGTGATGGCCAACATCAACAATGAGCTGGATTTTGACACTGCAAGCCTCGTTTGTGCCGAATTTGGTGTGGAACTGGAAATGAACCTCGCCAAAACTGCTGAGGATGTACTGACGGAATCCGACGTGGAAGATCACGAGGACGATCTGGAAGTTCGCCCGCCGGTAATCACCATTATGGGTCACGTCGATCATGGCAAAACGTCGCTATTGGACTATATCCGCCATACGCATGTTACCGCAGGCGAGGCGGGTGGTATCACACAGCACATCGGCGCGTACACCGTGAACCTGAATGGCCGCAGCATTACGTTCCTGGATACGCCGGGTCACGAAGCCTTTACGGCCATGCGTGCCCGCGGTACCCAGTCCACCGATATCGCGGTGCTTGTGGTTGCGGCAGATGACGGTGTAATGCCCCAGACGATTGAATCGATCAACCACGCCAAGGCTGCTGAAGTGCCGATTATTATTGCCATCAATAAGATGGATAAACCCGGTGCCGATCCCGAACGCGTGAAGCAGGACCTGACCGCGTACAACCTCGTAGCCGAAGAGTGGGGCGGTGATACCATTATGGTTCCCGTGAGCGCCACTACCGGTGCAGGCATTGATAACCTGCTGGAGATGATTCTTCTTCAGGCAGACGTACTTCAGCTTCGCGCTAACCCCAACCGCACCGCGAAGGGCGTTATTATTGAAGCGAAGCTCGACAAGGCACGTGGCCCCCTTGCCACCGTACTTGTGCAAAACGGCACGCTTCACGTGGGCGATAACATCGTCGTAGGTTTAGCCAGCGGCCGTGTACGCGCTATGGTCAACGACAAGGGCGAACGCGTCGAAAGCGCCGGCCCTTCCACCCCTGTGGAAGTTGCCGGTTTCACAGAAGTGCCCAGCGCAGGCGATGATATCATGGCCGTATCGGACGATCGCCTTGGACGTCAAGTGGTGCAGGAGCGCCGCGACAAGCTCAAGGTCGCCCGTGTAGCAACCACAGGTTCAAAAGTATCACTAGACAACCTGTTCAGCCAGATCGACTTGGGCAAGATCATTACGCTGAATCTGGTGATTAAAGCGGACGTACAGGGTTCTGTGGAAGCAGTAAAACAAGCGCTTGAAAAGCTGTCCAATGATCAGGTGAAAGTACGTGTGCTGCATAGTGGTGTTGGCGCCATCAACAAGGATGATGTTAACCTCGCCAATGCCTTCGATGCGATTATCATCGGCTTTAACATCCGACCGGACAACAGCGCGCGTGATATAGCAGAACGAGAAGGCGTGGATATCCGCCTCTACCGCATTATCTATCAGGCGATCGAAGATGTGCAAAAGGCTATGAAGGGTATGCTTGCGCCTGAGTTCAAGGAAGTTGTGTTCGGGCATGCGGAGGTACGCAGCGTGTTCCGCATTACCGGTGCAGGCACGGTTGCCGGTTGCTATGTGACCGATGGCAAGTTGCAACGCAACGCACAGGTACGCCTGTTGCGTGACAACATTGTAGTATTTGAGGGTAAACTCTCCTCTCTCAAACGCTTCAAGGACGACGCCAAGGAAGTTGCGACTGGTTACGAATGCGGCGCGAGCTTAGATGGCTTTAATGACATCAAAGAAGGCGATACCGTCGAGTGCTTCGTAATGGAGGAGATTGAACGCTAAGGAGTAAGCAGCCACCGTTGAGACCCGCCTATGCGCGGGTTCAACGGGCACTGACTCCCCACAGCCCCCAGCAAGGAGAATCTATTTGAGTTATCAACGAATTGATCGCATTAGTGAAGAAGTTCGCCGCGAAGTGGACACGATTATTCGCGAATCGCTTCATGATCCACGAATCAAAGGCACGTACAGTATTACGCGTGCCGATGTGACACGCGACTTGCGCTATGCGAAAATCTATGTGAGTATTTTAGAAGAAGCGGATCGCGCCCCTATGATGGCGGCGCTGAAAAAAGCGGCGGGCTTTGTGCGCCATGAACTTGGGCAGCGAATGATTATCCGCTACGCGCCTGAAATGCTGTTTGAACTGGATAAGAACATCGAATACGGCGTTCATATCGCGACCGTACTCAAGCAAGTGCAGTCGGAGGTACAAACCCATGATGAAAATGAATGACCGTTACCAAATGAACGAGCTGCTGTCCGCGATTCAAAACGCGGGCAGCATCTTGCTGTTTCCTCACATCTCTCCCGATGGAGATACCATTGGCAGTACGCTGGCTTTGAAAATGTTGCTGGTGCGGCTAAAAAAACAGGTGACCATCATTCTGGAAGATACGCCACCCGGAAATCTTTCTTTTATGCCCGATATTTACTGCGTTCGGTTATATGAGGAAGCGGTAAAAGTATTGACCTTGGCAGACGATACGCTGGCGATCTCACTGGATGTGAGCAGTGACGACCGTTTGGGAAGCAGCTTGGAACTGTTTAACCGGATTAAAACCACGGCACAGTTGGATCACCATCCGACGAACCCAGGGTTTGCGATGATCAACGTGATTGATGACACGGCACCGGCGACGGCGATTCTGGTACACCGGATGTTTGAGGGATTTGGACTGCCACTACAACGGGAGGAAGCCATTTGTCTCTATACCGGACTGTCGACAGACACGGGCAATTTTGTTTATAAAAATACAAATGTCGAAGCGTTCCAAATGATGGGAAAGCTGATGGAAGCAGGGCTACCCATTGCTACTTACGCCCGTATCCTTTTCCGATGCAAGGAAAAGGAGCATATCGCGTTGCTCGGGAAAGCACTTCCTACCATGCGCTACCTGTGCGGCGGAGAGATTGCGGGAATGCACGTTAGTACGGCGCAGATTCGGGAAGCAGGCGCAACCAGCGAGCATGCCGACGGTGTGGTGGATTATGCTATTGACGCTTCCGGAGTAAAGATTGCGTACTTCTGCCGCGAAACGGATGAAGGTTGCGTAAAATGCAGCTTGCGAGCCCTCACACCTTATCGGGTCGATCAGGTTGCGGAGAAATTCGGTGGTGGCGGTCACCAGCTAGCCGCCGGATGTATGTTGGATGGACCGCTGGAAGAAGCACAGTTGAAAATAGAGGCGGCGCTTCAAGAAGCCTACCATGGAGGCGGAGTAAATTGACCGAGCACCAAAAGCCGCAAAAGCAAGCCTTCTGCGGCTTTTTGAACGTTTTAAAACCGCCGGGCATAACCTCCGCACAGGTTGTAGGGCGTGTCAGGCGGATGCTGGGTGGCGAAAAGGTCGGGCATGCCGGAACCCTGGACCCGGAGGCGGCTGGGGTACTGCCGTTAATGGTGGGAAAGGCTGCACGGTTGTTCGACTATATGCAGGATAAGCAAAAATCCTACATTGCCGAAGTAGCCTTCGGCGATGCAACCGATACGCAGGATGCGCAAGGTGTCAGCACTGAACACGGGGGAAATCCACCGAACGAGGAAGCCATTCGCGCTGCGTTGCTGGGCTTCTGTGGCGATATTCTGCAAACTCCGCCGATGTACAGCGCCTTGAGGCGGGATGGCAGACGATTGTATGATCTCGCTCGCAAAGGTGAAACCATTGAACTGGAACCCCGACCTGTAACCGTTCATTCGCTTACGCTTTCCCGTATGACGGAACGCGATGGGGCATTGCTTGCAGTCACATGTTCCAAAGGGTTTTATGTACGTACTTTGTGCTATGATTTGGGTGTGGCTCTTGGTTGTCCGGCACACATGCGTTTTCTGCTTCGCACGCAATCCGGGGTGTTTACGCTTGAAACGGCGCAAACGTTGGAGAACTTACAGGCAGTGGCAGTGAGTGGTGCTTTGGCGGAAGCGATATTGCCGATGGAACTGGCTGTGGCGCATTTACCGTGTCTGGAAGTGCCTTTATGGCTGGAAAAGCCTTTTCGTAATGGTATTCCTCTTTCAATAAAAGCATTGAGCAATGTGGATGAACTGGTGCAGGGGAAAGCAGTGCGGATGAGACTGGCTGGAGAACTGATTGCGATTGGCGAACGGCAGGGCGACGATATCCGGCAAAGGACATGGTTGGGAGAATGAATTGCTCGTGAGAGCGAGCTGTTTCAAGGTTGTGCGAAAATATGGCACATAGGCATCATCTCTGTGCGGATAAAGTGTTAACAGCGGGAGGAATTCAATGCGTATCTGCTTGGATGGACGAATGAGCGCAGAAGCATCCGTGGTAGCGTTGGGCATGTTTGATGGCGTACACATCGGGCATCAGGTGCTGTTGAAGAAGGCGCGATCCATTGCTGACAACCTGAATGTACCCATGGTGGTACAGACTTTTTCACAGCACCCGCTGTGTTTGCTCGCTCCGGACAGGTGTCCGCCTCTGCTTACAACGCTAAACGAACGGGTGCGCCTGATGGATGCGCAAGGCGTAGATATCCTTTGCGCACAGCCTTTTACCGAGGCAATGCGCGATATGCTGCCTGAAGAGTTTGTAGGCAGACTGGTTCGCCAATGGCGCCCCAAAGCGGTTGTCGTGGGTTATAATTATAGTTTTGGAAGCCATGGCGCTGGCAATCCTGTGCTTTTACATGCGTTGGGGGATGCACTGGGCTTTGAGACCCATGTTGTACCCGAAATCCGCATGGATGGCAAGGCTGTGAGTGCAACGCGAATCCGCATGATGCTTGCGCAAGGAAATATTGCGCAGGCACGAAAGATGTTGGGACGACCTTATCGGTTGCAGGTGGAAGTGACGAACCGAGTTGATACTATATGCAAGCTTTCATGTGTTGATCATGGTAAACAAGAGCTGAACGAAGGCCGGTATCGGGCATTGCTGGGGTGTGAACGCCACGAAATCCCGGTCGTTGTAACAGTGAATGGGAAAGGCGCTATGATATGTGCCTTACCGAGTGCTGTTGAACTGGGCAATGAACTTTCTATGCGTTTCATTGCAGAGGATGTTCGATAATCTATCCAAGGCGTTCGGGCAAACGATCACGGTCATGGCTATGACAAGGCAGTTGCTGATAGCAGATTTGTTTTCACATGCAAATATGGAATGATATGTAAGGCTTTGGTGGAATGGAAGAAGTCAGAAGATTAAGTGAAATTTTGCTTTTATGAATTTAATCGCGCTCTGATACAGCGATTGTTGTATTTTAGAAAAGCTGTGTGCATAAGCTCCGACATACTAAGGAATACTAAGGAATCGTATAGAAGAAGCGTTGGTAGAAAGCGGAAACGAATTTTGTATTCTACCGTTTACAAACCAAAGGCGACATGATACAATAAAAGCTGTGCTTATATGCATACGGTGAACCGTTCGCGCAGACGTTCGAATGCCAACGACGGGCTATGTGAACGGCGATTACCAACGGGGCGCGCAAGCGCTACCACTCAAGGAGGCGTTTTATCATGGAAAAGTCTCAGATCATTACTACGTATGCCCGGCATGAGGGCGACACCGGTTCTCCCGAAGTACAGATTGCACTTTTGACCGAGCGTATCAACCACCTGAACGAGCATCTGCAAACCAACAAAAAAGATCATCACAGCCGTCGCGGTCTGTTGCTGATGGTTGGTAAGCGTCGCGGTCTGCTGGACTACCTCAAGAAGACCGATATCGAGAGCTATCGTACCATCATCGCTCAGCTCGGCTTGAGAAAGTAAATCATTGGCACACACAACCGCGTCGTCGGCGGGACGGTCATACCGACCCGCCGGAACGCGGCTGTTTTGCAAAACGCGACAATAGGTTCGCGTACAGAAGTGCCGCGCCACGCGCGGCGATATGGTTGTTGCGACGAGCAACGAGGCTCGTGCGCAGGAAGAGGAGTAGGGAATGGATTACAAGGTTTTCACTACCGAGTTGGCGGGTCGTCAGCTCACCATCGAATTTGGTAAGTATGCCCAGCAGGCGGCTGGCTCTGCGTTTGTGCGTTATGGCGAAACCGTTGTGATGGTAAACGCGACGATGTCCGATCTAGCCCGTGATGGCGTAGATTTCTTCCCGCTGTCTGTTGATTTTGAAGAGAAGCAGTATTCAGTGGGCAAGATTCCGGGTGGCTTCATCAAACGCGAAGGGCGTCCCACGGAAAGAGCGACGCTCACTTGCCGACTGATTGATCGCCCGCTGCGCCCGCTGTTCCCCAAGGGCATGCGTAACGATGTGCAGGTTGTGGCTACCGTGCTTTCTGTGGATAAAGATATCCCGCCGGAAGTGCCCGCTATGATTGGTTCCTCAGCGGCGATCGCGGTGAGTAACATCCCGTGGAATGGCCCGACGGGCACCGTGGTTGTTGGCAGCGTAGATGGCAAGTATGTCATTAACCCTGACGAAGCACAACGCCAAAAGAGCACCATGCACGTGACCGTGAGCGGTACCAAAGACGCGGTGTTGATGGTGGAAGCCGGTGCTGACGAGGTGTCCGAGGAGGACATGCTCAGCGCGATCCTCTTTGCGCATGAAGAGATTAAGAAGATTGTCGCCTTCATTGAAAGCATTGTAAACGAAATCGGCAAGGCAAAGAGCGTTGTCAAGCTGGTAACTACCGGCGATGATGTGAAGCAGGCTGTGCGCGAATACGCCTATGACAAGTGCGCATGGACGTTTGAAACCATGGTGCGTGCCGAGCGTCAGGAGCGCGAAGAACAGGTAAAGAAGGAAACCCTTGAGCATTTTGCGGAGCAGTTCGCAGGTCGTTTGAGCGAGGTTGGTGACGCCCTGTATTACCTGAACAAAGAGATCATGCGTCGTAAGATTCTCGATAACGGCATTCGTCCCGACGGCCGTGGTCTGACCGACGTTCGCCCCATCTGGTGCGAGGTTGGCGTACTTCCGCGCACACATGGCAGCGCTATCTTCACCCGTGGGGAAACGCAGGCTCTGACCGTAACCACGCTGGGCTCCATGAGTGATGTCCAGATGCTGGATGGTCTGGGCACCGAAGACTTCAAACGCTATATTCACCACTATAATATGCCTCCGTACGCCACCGGCGAAGCTGGCCGTCTCAAGAGCCCCGGACGCCGCGAAATCGGTCATGGCGCGCTTGCAGAGCGTGCATTGTTGCCCGTGGTGCCTGGCGAAGATGAGTTCCCTTACGCCTTGCGGCTGGTGAGCGAAATCCTTGGCAGCAACGGTTCCAGCTCGATGGCATCCGTTTGTGGCAGCACATTAAGCTTGATGGATGCAGGTGTGCCAATCAAGGCTCCTGTAGCCGGTGTAGCCATGGGTCTGATTAAGGATGCCACCAGCGACAAAATCGCGGTGCTCACGGATATTCAAGGCCTCGAAGATTTCTTGGGCGACATGGACTTCAAAGTTGCCGGTACAGTGAAGGGTATTACCGCCATCCAGATGGATATCAAGATCGCCGGTATTGACCGCGTGGTACTTGAGCGTGCATTGGGTCAGGCTCGCCTTGGCCGCCTGCACATCATGCAGGCGATGCTGGAGACCCTTGCCAAGCCGCATGAGCATATGAGCAAGTATGCCCCCAAGATCATCCGCTTTACCATCAATCCTGAAAAGATCCGCGAAGTCATTGGCCCAGGTGGCAAGATGATCAACAAGATCATCGCTGAAACCGGCGTGAAGATTGACATCGAGGATGACGGCCGCGTTTACATCGCAACGCCTGATGAAGCTGCCGCCAACAAGGCCAAGAAGATCATCGAAGGCATTGCCAAAGATGTTGAGGTTGGCGATGTGTATCTGGGCAAAGTAGTGCGCATCATGAACTTCGGCGCATTTATTGAGCTGACCGGTGGCAAGGATGGCATGTTGCACATCAGCAAGATGGCGGATCATCGTGTGGAAAAGGTCGAAGATGTGATGAACATCGGAGATGAGATCGAGGTTAAGGTCAACGAGATCGACTCTCAGGGCCGCGTCAACCTTGTGCGTACAGATATCAAGTACCCCTCTGCGCCGGAAGGCGGCTTCCGCAGCAGTAGCAGCGTAGATCGCCGTCCGCCGCGCCGTGATGGCCGCCCCGGTGGCGGAAACGACCGCAACTAATCATTGATCGGCTGTCGCAAGCGTGAACCATCGGGAAGCATATGCTTCCCCGCCTATTCGGGGTTCGAGCCATGCAGGGTTTTCTCGGCATGGATGGCGTAAAGTTTGGCGCGCTTGCGGCAGCCTTTTTGTTTATCGTTGCTGTAGAATGGGTATGGCTTAGTGTGCTCTGCGTCATACGCTCAGCGCTCAAACCTTCAGCAAGTGATTGCTTACGGCAAATGACAGCCGCACACGATCCGCATACAGGAAAGGAAACCAAAATGTTTGATCAGATGACACTGCCCAATGGTCTTCGCATCGTGGGAGAGAAACTGACCCATGTGCGCAGTTGTACTGTAGGGGTATGGGTAAAGGTGGGCTCGATGAACGAGCGCCCGGAAGAAAACGGCCTTTCTCATTTTATTGAACATATGGTGTTCAAGGGTACAGCGAGCCGTACCGCCCGTGATATTGCCGAAGAGATGGACGATGTCGGAGGTCAGTTGAACGCCTTTACCAGCAAGGATTGCACCTGCTTTTACGCAAAGGTGATCGACGAGGATTTGAAGCTTGCTGTTGATATCCTGAGTGATCTGGCGTTGCGTCCACGCTTTGACGATGCGGAGTTACAAAAAGAGCGAGGCGTCGTGCTGGAAGAGATCGCCATGGTGGAGGATACGCCGGAAGATCTAGTGCATGATATCCTCTGTGAAGCGCAGTTTGAGGGGTCTTTGCAACGACCTATTCTCGGCAGTGCGGAACTGATCCGCCAATATACACAGGACGATCTCTTGCGCTACTGGCGCAGACACTACCATGCAAAAAACATGGTGGTCGCGATTGCCGGCAACTACGACTGGGACGCATTCCTTGCGCTGGTGAATACGTATTTCAAAGACTTTCCCAATGAGGAGCCGCCTGTTGCCATTGTTGAAATTCAAACGCTATTGAGTGGACGCAAAGCCAGAGAAAAGGATACCGAACAGTTACAGATTTCGATCGGCTATCCCGGGGTAGGGCTTGGATCGGATGAAGTTTACGCTTTATCCGTGTTCAACAACGCCATTGGCGGAGGCATGAGCAGCCGCCTGTTCCAACGCATCCGTGAAGAATTGGGCATGGCCTATTCCGTCTATACTTTTCCAACAAGCTATCCGGGTTGCGGTACGTTTACCATTTATGCAGGTACGTCCCCGGAAAATGGCGAGGTTGTGATTCGGGAAATCGAACTGGAGCTGAAAAAGACACTCCGCGAGGGTCTTACAGAAAAGGAATTCAAGAGCGCCAAGGCTCAACTCAAGGGAGGCTATCTTCTTGGGTTGGAAAGCTCATCCGGCAGGATGCAATCCATCGGTCGAAGCACGCTCCTATTGGATCGGCTAATCACGCCGGAGGAAACGCTCGCGAAAATCGAAGCGGTAACCATGGAAGATGTGCTCAAAATAGCCCGATGCGCACTGGATGCTAAGCCCAGTGCTGCAATTGTGGGTAAAAACGCGAAAAAATACCTTGACCAGATCGGAGGTGCGTCGCGTGGATAAACTGGACGAAATCTTCGCCTTGCAACTGCGTTTTCAGGAGAAACTCAAGCAGGAACGCAAGCTGGAAGACATCCCGATGGAACAATGGCTGCAAAAGCAAACGTTGGCCATGGTGAGTGAACTGGCAGAATTGTTGGAAGAAGTAAACTTTAAGTGGTGGAAGAACCCCCATGAGTTGAATGTCAGCAACATCCAAGAAGAACTCTCTGATATTCTGCACTTTTTTGTGAGCATGTGCATTGAATCCGGCATGAGTGCGGAGGATTTATATAACACCTATATCGGCAAAAATAAAGAAAACTTCCGTCGGCAGGATGGAACCAGTTTGAAAAAGGGATATGAAGTGCATCCTCCGAAAAGTGAGGATGGGCAGTCCGTATAGTGGTATAACGGCAGAGCAGGAAATAGCGCATGAAGAAAGTCTACGGCCTCAAACGCACAAACAGAGTATAATCTTAAAATGATTGGAAAGCATATTGGATTGCAGTTGGCACGACGCGGGTTTTAGTATTCCCAGCCTGTTTCGACCCAATCAGGATTAATGATCATACTTTTAAATGCATTGAACCTATGGATAGGTGTGGCAAGGAATGATTACGATATCTCAATGCAGGTATGCCAAGGAGGCAGAGCCTAACTTTACCGAACGAAAAAACCATATCAAACCAGGTGCATAAGTGATTTAAAATCGGATAAGACCGTCGCTTCCAAACAGAGAGACGGTCTTTTTCGTTATCCTTTCGCGCATGATACATATCCATAGACAACACAACAAGATGCAATCACCCAAGTGTTTTTACTGTGTTGCGCTCAATTAGCCGCACATCCAGCACACGCGATTCGGCAGGCACATCCGGGTTTTGCAGCCTGTGTTGTAAAATATCCACGGCGAGCGCAGCCTTTTGGGTCAAATTCTGCTCGATGGTGGTAAGCTGTGGGGAAACCTGTGTGCTGATCAGCATGTTATCAAACCCAATAATCGACAAATCCTCTGGAACGCGTATACTCAGATTGCTGAGTGCACCCATAAGAGAGGCGGCCATTTGATCACTGGTAACAAACGCAGCGGTAACATCGCCACGCAACCAGTCCAAGGCTTGCACCGTCTGTTCTACGGAACGCTGATCCACATCGGATTCCAGTACAAGCCGGTGAGCGGGAGATAGAGGGAAGCCATGCCGCGTAAGGGTATCTTGAAAGCCGCGCAGGCGGTGCTGGATGACGCCATTTTCATAGTCCGGTGGGCTGATGAAAGCGATGGAGCGATGCCCCTTCTCAAGCAGATACTCCGCCGCGAGGCATCCTCCCTTGTAATCGTCGATTCCAACGCTGGAAAGCTGGCGCACATTGCTGTAACTGTCGATGAACACCATGGGGATCGCGCTCAGTGCGTAAATCTGCTCAATTTCCCGGTCGAACATGCCTAGGAAGATTGCGCCTTGCGCATTCCAGGATTTCAGATTCAGGGCGATATCCTCCTGCGTTTCCACAAGGCTGATCATAGCATAAAAGCCTAGCAGCTGGATTTTGCGAATCATCGCACCGAGCAACGTAGCATTATGTGCACTGCTGAGTGAGTTTTCGTCCTGAATATTGCGAAGCATGATGGCGACAATATTGGAGTTGGCTTTGGCGAGACTGCGCGCACTCTCATTTTGCACGTACTTGCGTTTTTTGAGAATAGAACGAATCATTTCCGCTTTCTCATTGGAAACTTTGCTCAGGTTCCCATTAACCACATTGGATACCGTCATCACGCTTACGTTTGCTTCCCGCGCGATGTCCTTCAATGTTACCAAGCTCCCGCCTCCCTTGCTGCTAATAAACCTATTATACCTGTATTAAACAAGAAAATCAACCTTTTGGGAAAGGTTTATCAACGAATTAGGACGAGAAAATTTGCTCAAAAGCCTTTTGAAATATCGAAAAGGCAAGGTATAACAAGGTTTATTTTCAAAGAAGGATTGACTTACGAAAACTTGGAAGTATACTGTGGTTAGTATAGCGATATACCAATAACGCAAATCACGAATATGGAAAGGATGAAACCCATGAAGAAGAATTTTCTGCGAATCGTTTCCCTGGCGTTGTGCCTGGCACTGTGTACCATTCTCCCTGTTACGGGCGCGTTTGCCCAAACAACAGTGCTTGGAAGCGCTGTGCAGTATGACCCGGCACAACCTGTAAACAACGGCAACCCAATCACCATTGAGCTTTGGTACTGGACAGGCGCGGCAAATCTGTTTCAGGCGGTAGCGGATCAATACACTGCCATCCACCCCAATGTAACGATCACCCTTGTGGAAAACCCCTGGGATGACTATTGGACGAAGCTTCCCCTTGCACTGCAAGGTAGCGACGGTCCGGCGATTTTCAACGTGCATAACAGCAAGCACGATATTCTGATCGGCTATATGGCACCCTATGATGTGGAAACGTCTCAGCTGGAACAAGATTTTGTTGGCGTGTCAGCTCATGAAATCGATGGCAAGGTGTACTATACCGATTATGGGATGATGACTGCCTCGATGTACTACAATAAAACCATGTGGAAAGCCGCGGGTTTGACCGATGCAGATATCCCCACCACATGGGATCAGTTCCGCGAAGTTGCCAAGAAGCTGACGATTCGCGATGCGAGCGGCAATCTGGTACAGGCAGGTTTCAGTTTTAACGGCGGCGCGCAGGGCGATGTGCTGGGCGAGCAGTACCAGTACGGCCAGAACCTCTTTACCGCTGATAACAAGGTTTCCTTCAATAATGATTCCATCAAGGCTGTAATCCAGCGCATGAAAGATATCTACGAAGTAGATAAGAGCGGAGATTACAACTTTGGCAACAACTCCGGTGATAACTTCGGTCAGGGCACGGTAGCCATGTATCTGGGTTGGGGCTTTATGAACAATGTTTTAAAGGGCAACTATCCCGACTTGGATTTTGGCTGCTTCGAAATTCCGACCGTAACGGATGCGGTTCCGTATGCCTACCATCGCTACAACGGTGAATCCACCTTTGGCATTAACAAGAATGCGCCTGCCGATCAACAGGCGGTGGCGCAGGATATCGTGCGCTTCTTCCTGGCAAACGACAGCCTTATCAAACAGTTCTGCCTTGCTAACTCTGTATTCCCCGCCAAAAAGTCACTGGCGACCGATACGGACATTCTGGCCGTGCCTGCCATTGCGGTACTGGCGAACCACATTGACCGCTACATCTGGCCCGGCACCATGCCCAGCGCGGTGGAAGATAACATGAAGATTGCACTGGAGGATATCTTCTACAACGGTGCGGATATCACTACCGCCCTCAAAACGGCCGAAGATACCTGCAATCAGGAACTTAGCGGCAGCAATTTCGTCACCGTGGAACCGCAGTATAAATATGCGAGCGAAGCAAAGTAAGCAGGAATCATCCTCTGTGATGGTAAACCGTAATGGTTGAGACGTGATTGGCATCATCTCTATGGAGAGCCATGAACGTGTCGGTATGATTTCAATACGCTTTGCAAATGGGTTCAAACGCGGTATCATAGCAATGGGTAGGAATTTGGCAGGTGGGCTGTCTGGTGATAACCACCTGCCAAATTAGCAAAGGAGAAATCCATGAACGCCCTGATACGGAAACATCCCCTACGCAGCCGAAGTGAAGCTGTGTTGAGAAACCTCGTGGTCGTGGCGCTGATCGCCTTTTTTATTACATTCTTTTTTGCACCGATTCTTATGGCTTTTGTGGGCAGTTTCCACCTTTGGAATCCGCTCAAAGGACAGTATCAGTGGAACGGAATCACCAACTGGAAGATGGTGCTTAACAACAGTCTGTTCTGGCGTGCCATGGGCAACACGGTATGGTTTTCAGTGGTTGCAGTAGTTGCACGCGTGTTCATCGGGCTATTGCTGGCGAGTGCATTGCATGCAAAGCGTGTGAAGTGGAAATCCCTCTTCCGCACGCTTTATTACCTGCCGACCATCACACCGATGGTTGCGGTGGCATTTGTGTGGAAATTTATGTATCAGCCTCAATTCGGACTTTTAAACCAGCTATTGAACACAAAGATCAACTGGCTGTTTGATGCGCACTATGCGATGTCAGCAATCCTTCTATTGACAATCTGGAAAGATTTTGGCTATGCGGTGGTGATTCTGCTGGGAGGGCTGTATTCGCTTCCCACGGATTGTCTGGAGGCTGCGGAAATAGACGGAGCGAGCGCATGGCAGCGTTTCCGCACCATTACGTTGCCACTGTTGCAGCCTACGATCCTGTTTATTGTGATTACATCGCTCATCTCGTACTTTCAAACCTATATCCCTGTGATGGTGCTTACGCAGGGCGGGCCGGGGACGCAAACCTATCTGGCATCTTATATCATATACGATCAGGCATTTGTAAAGTACAACTTTGGCTATTCCTCGGCTATTTCGTTCGTTCTGTTCCTCGTGATCGCGATGCTTACGGTCCTTTCTTTCCGAATTTCCGGAAAGAACGATGGGTAAGGAGGAATGCGTATGAAAAGGTCGAAAACAGCATCAATTGTATTGAATGGTGTGCTGCTGGTATGCAGTTTGGCGACAATTTTGCCCTTCCTGTGGATGCTCGCCTCCTCACTGAAAACAAACCGAGAAATCAGCACACTTGCGCAATCTTTCCTGCCACAGGCGCCAACGGTTGAAAACTATGCAAACGCTCTGCAAAAGATGAACTTCTTGCGTTACTTTGGCAACAGCCTGCTTTATGCCGTGTCACTTACTGTGATTACTGTCTATACGAGTGCCATTGCGGGTTTTGTGCTTTGCAAGTATCGCTTTCGGGGCAGGCAGTTGCTGTTTGGTGCGATCCTTGCGACGATGATGGTGCCGGGTGTTGTGACCATCATTCCCCGTTACAGCATTATGCAGGCGGTTGGCTGGTTGGATACATGGAAGTCGCTGCTGGTGCCCGGCCTGTTTACCTCATTTGGAATTTTCATGATGCGGCAAAGCTGCATGGGTATCCCGGACGAAATGCTGGAAGCTGCGCGTATTGACGGCGGCAACGAATTCTATATCTTTCATCGTATTGCGCTGCCGATGCTTCGAAATGCCGTATCCAGCATTGCGATTTTCCAGTTTCTGTGGGCGTGGGAGGATTACCTTTGGCCTTACCTGATGATGCGCTCACAAAACAAGCAGGTGTTAAGTGTGGCACTCAACATGTTCAGTGGTCGCTACTCCACCGATTACGCCGGGCTTTTCGCTGCTACGGCGATCGCCATCATTCCAGTGGTGATCTGTTACCTTTTCTTCCAGCGCCGCTTTATTGAGGGGATTGCCTCGGCGGCAGTTAAAGGATAATGTTACAAGGGAGTGTTTCGCATGGCGGTTCAAACTTCTAAAAGCCTTCGCAATCAGGTGATGTACTCGGTATATGTGCGTCAGTTCAGTTCCGAAGGAACGTTCCAAAAGGTACGGGAGGCACTTCCGCATATTCGCGCGCTTGGTGTGGATATTGTGTGGCTGATGCCCATCCATCCCGTGGGGGAGATGGCGCGTAAAGGTACACTTGGCAGCCCCTATGCCATCTGTGATTACCGTGCTGTGAACCCTGAGTTTGGTACGTTGGAGGATTTTTGCGAGTTGGTGGAGGCGGTGCACGCGCAGGGTATGAAGTGCATCATGGATGTGGTGTACAACCACACCTCGCCTGATTCCATTTTATCCCGCGAGCATCCAGAGTGGTTCTATCATAAGCCTGACGGCTCCTTTGGCAACCGTATCGGCGATTGGTCGGACATTATTGATTTGGACTATTCACAGCCTGCGCTGTGGGATTACCAGATTGAAACGCTGAAACAATGGGCGAAAATTGTAGACGGCTTCCGCTGCGATGTAGCACCGCTGATTCCGCTTGCGTTCTGGATAAAAGCACGAGCGGAAGTGGAAACGGTGCGCCCGGGCTGTATTTGGCTGAGCGAATCGGTGGAACCGGAATTTATCGTGGCAAACCGGGCGCGCGGCATGGTCAGCCTGTCGGATTCGGAAATTTATCAGGCGTTTGACCTGAGCTATGAATACGATCTCTATGGCGATTTCATGCGTTATTTGCAGGGCGGATGCACCCTTGCCCAATATACTGAGGCGATTAATCGACAGGAGTACACCTATCCGGAGAATTATGTGAAGCTCCGCTTTTTGGAAAATCATGATCGTCCCCGTGCAAGGTTTATCTTGCCGGATGAGCGCCAGCGCCGTAACTGGACGGCATTTCTTTATTTTCAAAAGGGTATGACATTGTTATACAACGGGCAGGAGGTGGAGAACGATTTCCGCCCCAGCCTGTTTGACAGGGATAGCCTCCACTGGGATACGGGGCACGACATTTCCCCATTTCTCAAACGTCTGTATACCATCAAGCAGAATCCAGTGTTTGCAGACAGCGCGTACCATACTCAGGATGCGGGTAACGGTATTCTCGTGGCGAAGCATAAGTCGTATGCAGTGCAAATACTCGGGGTATTCAGCACACAGGGGAATGCGGCGGTTGTTTCTGTGGATTGGCCGGATGGGCAATATCGAAACCTGATCGACGATCAGGTTATACTTGTCGAAGGTGGATTGCTGCCCTGTAAGGGAGAGCCAATCATCCTTTCGACAGGCGAGGGGGTATAACATGACAGGAGATGAAAGAGAAGACCTATCCGGAGTGATATCTGGCGAGCACTATCGCTTTACCGTGCTTACCTCGCAACTCATTCGAATGGAATATACACCGGATAATATTTTTGAAGATCGACCGACGCAGGTTGTAGTTTGTCGGGATTTTCAAACGCCGGATTATCGTGTTTGGCACACGGAAGGTGGCGGTATCGAAATTCACACGGAGCATGTCAGCGTATTTTATGACGGGCAACCGTTTACCGCACACGGGCTATGGGCAGAAAATCGAAGCGAATGCAGGGGTATTTACTGCACGTGGCACTTTGGCGATTTGCTGGATGAAAACCTAGGCGGTACGGCGCGCACACTGGACAGGGCAGACGGAGCTGTCCCTTTGGAAAATGGCATACAGAGCCGTTTGCAAGGCTTTGCAGTGCTGGACGACAGTCACTCGTTCGTGCTCACGGAAGATGGCTGGTTTACTTCCCGCACACAGAATGTACAAGACTTGTATTTCTTCAGCTATGGCTATGCCTATCGGCAGGCGCTAAAGGATTTCTTTCGTCTCTGTGGGCCAACACCCCTGCTGCCGCGTTATGCGTTGGGCAACTGGTGGAGCCGGTTTCATGCCTATTCAGATGTGGAATACCTGACGCTCTTGGATCGTTTTGCAATGGAGGGCGTACCGCTGAGCGTTGCCGTAGTAGATATGGATTGGCACGTTACCAAACCCGAAGGCGGTGGCAAGGGCTGGACGGGATATGCATGGGATCGTTCGTTATTTCCAGATCCGCCTGCCTTTTTGCAAACACTGCACGAGCGCGGTCTGAAAACGACACTCAACCTGCACCCGGCCGAGGGTGTGCAGGTACATGAGGAAATATATCCCGCGATGGCGGAGGCGTTGGGTAAGGATGCCTACCGTGGGCAACGCATACCCTTCGATCCCGGCAACCAAACGTTTATGCATGCATATTTTAACCTGCTGCACCGTCCCCGCGAGAAAGAGGGTGTAGATTTCTGGTGGATTGACTGGCAACAGGGCACAACGGCAACCGTTGCGGGACTCGATCCGCTGTGGGTGCTCAACCACTTGCATACACTGGACAGCATGAGGGATGGTAAACGTGGGTTGATCCTTTCCCGATATGCCGGGCCTGGCAGCCACCGCTATCCGGTCGGTTTTTCAGGCGACAGTGTCATCAGTTGGCGGTCGCTGCAATTTCAGCCGTACTTTACGGCGACGGCCGCAAACATCGGTTATGGCTGGTGGAGCCACGATATTGGCGGGCACGCGCAGGGCAAACGGGATGATGAACTTCAGGTGCGGTGGTTGCAACTGGGCGTGTTTTCACCCATCCTGCGGATGCATAGCACCAGCAATCCGTTTTGTGGTAAAGAGCCATGGCGCTATGGCAATGAGGTGCGCAACATCATGGATGAATACCTGCGCCTGAGGCACCGACTGGTTCCTTACCTATACAGCATGAATTTCCGCTGTCACAGGGAGGGTGAGTTGCTTGTACAGCCGATGTACTACACATTTCCGCAGATGGACGAAGCTTACCGCGCGCACAACCAATACCTTTTTGGCAGTGAACTGATGATAGCGCCTATTACACAGCCGATAGATTCGGAGGCCAGGCTTGCCGGTGTCAAAACATGGTTGCCGTCGGGAACCTGGTTTGACTTTTTCAATGGCCTCAGGATAGAAGGAAACCGGATGCTCACGTTGTGGCGTCCACTATCGCAGATTCCGGTATTGGCAAAGGCGGGCGCTATCCTACCCTTAACGGGCGAGGAGGAAAGCCGTCAGAACGGAGTAGAGCTGCCCCAGTCAATGGAAGTTCGCGTGTTTGGCGGTGCGGATGGCGATTTTTCACTCTATGAGGACGATGGTGAAACCATGGCTTACGAAGTGGGGGAGAGTACCAACACACGCTTTAGGTTCCGCTGGCGAACGGAAAACAAAACGTGTTTTACCTTCTGCACCAATGATGAAAAGCCATTTTTACCAAAACAGCGCGACTATGTGATTGCTTTCCTCGGGGTTGAAGAGAATGATACGTTGGAGGTTTTTGATGGCAAGGGGGCAGCCCTCCCGTTTGAAACTGGCTATTACCAGACAACACACCGGTTGGCGGTCAGCCTGCGCAATGTGCCCTTTACAGAGACGGTAAAAATGGTGTTTACGCATCCCCTGATACTTGCGGAGAACCATGTGCTCCCCTTTTGCACTGAAATATTGAATCATGCACAGATTGAATATGAGCTTAAGGAGCAAGCGGATCGAATTTTACAGGAAGAATCAGATGAGCGCACTAAGTTGAGCAATCTCCTGTCTCTGGGTCTGCCGCAGGCAGTCTATCAGGCGCTGATGGAAATATTGCTTGCGTAGCAAACATTTCAACCCGCTTGAAGAGTAGCCGATTATTCGCCGTAGGACGAATCGTGAATTATCGATGGATTATTTTGTTGCAGTTGACAGGGACATCGGACGAAAAGGATCATGCGCATCAACGAAAGTAATGTGGGATGCAGCGCAAGAAACGTGTCCACAATCGAGTATTCCATGGAAAAGCCAACATAGTAATCCGAAGATTGAAAAGAAGCCAACGTCCCGACCTTTTCGGTTCATTGGCTTCTTTATTTTGTGTATGGTTTGTAACCTCTGTAAAAGGCAATCCGTTAACCGTTGCCTTGAAGCTTTGGTTTACTCCACCGGTACGATCTTCAAGGTGTCGATCAACGATTCCGCCATGGTGAGATTATCCGCGGTCAGTTCCGTGTAGTTGTTGTTCCATACGGACATCTGGATAAAGTACCCTTCGTACAACAACACTAACAATGCTGAATCGGTAGCGGAATTGTCGTTGATGAGCATGTAATCATATCCGCTGGGCGTTTTTTTCATTTCATAGCTGGGATCGTCCAAATCGGCGCTGAACATGGTGAACAGGCTGTCCAGATCTTCTTTGGACAGTTTGGCCAGCGAATCTTCGGTGTATTCCTCATTCGCCGCTACACTGATGTATAACAGCGGCTTGGAAGTATCCGAAAAAGTGATAAAGGTATAGGGAACATCTCCGGTCGTTTCGATGTTGACGGTTGCATCATCGGGCATATCAATGGTCAGGTCAAAACCGCTGGCATTTTCAGTCAGTTTTACAGTTTCGGCCAGAGACAGGGGAGCCATCGCTAAAAGCACGATGGCAAGCAGAAGAGCAAGAGCCTTTTTCATATACGTACCTCCATATTCAGTTTGGAAGGACTAGTTTCTAGCGGTAAGGAACGATGCCATCATGAAACCGGATGCTTCGTTAACCTCGTCATACACCTGGCACCACGTACCATCCTGCGCGATTACAACCAGTTCGCTGCCGCTGTAATAATCCCGCTGCACAGGCTGATTTTTGCTGGGTGCCCAACGAAGGTGAACAAAGCCACCGGGAGAAGAGGGCCGAACGGTCGCGGTGTAATAGCACTGCGCAAGGTTATCATAGATGCTGCCAGACTGGGTGGGAGAAGCAGTCTTCGTCGGCTTGGGGCCGGGCTTGCTGGTGGAAAGGTATCGACTCATGCAATACCCATCCACACCGCTGAGGTAAACATGAACCCATGAACTGCCCACGAAGTCGTCATCGACAGTGACGGCGGAACCATAGGGCAGGCTGGAGATCACATTGCCATCGGTGGAAGGATAGTCCCTCAAATTGAGAGATTTGCCGTTGCTGGTGGCAACATACATGGTTGATGCGAGCGCGTCGACGACGGGCATTAGGGTAAGCACGAGTACCAACGCCATCATGATTGCTAACGACCGGTTTTTCATAGATGACCCTCCTGTTTGTTTGATTGGCACGGCCGAAACGCTGTTATTGCATGTATTATACCATTATGATGAGAAAAATACAAATACAACCATTCAAGATTTACGGATGTATCGGGATATGGTAACCTCATCGTGAAAATAAATGTGTCAAACAGGCATATATGCTGTTGCGGAAACGCAAAAAAGCACAGAAATGGGTTACTCCGCCTGGCGAATGTACAGCTGATGCAGTAACGCCGTACCGGCAGCTGTGCGAAAAATGTTTGTTTCAATCTGGTGAACAGAAGAAAGTGATAACGCATCTTCATGGATGTTTACCAGAAAATCCGCCTCCACGAGGATTTGATGATCCATGCCTTGGATATCCCCATAGGTGTGGTGGTGGGCGATCAACCATCATACCCTTGCGACCTTGCCAGTATCCATGTCAAGCGTTGAGAGCAGCTTCTCTGCTTCATTGGGGCCTTCCAACTGCTGATACTCGCCGGAAGCGCTGTGGTATTTTGCCTCACTTACTTTAATACCAATATCATGGGTCAGCGCGGCGATTTCCAACATCAGTTGAGTAGAAGCATCCAGATTTTCCAATTCGCCAATCACTTTAGCGAAGCTGTAAACCTTGAATAGGTAGTTGATGCGGCGAATGTCGCCCTCAAAATAGGCGATCATGGCTTGTGCCACAAGTGCGACAGGATTCATTTCTCATCGTTCCTTTTCAAAAACATTTTCAATGAACAAGCGCAAAGGATATACAGTCATAGACGTTTTTTCAAAGAACTGCTCAGCGGCTGAACATCCGTTTACACACTGACAGTATAGCCGACGATATCGTCATTATAACACAAAACGATTGCTGTGAAAGGCTTTGTGCCTTGTTGCCCAATAGGGGAACGCCCACCCGCATGCATTGGCAAGCGGATGGGCGTGAAGGATTTATTCAACAGTAATCACGGTTACAGGGCAGTTATCCCGCGCATCCTGCGCAGTGGCTTCATCACCTGCCGGGATTGGGTCGGCATGTACTTCCGCTAAACCGTCGGCCGCCATTTGGAAAACGGCAGGACAGGTATCCGCACACAGCCCGCAACCGATGCAACCGTCACGATCAATGGATGCTTTCATAACATTTCCTCCTTTTGTAGTGTCAGTCGTTCATGAACAGGCTGATATCGGCATCTGCCGTACCAATGCCAGCGATGCCAAACTTTTCCACAAGCACATTGGCAACATTGGGAGACAGAAAACCAGGCAGCGTCGGGCCAAGGTGGATGTTCTTTATCCCGAGGTACAGCAGTGCCAGCAGCACAATGACAGCTTTCTGTTCATACCACGCGATATTGAACACGATGGGAAGTTGATTGATATCCTCCAGACCGAAGACTTCTTTCAGTTTGAGTGCAATCACAGCCAGCGAGTAGGAATCATTGCATTGACCGGCATCCAGTACGCGGGGAATGCCTCCGATATCGCCGAGGTTGAGCTTGTTATAACGGTATTTTGCGCAACCGGCAGTAAGAATCACGGTATCCTTGGGTAATTTCTCGGCGAATTCGGTATAGTAATTACGGTTCTTCATCCGGCCGTCGCATCCTGCCATCACAAAGAATTTTTTGATTGCGCCTGATTTTACCGCGTCAACTACCTTATCGGCCAGAGCCAGTACCTGATCGTGCGCAAATCCACCCACGATGCTGCCAGTTTCAATCTCTAGCGGAGCCGGGAGCGTTTTGGCCATCGCGATGATCTCCGAAAAATCCTTGTTGCCATTTGCGTCTTCTACAATATGCTTGCAGCCCGGATAGCCGGTTGCGCCGGTTGTGAATATACGGCTCCGAATTTCATCGCTCTTGGGTGGAACAATGCAGTTCGTGGTAAAAAGGATAGGACCATGGAAGGTTTCAAACTCGGTGATCTGCTTCCACCAGGCATTGCCATAGTTGCCTGCAAAATGGGCATATTGTTTGAAGGCGGGGTAGTAGTGTGCAGGAAGCATTTCGCTGTGAGTGTAGATATCCACGCCAGTATTCTCGGTTTGTTTGAGCAGTTGTTCCAGATCGACCAGATCGTGACCGGATACGAGGATTGCAGGGTTTTTCCGTACGCCGATATCCACAGTCGTTACTTCGGGCTTGCCAAAGCGGGTTGTGTTGGCTTCATCCAACAGTGCCATTGCCTTAACGCCATACTCACCGGTTTTCAACGTAAGCGCTATCAGCATGTCGGCGGAAAGCGTGTTGTCCAGTGTGGCAGCCAACGCTTCATAGAGGAATGCATATAGATCGGGGTTCTCCCTGCCGATGTGATAAGCGTGCTCGGTATAGGCAGCCATCCCTTTGAGACCGTAAACAATCATCTCGCGAAGGGAGCGAACATCTTCATTGTCAGTGGTTAAAACGCCGACAGTCGCCGCTTTGGCAAGCATTGCGTCTTTTGTGTCCACATGAAAGATAGCAGCATCTGAAAGCAGCCTATCAGACGGTTTAGGCAGCGCATCTCGAAGGGTAAGCACCTGACGGATACTGCGGACGATAGAATCCTCGTCAAAGTTTGCGTTGGTGATAGTGGAGAACAAACTGTAAATTGTAGCGTGGTTTACTTCGGGAAGCGTTTTCACATCCAGCTTGCCCTTCACAACCAGTTCGGCAATGCCTTTGAGGGAATAGATCAACAAATCCTGTAGATTAGCGGTTTCGGGGCTTTTACCGCATACGCCGCGTTGGGTACAACCTTTACCACCTGCGGTTTCCTGACATTGATAGCAAAACATGCTCATGGTGATTCCTCCTTACATTCGATCCGGTATTGTGGTGGAAGATAACTGGAATTGATCCTCTGCACCTGACCGGCTTGGCTTTTGTACAGGAACAGTATATCCGTTTATACCAAAAAAGTCTGTTGGAATTCCAACAGACTTTTTTGGTTTCAATGGAAGAACGGGATCGAATCTTCGCATCAAGAACGCAGGCGCAAACTATACGCCTAGATAGGCTTTGCGGACGCGATCATCTTCCATCAGTTCGTTAGCGACCCCGGACATTGCGATACTGCCCGTTTCCAACACGTATGCACGGTTGGAAATGGATAGCGCAACCTTGGCGTTTTGCTCCACAAGCAGGATGGTGATGCCCTTCTCATGTAGAGATTCGATAATTCGGAAGATTTCTTTCACGAGAATGGGGGACAAACCCATGGAAGGCTCATCCATCAGCAGGATTTTAGGGTTGGTCATCAGGGCGCGGCCTGTGGCCAACATCTGCTGTTCACCCCCGGAAAGTGTGCCTGCCAACTGTTTGGCACGCTCCTTCAAACGCGGAAAGCTCTTGAACACCGTTTCCAAGTTTTCCTTTACTCGTTCGCTATCCGTTATGCTGTAGGCGCCCATTCGAAGATTTTCCATCACCGTCATGCGGCTGAACACATGCCGTCCCTCGGGGACGTGAGCCATGCCCAGCGAGATGATTTTATTAGGCGCGGTCGCGCGCAGGTTGATACCGTTATAGGTAATTTCGCCGGAAGTGGCTTTGACCAGACCGGAAATTGTATGCAGAATCGTGGTTTTGCCCGCGCCGTTAGCACCAATCAGGGAGACGATCTCGCCATCGTTTACCTCCAGCGACACACCTTTAATGGCGTGAATGGCTCCATAGTGCACATGCAGATCTTTAATGCTTAGCATTGCAACCCCTCCTACTCGCCCAGATAGGCCGCAATGACCTTCGGGTTATGAGAAATCTCTTCAGGGAGTCCCTGAGCGATGATTTCGCCATAGTCGATGACCACGATGCGCTCGCAAATGTTCATCACCAGGCTCATATCATGCTCGATCAGCAGGATGGAGATATTGAATTTACGACGGATGGTATTGATGCATTCCAACAGTTCGGCGGTTTCCGTGGGGTTCATGCCGGCGGCGGGTTCGTCCAGCAGGAGCATTTTGGCATTGGTAGCAAGAGCACGCGCGATTTCCAGTTTTCGTTGTTGGCCATAAGGCAGGTTCCCTGCACCCCAGTCCGCTTTGCCCTGAAGGTTGAATACGGAAAGCAGATCCAATGCCTTTGCGCGGATCTCTTCTTCCTCTTTCCAAAAGGCGGCGGAACGGAGAATAGCTCCGGGCAACCCGTAATGCATATCCTTAGTAAAGGCAATCAGCACATTTTCCATTACGGTCATCTTTTTAAACAGGCGAATGTTTTGGAAGGTGCGTGCGATACCGGAGGCCACAATTTCGTGCGTTTTTTTGCCGTTCATCAGTTGTTTGCCCAGATAGAAGGTACCTTCAGTAGGCTTGTAAACACCGGTCAACAGGTTAAATACCGTGGTTTTGCCCGCGCCGTTTGGCCCGATCAGGCCGACGAGTTCGCCCTCTTTGATGTCGATATCAAAGTTGCGCACAGCCTTGAGGCCACCAAAGGAAATGCCAAGCTGATTGGCTTTTAAAATCGTTTCAGGCATGGTCAGGAGTCTCCTTTCGAAGCGGTTTGCTCGGGCTCAGGCTTCTTTTTGCGAATACGCTTCATAAGCAGCTGATAGAGCGAGAACTCATAGTTGCCGAACAAGCCGATCGGGCGGAAAATCATCATAAGCACCAGAATCACAGAGTAAATTAACATGCGGTATTGTGAGAATGCGCGCAGCACTTCGGGAATCACCGACAAGAGTATGGCCGTGAGCACCGAGCCTGTCATGGAACCCATACCGCCAACCACAACCATGATGACATACTCAGTAGATTTGAGGAAGGTAAAGTCGCTGTGCTGTAAAGTGCCCAAACCGCGATGCGCATAGATTGCACCGGCAATACCGGCAAAGAATGCGGAAACGGTAAAAGTGAGCACTTTATAGAACGTGGTGTTGAGACCGGTGCTGCTGGAGGCGATATCATCCTCCCGAATGGCGATAATGGCACGCCCAAATTTGGAGCGGACGAAGGCAAGCATAATCCCTACGCACATCGCGGTAATCACAAAGAGAATATAGATATCGTTCATTTTTAAAATACCAATGAGCGCTTGACCCGCTTGGCCGTTGGACAAGCCTTTACCTCCGGCAAAGGGGAGGTTCTGGATGACTACACGGATGATTTCACCAAAACCAAGCGTGATGATTGCCAGATAGTCGCCGCGCAGGCGTAGCGCGGGTATGCCGACGATTAAGCCAAATAACGCTGCCGCGATAGCACCGCAGAGCATACCGATGATAAACTGTACCAGCAGCGGGAGTGGCGCCATGGTACCAGCTTTAATCGCAAGGCCGATGGCCTTGGTGACCAACGCGGAAGTATATGCGCCGACTGCCATAAATCCGGCTTGACCCAATGCGATCTGTCCCAAATAACCCATGACAAGGTTTAATGAGGTTGCCATAACGATGGCGAAGCAGCACTGAATGAAGATACCACGGATATAGTTGTCGATCATACCCAGCGAATCAGCGGCAAAAATAGCCAGCATTAAAACGCCAAGGCCAAGCAATGTTACCCATAGACTACGAACACGGTCTTTTTTGTTGAGCATAATCGGTACCTACACTTTCTCTCCGGTATTCTTGCCCAAAATACCGGCAGGCTTCACCAACAGCACGATAATCAGGATGCCGAACACAATGGCATCCGAGAAGGCGGAGGTGATTATACCGCCGGTCAGGGGAGCGATGTAGGCCTTGGACAGGCTTTCGATAATGCCGATGACCAGACCGCCGAGCATGGCGCCCGGGATGATGCCGATACCGCCTAGCACTGCTGCGACAAAGGCTTTCAAGCCCAGCATCGAACCCATCATGTTGGTAACCTGGTTATACTGTGCCACATACATGAGGGATGCAACGGCGGCTAAACCCGAGCCGATGGCAAACGTGATGGTGATGGTACGGTTCACATTGATACCCATGAGCAGCGAGGCGTTTTTATCCTCAGATACGGCACGCATCGCTTGCCCAGTTCTGGTATACTTTACAAACAACGAAAGGCCCACCATAACCACCATACCGATGGTGATTGTGAGCAATGTGTTGCCGCTGATACCAAAAACCATTGGCAAGTCAAAAATGGTTTTCACCTGCTTGGGAGAAGCGCCAAACAGCGTCTGTGCGAAATTTTCCAAAAACAAACTCATCGCGATCGCGGTGATTAACGCCGACATGTTGGTGCCCTTGGCGCGTACGGGGCTGTACGCAAGCTTTTCCACCAACGCGCCGGTTATAGCGCAAACAATGATGGCGATTATGACTGCCAGCCATGCCGGCATCCCGGCCGCTACCATGAGAGGTACGGTAAAAAACAGCGCATATGCGCCAACCATGATGAAGTCGCCGTGTGCAAAATTGATCAGCCGGATGATTCCGTAGACCATCGTATACCCAAGCGCGATCAGGGCATATACGCTACCGACGCGTAACCCGTTAATGATCTGCTGGATAAACAGTGTTAGCCCATCCATGCGTGACATCTCCCTTCCATTTTCCGATGCGATCGGACCCATATCAGCGTTCGGAATTCATCCGAGAATAATGGTATTATATGAACTATGCCGAGTGCAGGCATAGCAATGTGCTTGATCAGTGATCCATAGCCTGCCGCTCATACCAATTCCAAACCTCAACGCGCCGGACTGCGGGTGTCAGCACAAATGGGCTGACGCGATTGCGTTTCAGGTTTTATGCGCCGAATCGCACACAGGCAGGAAAGCGTTAAGGTCTGGAATGGGCTAGGGCAAGCAACCCTGTATTCACAAAAAGACAAGGTGGGGCGGACATTGCGTCCGCCCCCTTGCCTCAGCGGATAGAAACGAGGCTTATCTCTATTCGCCGGAAAAACGCTTCAGATTAAACGTAGGAGAAGAACTTTGCAACGCCGTCCACGTATTCGATCACAGGCGCGGCCTTCTGGGGAGTGCCGGACGCATCCAGCGTGAAGGTGCCGGTAACGCCGGAGAACTTGATGCCATACATGGCGGTGATGATGGCTGCGGTGTCATCGCTGCCAGCGGCATTAATGGCATCCTTGAGCATATAAGCAGCATCGTAACCCAGAGCGGCCAAAGCGGTCAGGCTCTCAGCACCAAAGGTTTCGGTGTACTTCTTCACAAAGCCCTGCACCAACTCGGAGGGATCGTCGGGAGCATAGTGGTTGGTGTAGTAGCACTTGTTGTACAGGCTCTTGTCTTCCACCATGGTGTTCTGGGTGCCGTCCCAGCCGTCAGCACCGACAAAATAGCCGGTAAAGCCAGCAGCACGCGCCTGAGGCACAATGTACGGACCCACAGAGTCATAGTAGTAAGGGGCGAAGATCAACTCGGCACCGGAGGCGACGATGTTGGTGAGCTGCGTGGTATAGTCGGTATCCGAGGTGCTGGAGGAACTCTCGGTTGCGACGATATCAAGGCCCAAGGTAGTAGCGGCGGTCTTGAAAGCTTCGTAGAGGCCGGAGGAATACGTGTCGCCGGAAGCGTAGAGGATGGCAACCTTCTTCACGCCCAGTTTGGCGGCGAGCTTTGCGGCAACTTCGCCCTGGAAGGAGTCGCGGAAGCAGGCACGGAACACGCCCTTGACGCCGTCGGTAACGGTATCAGCGGTCGCGGTCGGGGTGAGAAGCAGCATGCCTTCGGAATCAGCCAGCGTAGCCAGACCAGCGGTCACACCGGAGGTCACGGAGCCAAGAATGGCTTTTGCACCGTCGGCGACCAGCTTGTTGAAGGCGTTTGCGCCTTCGGTGGAGTCACCCTTGTCATCCAGATAGCCGATGACTTCGAGCTTGCGGCCGCCAAGAACGCCGCCAGCGGCGTTGATCTCGTCAATAGCCAGCTTGATGCCGTTGGTGGTGGATTCGCCGTAAGTGGCAAGGCTGCCGCTTAGGGGGGCGATGACGCCGATTTTGACGGAGTCAGTAGAGGTGGCCATGGCCGGCACGATGAGCGTCGTCAGTAACAGTACGATCGCTGCGAGTAAAGAGACCTTTCGTTTCATGCGGGGTACCTCCTTTAATGTGGTCTACCAGGCTACAAGCCAAGCAGTTGAAGAAAAAAAGCAACGAAGGGGAACGGTACGCGCAGTATCATTCGCAGCTCCATTGCTTTGTGTCTATTGTATGGTTATGTGAGGGCAATGTCAATTCATATTCAGTCCACTTTAGCTGATAATACAGGAAAAATGCAATGCTATTGAGCCAGTTGAGAGTGAAAAAACCAAGTAAGCCAAGAGAGGCATTGAACATATAGGAAAAGGATAGATAAAACAGAGAGGACCTATCTGCATGAGCAGGTACGTCCTCTCTGTGAATACACTCTCGGAGTCCTAACAACGATTCCTTATCTTCAGCGTGGTATTGCTATTTTGGGAGCGTTATTTAAACAACCGAATGATAAGGAACCCGATTAATGAGGTAATACCACTGACAAAGCTGCCCCATAACAGGTCGATCACAGTGATGAGCACCGGCCAATCCTTTACGGTTGCAAGGTTGGTAAGGTCATAGGTGGCATACGTTACAAGGCCAAAAAACAGACCCGGCAATAGCGCTGCAACCCAGTTACCGCTACCTAGTGCGGGATTGACCACAAAGAATTGCAACCCTACGACAAACAGCAGGTAGAATAGTAGCGCTGCAATAAGGTTGGGTTTGGCGGCCATCAGGTAGCCCAGACGCTGCGCATACAGAGCCTTGGCGATTACTGTGAGCCACACCATGTCGATCGCCAGAAACACCACGAGCAGGATAAAGTAATTGCGAACATCCGACCAAGAAATAGATAGGTTCATACATCAAACCTCCTTAGCGTTTTGAGACGTTTTTTTAGGAAACCACGGAAAGAAGATGCTGGTTTGCTTTGCATACTCCGCATAGCCGGGACGGTTTTTCATGGACTTTTCAAGTAATGGGACACCAGATACGAACAGCAGGAGGAAAGTAATGGTAATGGGGCTGATGATTGCCCACCAAGATACTCCGCCGCTTAAAGCAATCAGGAAGATACCCCACCAGATTGTCGCCTCGCCAAAGTAGTTCGGGTGGCGGGTATAATGCCACAGCCCTACAGTCATGAGCTGCCCTTTGTTCGCGGGATCGCGCAAGAATGCTGCAAGCTGTGCATCGCCGATCGCTTCAAAGGCTATTCCGAACACGAACACCCAAAGTCCGACAGTATACAATACGGTATTGGTCAGGATGCCTCCGGTGAGGATTACGGGCATGGAAATCAGGAACATGAACAGGCCCTGCAGCATGTAGATTTGTAGGAA
>Ga0302289_1000124_pt1 | contig 43760 bp, 50 predicted proteins | sample III_Fen_N1_2_FD_194552 | JGI IMG/M metagenome (GOLD analysis project Ga0302289, IMG submission 194552) | Peat permafrost microbial communities from Stordalen Mire near Abisko, Sweden - III_Fen_N1_2 | ecosystem: Environmental > Terrestrial > Soil > Wetlands > Permafrost | place: Sweden: Abisko... | reverse complement strand
CTCACTTTTTTTATGGGTAACTGGCATTGTTTTTTTGGATAGTGCCGCCGTGTCGCAGGGAAAACGCAAGGCGGGGGAGGGGTGTTTTGGGCGCGCGGTGCCGTGTGTGTACTGCCCATGTTGCGATGTTTGATATATATGAAGTCCAAGTAACTAACGGTTAATCGTTTATACATGCCATGAATAAACATAGGGAGATTCTTACAGTGAATCTACACCATAATTGGTAAATAATAGTGGGACAAGTTTTCTAAAAACAGGGTGTTTTGTATCAAAATCAGGGTAAATGTAAACTTTCAAATGCAGTTTTGTACCATTTTAAAGTGTTTTTGTTCCATTTAGGGCTGTTTTTGTTCCACTTTTAGCTGTTTTTGTTCCCAATCTGTAAATCATTTCCAAGTTGACAAATCCGGTATCAGTTGGTGCTCCTATATATATAATGTTTAACTATACTATATATATAAGTGGAACAGAAATATTCCTGAAACATACCTCACCCGTGAGAAAAACAATTTTTTCAGCATCGACGATTTGAATTATTTTTTTTTCTAATGTGTTATATGTGTTTTCAAAAGTTTTTGTTCCACCAACTGGAAAAAACCCTACAGACAAGCAATAGCCTCAAAGTGTGTGTAAAATATTTACAATTGTGGGACAGAAACACCGAAAAGTGGAACAAAAACGCCTAAAATTGGTCCAAAACGCCTATATTTCTGTTCCACTACTCCTGTTTTTTAAGCCCAATTGGAAAATTATTCAAAAATATGGAAGAAATATGGCCGTTTTTGTAAATATTTAGGAGACAGTGGAACAAAAACTTTTTAAAAATAAAAAGCAGGAGCATTTCTGCCCCTGCGTCGCCGTGATACGGCATTTTAGAAATCAGGTTTCTCTTTTAGTTCATCTACGTAGGCACAGAAGTCAGGAAACTCTGCCTGCATCATATCAACATTGATTATCGAGCTTCGTTGCCGCCCCAACCCGTCGTAGAGTTGCTTCTGCTCCTCAATGAAGAACCGCTCTTTCTCTAGGTAGCCGCGGTACGACTTCTTGCCGATCGGTGCCACCCTGTTGTGGTAATCCTCCCATGCCTTGTGGCACGAGGCAAGTCGGAACGCGATACGGTCGGGCGTTGGTAAGAACTTGAAATCCACATTCCTGCTGATAAGCCCCTTGCGAGCCATGTCGGGGAAATCGTTGAAAAACATAGCAAGCGGATGCTCGGCGTTCTGCTCGTTGGTAATCTTGGTGGAGTACATCTTGATGTGGTCGGTAAGCTCAGCGAGTTCCTTGTCGGACAGGATACCCTTGAATGCCCACCGGAACGCGCCGAGGAAGATACCATTGTTACCGGCATACCTGTCGTCTCCGCAGGACGCATAGACCTCACGAATAGCGGTATCGATGCTGGAAAGCAGTCCATCCTTGTCCTGTGACGCCGCCCAGCGGAGACCCTGCACGGATAGCTTGGCCATACCCTCCTGCGCATCCTTGTAGAGGAGGGCGTTGCGCTCGTAGGCCGAAAGCTGTACAACCACGCAACGGGTAAGCAAAGCGTTGTTCTGCGGAGTGTCCTCGCCGGACAGAAGCAGGAAGCCATTGATCTTCTCCTGCCGAACCGTACCGCCGTCGCGAGTCCCCTTGACTGCACCATGGCGATTGTACACATCGAGTAGCAGGCCATCCTTCATTTGGATGCGCTTGACATCGTTTCTGTAGTCATCGTACCACTGCGGCATCGAGGAGCGATACCCAAGGTAGCGCAGTATCCCGACGTTGGTGGGGTTTTCGATGGACATGCCGGACTGGGAAGCGGTGTATCCGAAAGCGGTGGACAGCATGGTGCACATAACGGACTTGCCTGATGCGCGCTTGCCGTTGACGAACAGGTACGGGAAATAGCCATACTTGGTGAAGATGTCGGTGGAGAACCACCCTGCAACTACCCATCCGAGAGCCTGCCAAGCACCTAGGGTTCCGAACGTGCCGCGGAAATCACGGGCGATCGTAGCCAGCTCATCGCGGGATAGCGTTGCCGAAAGGTTGAAAGTAGGCAGGTCTGCGGATACAGTGTCACCACCATCAACATCGATGGAAATAGAGCGTGGCGCGTAGGAAGTATCGCCGAGAATGACGAGGCCATCCTCAACGGGAACGACCGTACCATCGGGTGTAATCCCGCAATTGCCGAACAGCCAGGAACCATCGTCGAGAAGTCCAATACGGCGGGGGGAATGCACGACTCGCTTGGGGGTGGAGAAGATCTGCGAGCAGAGTTGGAACAAGTCCTCGATTGTGCCGGAGAAGATAAAGTCTCCAACGCTCATGCACTTGCAGTTGAACTTGGAAGGGGCTGACAGCGTCTCGGCGTCGAAGTGAACTCCGGAAACCGTCTTGCCGTAGGTGTTCTCAAGATTGCACACCCTGATGATCTCGCCGTCGGTATTGATATCGTACTGCGGCTCGACGATGAAGTTGGTGATTCGCTCCTGTACCAGTGAGCCATTGCGCATAACGCGCTTGAAGTAGGCGTTGCCATCGACGATCAGAGTATGCTCAACTAAATCAGGAGACTCGGTGGACGCAGTTGCGGCCTTGATGCAGGCGGTAACAACGGTCTTGCTCACCTTGGTGGCATTGGAGAATGTGTCCTTGTATTGCAGTAACTCAGCGGTGGACTTCTTGTATCGCTTCACCATCGTCCAGCAGGACGTATCGGTGGGCTCTACAGTCTTAGCTACGACAGAAGCTACAAAAGTGTCGGGGGTCGCGGGGAGTATTGGCATATTGTCGAACATAGTGCGCAAGATTACGGGGTCGGAGTTGCACCGGAACACGTGGTAGTTGTTGATATCCTTGACACCGTTTGGGAGCACGGTCATATACAGTTTGTCATTGAAGTCCTCCGCCAAGTCGGTGAGCAACTTCCACCCGGCCTCGTCGTTATCACGGACGAGGACAATAGAGGCAAACCTGCTGAAATAGGTAGCGTAGGAGGTGTCGTACCCATTAGCACCCATGATGCCGATAGCGGGATACCCTGCCTGACGCAGTGTCATGCAGTCGGTCTCTCCCTCGGTCAGATAAAGAACATCGTCATCATAGGCGTCGAGCCAATGAAGCCCATAGGGAATATTGTTGGTGTTGACAGAGTCGTGCGCCGCGGAGTAGATGTACTTGTCTTTCCCCTCGTACTTCACACGAATCTTGGATCGGTACTCATTGCCCCGAATATCAAAGAACGGAATCTCGACACCGCGCTCGACGGTCTTCCATCCGTTCTTCTCCGCAAACTCCATATCAAGCCCCTTGAGTTCGCACAGTGTTTGTAGATCCACTGCATCCGGCAGTTCCATGTTGTAGTCGTGGCGCAGTAACTTGACGGCGTCCTCTTCTGTCTCTACGATATGAAGTCCTGCAAGCATCGTAGGCGCGGTTCCGTGTGCCCCGCATACGTAGCAGTGGTAGTCCCATCCAAGTCCTTTGTCTGTCTTGTCATAAAGCAACATGGATGGCGAGTGATCTTTGTGGAACGGACATGCTGTCTTATACCTGTTTGAATTACCTTCTCGCTCGCAGGCATCTACCTTTAGATAGCGCTTGACTACGTCGGTGAGCGATATGTCTGTTACACGCATTCACTCTACCTCCAGTCGAATAGGTCGTTGATATCACATCCTAATACGGCGCACAATACCTTTTTGTGTTTGTCGCTAGGTGATTTCTTACAGGTTTCCCAGTAAGATACGGTTACTCTGCTGACTCCGCACAGCTTGGCTAGCTCGTCCTGCTGTAAACAGCGCCTGCCACGCATTGAGCGTATTCTGTTTGGCATGACTTCCGGGTGTGCCACGTTGGACATACTGTGATCCGCGTGGAGAACAACCTCATGCTTGTGCTCGGACTGGTGCTTCCGTCTCGTTGCGGGGACACCTTTGTAACGAATTGCTTTTGTCATATTAAAAACCTCCTGTAAATGATTTTTTGTTGTAAATTCATCATAAACCGGAGGTTACTAAATGTCAAGTATTAATTAAATTATTTCAGAAATTTATTTGGAATGGGTAGTGGATTTATGAGTTGCCCTCCCGGAAGTTTCAGCCGTACTCGAAAATCATCAAACACTCCGGTGTCATCCATGATGTAGTGCCTGCGCCTATCATCAGTTCGTGCCGCCGAGCCGCGTATCTCTACGGAAATTTCTCCTAGTATCACGCTGTTGATGAATGACAGTATTGGCTGTGTCTTGTTGCAGTCTGCATCGATCATGGCTTTTGCGTATTCTTTCGCCATTTGAGGCGGCACTTTCACGCTGATTGATGCCCAACCTTCGCGGTCAATCGCCGCCGCAGTACTTCTATTCATAATAATGCACCTCTTTTTGACATTATTATAGCATAATTGTACCACAGATGGTAATAATTCTTGTAAAATGTACCATCTGTAGTAAAATTAATGTAAGGAGGTGCTTTATAATGGAAGAAGTGGAAATAGTAGAAAATACCGAGAAAAAGTCTATCGTGAGGAACGTGAAAGACGCCAAGATAAAGCAACGTTCGGCATTGCACGACCTGTTATCGGGGGATGAAGAGTACGCCAACATGGGGGACTTCATCATGCTGTCACGCGAAGACATGGATTTCCTGAAAGAAGATGTTGCCGAAGAGACGGGGCTTACCGGGCTGGGAAATGTGATGGGGGTCATCTACTGCGATATCCAAGGTTACAGTTTGAGCGCCATGGCGAATAAACTGGGTCTAGACAAAATGGATATTCAGAAAATTCGGAACTCTGCGGCGTTTAAGGCGGCGAAAGACTCTGTAATGCAGGAAGTGCTAAAGTTGTCTAGGCAGATGATAGAGGTATCCACGATAAAGGCCGTAAAAACGCTTACAGAGTGTATGAACAGCAGGGTGGACAAGGTAAGGCTATCTGCCGCCGTGGAAGTGTTGAACAGAACCGGACTCACAGCGACGCAGAAGATTGAACTTACTACGCAGAACAACAACATGCAGAACTTCACAGACGACCAGTTGCAGGAGATACTCCGTAGCAACAAGTTATTGCCGGAAGGAGACTTAGATGTCGAGCAGATTACGGACAACGGAACAAAGTAAGACAGCGCAGATCGAGCTTCTCCGCCGCGCGGCGTACAGGGACTTCTATGTGTTTGCCAAATTCGTAGCAGGAAAGACTCTGATGGAGGAAGATCCGCACAGAGAACTCTGCGAATTTATTACGCTGGGTCTCGATAAGTCGAATATTCTTGGTATATCCGACATCGTGCCCCCGCAAACAGACTACGTTAGAGGGTTAGATGGAACACTAAAGAAGCTGATGATGCTTCCAAGAAACACATTTAAGTCATCCGTAGCACAGGCATTCGTGCCGTGGATACTGTGGCACAATCAAAACCTGCGCATTATGCTTGACTCGGAAACACTGGGCAACGCGAAACTGTATCTCGCCGGAGTCAAGGACTTGATAGACAACAACGAGATGATGCGGATGATCTGCGTGAACGAGAAAGGAGAGTACCTGTTAGAGCCAAACAAACGCCTCTCAGGCGGATTTGTGGAAGACCAAGTAATCCTGAAACATAGAACAGCGGTAGGACTCAAAGAGCCGTCAATATTCTGCTCCGGGGTAGATAATGCTAGAACCGGAATGCACATGGACGTGATATTGATGGATGACGTTGTGTCAGAAAGGAACGTGGCGACAGATGCGCAACTCATTAAAGTCGAGGAGCATTACAAATACTCCCTATCCTTATTGGAGATCGGAGGTGGTCTTCTTCTCGTAATTGGGACTCGGTACCACATGGCCGACCTTTACGGGCATCTAATAGAAACAAAGACGCTGGATACATTGGTACGTCCGGCGATCAACGACAAGGAAGAGTTGTACTTCCCGGCGCGACTTACTAGGGAGTTCCTAGCGGAAATGCGCGCAGATCAAGGAAGCTACATCTACTCCTGCCAGTATATGCTAGACCCGGTAAGCCCTGATGATGCTATGTTTGGAAAGGAGCACCTGAATTACATTGAGGATTTGGCTACCCCACAGATTATCACAGACACCTACATCACTGTCGATCCTGCTATCTCGCAGAATGAAAAGGCAGACTATTCAGTCATCATGACAGTTGGGATGGACAAAGCGAAGAGACGGTATGTGCTTGATTATGTAAGAGAGCACTTAACCCCCTACCAATTGATAGACAGGATATTCGCAGTAGCAGAGAGCGCGACGAACCTTCGTAAAGTTGGAATAGAGACCGTGGCATTCCAAAAGATGCTTATCTATGCAATGAAAGACGAGATGCGAAGGAGAAACAAATATCTGAACATTGTGGAACTAAAGGCAGACAAGGACAAGATACGCCGTGCTAGGATGCTACAGCCTGCGTGGGAGAATGATGATATTTTCATACACAGATACCACACAGACTTGAGAAGAGAACTTACTGAGTTTCCATTCTCAGAGCACGATGATACTGTCGATGCCCTTGCCTATGTAGAGCAACTATTAAAACCACTCCCAAGCCTACGCTCTAGGATGGAGTACATCTATAAGGCTGGAAACAGCAAAACAAACTATTAAAGGAGGTATGCTATGGCAAGACCTAAAATTCCGGATAACCCTAGAGACTTTAAAGGGCAGACCGACGATTACATTTTGCAGGTCGTTACGGAGGACTGGAACCGTTCCGTATCGTTCTGCAACCCGTACTTTGATCTTTTTCAAGAGTTCTATCGGCTGTACAACTGCCAGTTCACCGACGAAGAGAAGAGGCCGAACGGGGCTAATCTGTTTATTCCTTACATCTATAATATCGTGGAGACGTCTATTCCTAAATTGATAGGGTCTATATTAGACTCTAGGCCGTTCATATCCTATATGCCACAAGGAGGATCGGACGAGCAAAAGGGTAAGAACATGACCTCCCTCGTTGATTTTCAGATGCGCCAATACATGAGGGCGGCGACTAGATTCTACGAGATCTTCAAGACCGCCTGCCTGTATGGAACAGCAATCTCCAAACAGGGGTGGCGCTATGAGACAAAGAACGTGACTAGACGGAAGAATGATGTCGAGCAGACTGTGGAGTTGGGAGACGGTACTCCGCAGAAGACGAAAGGGCAGGACATTGTAGTAGAGCCAAAAGTTCTGTATGACGCCCCGGAAATCAAGAATATACCGCTTGAGTCGTTCCGGTTCGACCCTGCCTATACGGATATCGACAGTTCTCCTTTTGTTGGCCATGAGTATTGGAAAGAGAAACACGAGCTCACCTCCGAGAAGGGGTACCGTAATACGTCTAAACTTTCCACAGAAGATCAGCAGGACGGGGAGCTGAGAGACCGCCTTACGTTGTTACAAAAGAACCCTGCCAACATGAAGAACGGGGTAAGGATTTGGGAATACTGGACAGATGACTACAAAGTGCTGATTGCCAACAAAACGACAGTGATCCAGTGCATTGAGAATCCGTACTACCATCACAAGAAACCATTCACAAAATGGACGCTGATTCCTATGCCTAACGAGTGGTTTGGTAAGCCTCCTATTGCTGCGCTTACCGACTTGCAGGCAGAGCTTAACACCACTAGAAGTCAGAGAATCGACAATGTAAGTCTTGCATTGAACAGGATGTACCTAGTAAACAGGAATGCAAGCGTAGATCCTAAGCAGCTGGTATCTAGGCCGAACGGATACGTTGAGGTTGACGACATAAATAATGACATAAAAGAGCTGATTACGCAGGACGTCACAGGTTCCGCCTACAAAGAAGAGGAGATCATCAAGGAGGACATGGATGTTACGTCCGGAATCCATAACTATGACAGAGGGCAGGAAGGCTCTCGTAAAGAGACAGCAACAGTAGCAAACCTGCTAACAAGCGCAAGTTCTGAGCGATTCAAATTGCAGATCATGATGATGGAAGAAGACCCGATGGCCGACGTTGGAAGACAACTCGCAGAGCTAAACAAGCAGTTCTTAGACGACGGGACGTGGATTCGTGTTACGCAGGATGGAGGCGATGCTACAGCACAGCAAATAAGCCTAGCTGACATTGACGCAGAGTTTGACATCGTAGCCGTTGGAACCGCAATAGAGGCCGCGGTGAACAAGGAACTCAGGCAGACACAGCTCATTCAGTTGCTCAGCACCTCTTCTAATATAGAGGGTGTAAACATGAAGGAGCTCATGAGAGACATATTCAAAGAGTTCGACTTCAAGAACATCGACGAGCTGATTACACCGGACGTTCCAGTAGACACGGGTACCACGGTAGATCCGAATGCCGAGCAGGCAGAAACTCCGTCAGGTGTAGCAGAACCAGGAGGTATTTATCCGCAAACTGGCGGTGTAGGCGGAATGGGACTAGGTTTAGAGCAACCTAAGTAACCAACCACTACAGATAGATATTTTAGTTGTAATTGTCAAATTAAGGGGGTATGATTATGGGAGAACAAGACTCGTATGATGAAGATATTGCCACCTCAAGTTTGCACAGCGTCGCGTTAGCGGAGATGCGCAATACAGAGGGTTTCGCAATATGGCTAGGGATTGTGAAAGATAAGTACGCCGCAAGCGCGCGTGCCCTCGTAACAGACGCTAGCATGGACATTGACAAGATCATATCAAATCGAGCACGTTGCAAGCTGATAATAGAAATATTGGCCGCAACAGAAATGAGCAAGGAGGAATTGAAATGGAACAAGCTGACATAGATGCCGCGTTGACCCCGGAATTTTCCGGCCAAGTCGATGACGCACCTGAGGCAAGCATCCCCCAAGAGGAACCGGAAACAAATACGGAGCCGGAAGGACAAACTACCGAAGAGGCAGACCCTGAGGAAGACGTAGACGATGGTTCGGGACAAGGTGCGATTGGCAATGAGGAGGACGAGGATTATGTTATCCCTGCAAAAGAGTACAAAGAACTTCGTAAATTTGCAACACAAAAAGCAATGGAAGCGGCGGCGTATAAGAAACGCCTTGCCGAGAAATTTCCCGAAGGAGAACCTACAGTCGCAGAGCCGGTAGCAAATCCAAAAGCACCAAACGACCTAGAGAGGTATATAGCTCAGCAGATCGAGACAGGTGTTCAGTCGTTACTTGAGCCACTCCAACAGCAACAAGAAGACTTGCGCATTCAATCAGAGGTACAAGCACTGTCCGAAAAATATAAAGATTTTAGTGATGTAGCCCCTGCCTTTATTGAAACGCTAGAGACAACTCCCGAATTTTTCGCAATGGAGAACGGGATCGAAAAAGCCTACAGGCTTGCTAGAGCCGAGACCATTGAAAGGGAAAGCGAAGCAAGGTCAATCGCCGCCGCGCAGGCCGCAAGACGGACAACTGCGCAAAAAGTAGCCGCGACAGACAATACTCCGATTACCAAGTCACAATCACAGAATGCCTCCGTACAGGCGGCTGATGCGATTCGCGATTCAATTCTAGGGGCAGTGAGCAGAACATCCATCTTCGATAAGTAAAGAGGAGGTAATACTCATGGCCGCAATAACAGCAACCGCCGTTGGCAACGCCAACATAGAGGCAAAACGCATCGTCGTAGATATGTCCGAGACAATCGCATATCTGCAACCGAGTGCAACACCGCTCACCGTTCTTACCAAAAGGCTCAATACGCAGTCCTGCGCACATCCAAAGTACGAGTGGATGGACAACAACACAGAGGTGAGATGGACACTTACGACTGCCACAGCCGCATCGACAGCCACCTCAATCGCAGTAACCACAGGTACCGGGGTCAACTTCTCCGCCGATGACATCATCAAAGACGTCACCACAGGCGAAGTAATGAAGGTTTCCTCGATCTCTACCGACACACTCACAGTCTCACGTGGACTTGAGAATGCAGGTACAGGTACCGCAGTAGGTTCCGGAGATAAGATTCTGCTCATTGGTAATTCTGCTATGCAGGGTTCCGGTGCTCCCGCAGAGAAGATTCTCGGAGTTACCCCCGCTTACAACTACACACAGATCTTCAAAACGGCTTTTTCGGTCACCAATACCCTTGATGCCACCAAGCTGTATGGCCCGAAAGAACTTGCTAGACTCCGTAAGGATGCCGGTATCCGCCATGCGAAGAACATGGAATATGCGTTCCTGTTTGGTGCAAAAACCAACAACGTATCCGGGGCACAGCCTGTAACAACAACCGAAGGTGTTATGACCACTCTTGCGTCCAACGCGAACAATGTGTCAAAGGCAACCGGCGCGGTTGTAGAAAAGGACTTGCTGACATTCTGCGAATCCCTGTTCACCTATGGTGGATCAGAAAGAACTTGCCTCTGCTCTCCTAATATCCTTTCGTGGTTCGCCGGACTGGCAAGCACAAAGGTGCAGTTGATTCAGAGCGACAAGGACTCCACATTCGGAGTAAACATCACCAAGTACATGACACCGTTCGGCGTGTTGAACCTCGTTCTTCACCCGCTCCTCGTCCAAGGCTACACCGGGAAACTCGTGGCACTTTCGATGGAAGATCTGTACTACAGACCTCTTGCAGGAAGAGACACGAAGATGATGACTAATGTACAGCTTCCGGACGAAGACGGTATCAGGGACATGTACATCACAGAGGCGGGCGTAGAACTTAGACTTCCGCTGAAACATGGAATCTTCACGATCACCGCATAGTAACACAACGAGGGAGGGGCTATACCCCTCCCTACTTTCTATGAAAAGGAGTCAGATATGAGCAAGACACTCACACAATTAATAACAGAAGCGACGTCCCTCACTGATGAAACATACGATAATGTGCAGTGGGTAGACTGGTTCAATAATTGTCTCGATGACCTGTCTCCTTACCTGTATTTAGATGACATCGCTACGATAAATGAGGACACGGAGGGATCAGGGATATTCACGATTCCCGAAACATACCTTTCTATGATACGAGTAGACGGAACCAACAAAGACATTCCAATGCTTGAGCCGGGAGACGACGACAGCATAGGATATAAATTACGCGGAACAAAATTGTACAAACAGAATGATGTATCCACAACCATAACATGCACATTCTACCGCAGGCCAGCATATCTTACGACCCTAGACTCTAGCGCCGAGGTGGATATTCCTGCTGGATGCAACAGAGCGCTGATATACTTTGCTGGAGCGCAAGCTATGATGCTTGAGGACGAGACGGAGAGATTCAACGTATTCAGTGACCAGTACGAGAAGGCAAAAGCCGCAGTACAATCTATGAATAAGCACAGGAAGCCGGCAAAGACCGGTCAATGGGGAGTGGTTAGGTAATGACTACGAAAAATGCGCTGGAGTTCAAAGCATATTATGAGTGGCTAGGAGGGCAGAATTCTTCCGCCGCTCCGGATAATCTTTCTGATGACGAGCTCAGGAGGCTTATTAATTTTGATGTAAGAGTGCGTGGATCTATAAAGACTAGAGTTGGAACTTCTACAGTCGCGTGGGTAGCTACAGCAGGACTTTCAGGTGTAAAAATAGATCGTACAGCAGAGTTCGCCACAGTATCGGGAACTTTAGTGCAGGTTGTTCTTGCAGGAAATGCCTTATACAATAGGGCATCAGCAACCCCAATACTGGCTTCCGCCGGGTATACTATGTCTACTACAGTGTATAACAACAAGATGTACCTTATGATAAAGGGGTCATATTATACATATGACGGAACCACTATTACGGAGATAACAAATGCGCAAGGCGATAGTATGCTCTCCACAATAAAGTCTTGCAAGTACATCGAGGCACGGGCAGACAGAATATTCTGTTCCGGAAATCCGGCGGCTCCAAATACATTGTATTATAGCCAAGTAGGAGACCCTACGTACTTCAAGTCCGGCCAGTTCATGGTGCAAGCGGCCTCTGATGATGGAGACTGTATAACAGGACTGAGAGAGTTCAACGAGGCACTGCTGGTATTTAAGGCTAGAGGAGTGTGGGCTTGGTTTGGGTACAGTATCGCTACGGATGTTAGGTTTGTAAAATTAAACGTGCATACAGGAACTTCGGCTGAAAGAACTATAAAAAATGTAGGGGTAATGCTATTCTATTTAGGAGAGGACGGAGTATATGCCATGACAGGCACATATTCAGGGTCTATATCTACATCAAAGGTGTCTATATCCGTAGATGATAAGTTCAAGAAATTGCATAAGGCAACAAACGCTTATGAAAGCACTGCTTGCGCGGTGTATACAGACGGTAAATATTACATATCCTACTGCTCAGAGACAGGCGTTGTAGGTCAGGATATGACGATAAACAACATGGTGATGGTTTGCCACGCAGACGTTGATATGAAGCGCTTGCCTTGGACAGAGTATCAAGGAATAGCATTCCGGGACACATTACCCAGTTCTGATGGAACCGTGTACTATGCTAATGCAACAACACCTGTATTTTGGAAATTTGATGACTCTAAATATGGCGACATGGGATCTAATATGGTTTTCCATTTATCTACAAAAGCTTACGATTTAGGTTCCCCTATTCATAATAAGAAGATAAAGGCCGGGTGGCTTACTCTTAATCAGGGTGTTGTAGAGGACACAACAATAGACGTAACCGTTCACACGGACTATGAAGACACAAATATCGTAATGGAAGATATGTCCGCAGACGAGAGCCTTGTATGGGACTACGGTGAGTGGGACGTTGCTAGGTGGGACTGGATAGATACCGTAACCAAATTCTTTAAGATAAACAGAAAAGTAGTTCGCGTAAGTATAGACATAGACGGAGAAACAAATGATACGACAAAAAATATGGTGTTCTTATACGGCACGGCGTTCATGTTTAAGATGAAGAAGCCGTACAAAGGATAAGGAGGGTCTACAATGTCAACAATTTCTAGGCTATATAATTTAAACCCGGGGGACAAGGCTTACAGCGGGCAGGTAGATGCCGAGCTTGATCAATTGGTGTCAGCGCATAATAGCAATAGTGACGCTATCATAGCATTGCCTACAAAGGCAGAGACGCTGACAGGAAAGACACTTATGTCACCTAAAATCAATGAGAATGTTGCTCTTACTTCTACAGCCACAGAGCTTAATAAGTTGCACGGAGTAACAACGACAACAAATCAGCTTAACTTCATCAATGATGTGGTGGGCCCTGTACAGCTACAACTGACGCAAAAGGTAAGCCTGATAGAAAGTGAGTCGATAGGGGGTGTAAAGACATTCCCATTGTCCCCTATTGTACCCACGCCTACAACTGGAACACAGGTGGCAAATAAAGCGTATGTTGATTCTGCGGATTCTTTGCGCTATACAAAGTCTGAAATGCAGGCTTCCGGGGGGGCTCTGCTTCATTGGAATAACCTGACAAATAAGCCGAATATGGCGGATGCTTCTTGGAAGACCTCTGTGGCTAATAAAGAGGCATTGCCACTCACTGGGAATACATTAACAGATCAGAGAATCGTGCTTGATGACGGTGACGGGAAACAGTCCGCATATACCTGCATTGCTATTACAGGTGCTGTGTATCAGCAGTGGGCAAAGATAGGAGATATTGACTGGGCTTCCGAGGAAGCTACACGCGTAACGCAGGAAAATGCAAGGGTATCGGCAGAAGGTTCCGGATCAACCGGTAGAGTCGGGGCAGAGTCGGCCCGTGTTGCTAGCGAGAATACGAGAACTGGCAATGAGAATACGAGAACTGGCAATGAGAATACGAGAACTGGCAATGAGAATACGAGAACTGGCAATGAGAATACACGTATCAGTAACGAGAGTACCCGTGTCACTTCTGAGGGTATTAGAAACACGGCAGAGGGAAACCGGTCTAACGCAGAGATATTAAGAAACTCACAAGAGATCACGCGCCTTGGAGCGGAATACATTAGGGTAAGTGCGGAACAGAGTCGCGCAGGTGCGGAGGATACGCGAGAGTCCGGGGAGGCGATCAGAGTAGAAAATGAGAATATACGAGATATTTCGCAGATGAACAGATCATATTTTGGGGCGTATAGCCCTACTACTTCGTATAACTATGAGAACTGTGTATATTACAACGGTTCCTCATATCGTTGTGAGGTGGCTCCGTCGCTTGGGCATTTGCCTACCGATACCAACTACTGGGTTCCAGTGGCGATAAAGGGAGACAGGGGAGATGGCGGGGCATCAACGGCGGCGGCGGTATCAATTGCCGATGCTGGGTATTATTATACTGGGGCTACTGTAGAGTTAGCATTGCAGGAGGTTGGAACATCTCTCGCAGGAAAAGTGACTACCCCAACTACCGCCAATACCAAATTTGGTAAAAATGCTTTAATTTCACTCGTAAACGGAAACTTAGATACAGCGATAGGATCAAGCGCCTTACACGAGAATACATCAGGCAATTCAAATACAGCCGTTGGCGAGTCGGCTCTTTTTTACAACATAAACGGTAGTTATAATGTGGCAGTAGGGGAGGACGCTTTAGCGTATAACACGTCGGGGGGAGAGAATACGGCGGCTGGAGTCGGCTCCTTGGGAAAAATAACAACAGGGCACTTAAATACTGGAGTCGGTTACGGGGCTGGAAACCATACATCTCAAAAGGTAGACGCCAGTAATAGCATGGCGCTTGGCGCTAACACTTATACAACGGCGAACAACCAAGTGGTGATAGGTGACGCAAATGTGACAGATATTCGGTTCGCGCAAGGAGCTGCGGCAATATCCCCCGCAGAACTTAACTGCCTAGCTGGAGTTACCTCGGCTATACAAACACAGTTAAATGCCAAAGTGGGATCCGATAGCCCAACACTTACAGGAACCGTAGTCCTCCCATCGACTACAAGTATAGGAAATGTGAGTTCCGATGAACTTGGGTACTTAGATGGTGTTACATCATCTATTCAAGCACAGTTAAACGCGGCAGGAGGAGGCGGAGTAACAGCAACCACATTGAGCGACGCCCTCGCTTTCGCAGATATCATAAGATACGACAAAGCTCACTGCTATTTTGTTGCGAAAACAGGAAACGATACGTCTGGAAATGGATCGTTTTCCGCTCCTTGGCTTACCATCAATAAAGCCTTAGAAGCGGCGTCTCCCGTTACAGGAGGCGATACTGTGTATGTCCGTGAAGGAACGTACAACGAGCGTGTGAAGTTCTATAAGAGCGGAAGCACTAACAGTTTCATAACACTCAGACCATTCCCAAGCGAAAAAGTAGTAGTGGACGGCACTGGGATAGCATCGTCTTACCATTATCAGCCGTACATAGATATCCACAGCCAGTCATGGGTCAGGGTTTTCGACATGGCTGTTGTAAACTGTGACGGTATGGGAATCGGAGACGTTGACGATACAACCAATAACTCGCACATTGTCATCCGGGGATGCAGTACGAATAACACCGCTATGTCCGGTATACATTTTTGGTACAGTGACAACGTGTTGATTGACGGTTGTAAGATAGAAAACTCTAACTACCTCAATGAGCAGGAGGCCCTTTCCATCGTGCATAGCTCTAATGTAACGGTTTCGTTCTGTGATGTAGGAGGCATGAGACGCGAGGGGATAGACTTTAAAGACGGATGTACGCACGGTCTAATATTCCACAATTTCGTGCACGACTCATATGAGTACGGGTACAACGACACTTATGATGTGCCAAATAACGCTGGTGTAGGAATCTACTGTGACGCTACTGCGGCAACAAATCAGTACATAGAAATCAGCAACAACACAGTAAAGAACTGCGTGCAGGGACTAATCATATCCGCTGAGACTGGCGGAACAAGCGACACTATCAATGTGCACGATAACCACTTCGTAGATTGCGGATATGCTTCTATGTGGCTTTCACAATATACTGGGCATCATGCCAGCAATATCACATTTAGGCACAACACTTGTATTGGAATGGATAAAGGCCTATTTATCGATATCACGGATGCTTACGCCAGCAATATCACGATTGATGATAATATCTTTACTGGCAACGAAAATTCCGTTTCGATGTATATACCCGGAGGATTAGGTACGAAGGTAATATCCTGCAATAACAACTCCATTAGCGTTGATTGGGGCGGTACGGATTATCCGAAAGGAACGAACCCCCTCGTTCTCGGAGCAGACAGACCGCTCCATAACACCTATGGGCAAACACAGGAGTTCAATGACCTCGCTGACGACGATATGATTCGGTTTTTCGATACGAGCGCTAAGTATGAAAAGAAGTCAGGGTGGGCCAATGTTAAGGCTTTGATTAAAACCTATTATGACAGTCTAACCACCACGCTGACAAACAAACGAATAAACCCTAGAATTACTACGATTGTATCAAGCGCGACACCGATCCCCGATCTGACCGCCGCCGATGTATACGTTATTACCGCGTTAGCGGGTACCGCGACTTTCGGCGCGCCGACCGGGACACCGACGGAGGGACAGCAACTTATTATCCGAATCAAAGATAATGGTACCGCACAGACCCTAGCTTGGAACGCGATCTATCGCGGGGTAGGGACAGCACTCCCAACAACAACCGTACTCGGAAAAATGATGATAATATGGTTGGTCTATAATGCCGTAGATACGCGGTGGGATTTAGCCCAAGTCTGTATTGAGGGAATATCTGGGGCGACATTGACGGGGGCAGAAACACTTACAAATAAAACCCTGACCACCCCAAAGATCACAAGCATATTGACTCCCACCAATACACTCACTCTCCCGACTTCTGCTGATACTGTTGTAGCAAGAGCGACCACGGATACCCTAACGAACAAGCGTATCACAAAGAGAGTCAATACCGTGGCGTCCGGAACACCGATCGCGATCAACGGGGACACCACGGACCTGTATACCGTCACTGCGTTAGCTGTCGCCGCAACGATATCCGCTCCAACCGGAACACCCACTAACGGTCAGGAGCTTGTCATTCGATTTAAAGACAACGCTACCGCAAGAGCACTTACATGGAACGCCATATTCCGCAGTATGGGGGCGACACTTCCCACGACGACCGTACTAAGCAAGACAATGTATTGCACTTTCATGTATAACTCGACCGACTCAACGTGGGACTTGCTACAACTTAACACCCAAGCATAATAGGGGGGTACAACAATGAAGACTAGACTAGTAACAGGTAAATATCCGCAGGCAGATCCGTATGTATGGCTGATTGGTATGTGGAAAGACCTCGACCCTGAGTTCTGCCACCGGTTGGCGGCGTTCTCTAGGGACAAGGAAGAGCAGTCACACATCAACGGAAATCCGTACAGATCGTATGCAGTGCAAAATGAATATTATCAAGAGTACCTAGTGTACAAGAAGACCAAGAAACTCGGCAAGCGCGGAATCAAGCTCGCCGCGAAGCCGGGAAGCTCGGCGCACGAATACCGCCTAGCTGTAGATATCCTGATCGGATCACCGCTCTATGAGGCAACAAATGCGGAGCTGGCTAAGTATGGGCTCTGCAAGCCTCTTATAAAAAAAGGCGAGGTGTGGCACATTCAGCCGATTGAGACAAACACCACGTCATCCGCTGTATTCAGGAAGTATGCCCCAATAATGGGGTAGAGGAGGTACATATGAAGGCATTAAAGAAGTTCGCGAGTAGGAAGTTCCTACTCGCCTCAGCATCCACCATCACAGGAATTATGATGATATTTGGAATGCGGCAATCGGTAGCTGATATAGTAGTCGGGGCAATTGTAGCAATTGTTCCCTCCACTGTAGCAATTATCACGCAGGGAAAAATTGATTTAGAATTAGCTAGGAAGGTTATCAACTCTGCTATAGACGCGGTAGAGGAACTTGAGGAAGAGTGTAAATAAGGGGGGACGACATGGAAGAGAAAGAGAGAGTATGCCCGTGCCCGGCATTGCTTAAGGCGCAGGATGACATCGACAAGGTAAGCGAACGGGGCTACGAGACTGCCATCAATTTCTCAGGTATGAATGTAAAGATTGATGGGATAGCCACTGCTATAATCAACATACAGACTGACGTAAGCATACTAAAGGCTAAGCCGGGTATCAGATGGGAAAGCACTACCACAATGGTTCGTAACTGGTGTATACTAATCGTATTAGGATACATAGCGATTAAATTAGGCGTTTCGCCGCAGTAAGGAGGGGTACACATGGCCTCATTAAGTTCTACTGGGTTCAAGGCTGTAGATACAGCTTACAAGAAAGGCACATCAAACCAAGAGACGCTCCCGAAGGCGGTCGTTCCGACTAAGCCCGCTGTAGGAGCCGTTGTAAAAACGCAGGGCGGAAACTATCAAGTAGTAGCAAAGGGAACCGCTGGAGCACAATATAACAAGGAAAGTGGGCTGTACAGCGTGAAGCTGGAAACTCCAACATCTGCTGGATTCAAGGCTGTAGATACAGCGTATACCGCACCTAAGGTCACTACGGCGGCAGTAACACCTACTAGGGCGTCTATGTCTGGAATGCCCTCTTCCTCGTCATCTACAACAGTAAAGGCCCCTGCAACGTCTACGGTAGCATCGCCAGTAACATCAGCAAAGGCGGTAACACCTACAAGGGCGTCTATAACAGGGGCGCCTACATCTTCCGCTGTGAAAAGCAATTATTCACCTGCGCTAACTTCCGCTGTCTCCGCCGTGAAGAAGTTTGGCGGCGACGTGCTGACAGCTGACACTGGGGCAAAAAAGGTATGGGAGCAGGTAAACGGCGTCGCTAAGGCGCTGTATGCGCCAACAAAAGAGCAATCAACTCTTGATGCAAACAAAGCATCCGCAGACTTGGCGTTTAAGCAGGCGGTGAAATCGGGAAACAAGGCGGTAATTCAGTCGGCGCAAAAGAAGAACGTACTTGCCTTAGGTGCCGCGGCACAGCCTAGTGCTATGAACATGGTGCTCGGAAGTATAAACGGCGTTGAAAAAGTAGGGGCAAAGGCGCTCAAGGGAGTTGGAAAGGCCGTTATAAGCGAGGCATCGAAAATTATAGAAAGTGTGCCCGGAAGAGATTTATTTCAGGCCATCTCAGATGCGGGTGTAAAATTGGAAACCAAGGCAGAAGTGGTGGCTATGGTGAACAAGATGGTTGCAGATAAAGTCTCACTAACATCAGCGCAAAGCATGATATCAAATCTTGCGCACAACGGGCAACTTGACGCTACAACATTCAAAACGGCCAGCGATGCCCTTAAAAACGCAAACGCCGCCGCAAGTGCAGTAAAACAAGCCGTCACGGAGGCTCCAAAATCAGCAGAGTTGCCGAGATCAACTAGGGATCCGGGGAAGAAGCAAACTGTTAAACCATCAGCGCCCGAATCCATGACGCCTTCTCAACTCGCCGCGCAAGACTCCGCCGACGCTAAACTCATAGAAGAGTCTAGAGTGAGACTAGGAAAGACTACCACAGAGCCGCCAGCGGCTGTGAATACAACAGAGGCTGATGGCATAATGGCGGAAAAGGCAAAATCAAAGGAACGTGAGACTCCGAGTTCCGTAAAAGACGTGGCAATTGACAACGCGAATAACGGAACAGAAGGATTTCCGCTCACCGCAGAAGAGCAGGCCGCCGACGATGCCGCAAGCAATTTGAAGAATAAAGTAGAGACACCTAAGAGTGTATTTCAGAAAATAAAAAGCAGTAAGGCTTTTAAAATTGGTAGGGCGGCCACGGCAGTAGGCGGGCTAGGCGGGCTAGGTTTGTACATGCTTGGTAGCACTTCTAAAGATCAGAAAAATGGTGATGGCACCGGAAAAACAACAGATCAAGACTTGCAGGATATCATAGACTATTCCAATGGTGAGGATACTGGTGCGGATACTGCCGTACCTGCTGCCAATACTTCCGCAACCATCGCTAGAAGCGCGAGCCCATTGCTTATGTCAACGTCATCGATGGATACTGGGATAGGAACTGGAGGCGATACTGGTATGGGAGAAGGGGCTTACGGTAGCACATACTCACCTACTGGTATGACTGGTGGAACTGGTACGGGAAGTGCTTATACCGGGGCAGGTGGAGCAACTCCTACGAAGTATTACACATTGAACTCTGCTGGTGGGTATGACGAAAACTCCGGGTATATAGGCCCTGACGGGCACACCTATGTAGACGAGGCTTTGTCACAGCCAATCCCAACAGATTCAGTAGTATCTACGGTTGATGCCTCCGGAAAACAGCACTTTTGGTACAATAATCCTGACTACACCGCAAGCAACGGAGGTAGTAGCGAGACGACACTAGATGAAAACGGACTTCCTAACACCGGCGGATTTGCATCGCAAGACCCGACATTGGAAGACACCACGGCAGAAGAGGATACCACAATCAGCGATATTGTTGGTCAGATACTTGACGCAAATCAGGAGTATCTTGACTCGCAGTACGCCGCTATCGACGCACAGGCAGAGGATGACATCGCCGCACTGAAAGAGACTATGGCGGCAAGAGGAATGTTCAACTCTGACTTAGAGCTATCAATGGAGCAGAAAATCAAGGATAACGCAGAGTCGCAGAAGGATACCCTGAAAGGCAACCTAATAAATCAGGCCTACTCCACAGCGCTTGACTATGTGGAGAAACAGCAGACGTTGGAGCAGTCAAAGTACGAAACAGACGCGGATACTGCAACAGCAGAGGCGAAGGCGATTGCTGATGCTAAAGCAAACGCCGCCGCAATGGGGTACAAGTGGGCGGCACTCTCTGAGACACAAAAGAAGAACGCCATAGACGCCGCGTACAAGCAGGGAACACTCAAGATTCAACAGCAGAAAGCCAACACTTCTCAGTACAGCGCTACACACAAATCATCAGGAGCAAAGTCGGTATCAACTACTGCGCTAGCCAAACTGGTGGAGGCCGCAAGCAACGCTCTCCATGTAGGGCATCCAACCAAATCGTCAGTACAGTCCGCAGTTAGAGCCGCGGCCGCACTGTACGGAGGAACGGAGTCTGATGTTCAGAACGCGGTAAGTGTAGCTCTTACTAACGCAGGGTTGAAATAGGAGGACTGGATATGAGCATATTCAGCACAATAGCTAAGGGATTCAATAAAGTAAAAGATGCTCTTGGCGGAGCTCATAACACACACGACGCCGCGGCTGTTGCCGCGGCGATCGCCGCTAACAAAGCGAAGGCCGCAAAGGACGCCGAGGCGGCTAAGCGTAAGATTGCAATGGGTACGGTCAGGCTACAGTCTTCCGGGCAGAGTGTTCCCGTGCAGAATAAAGACGCTAAGCTTGGACTTTCCGGTCTTGGTCATGAATTGAATAAAGGGCTTGAAGCACTACAGAAGCCCGGTGACGCTGTTCGTGTCGGACTCAGAGCCGTTAGGGACGACCTGCATGGAGGAAATGTTAATGTAGCCGACGCTCTTAAGAAGGGTTGGACGGGTGAGCAGAAATACTCCGGCGCTGACATGATGAAAGACATGGGCGTCAAGAGTCAGAAGGGTCAGGTAATTGGCGGAATAGCGGCAGAGATATTGACTGACCCAATCAACCTGATAGGCGGAACCGGAGTAGGCTCCCTTGTAAAAGGTGCCGCAACAGGACGCAGAGCCACGCTTGCAGAGGAAACCCTGTCGAAATATGAGAAGTACGAAAAGGCGAAGAAAATAACAAAGGCTACTGAGGAGTTGCAGAAGATTCACGGCGTCACATCGAAGCGTGACCTAGCGAAGTCATTGGATGTTCCCTACGCAACCATTGACGAGAACATCTATGCACATTCCCTTGGGCTAGATGCGAAGTCGGTAGGTACCACGGAACACGCCGCTAAGGTATCCGAGCACGCCGCACAATCACGCGCTGCGGCGCAAGCGTCTGCTGACGCTCATGCAGGAGCTGGAATAAAGATCGCCGGAAAACAGCTCGTCTCGGGAAAGAAGATGCAGGATATCGGAGCCAACGCTAGAATTTCTTTAGGAGGAGCCCATAATTCAGATACTGCACTTAGCAAGGCGGGTAATTTAGCCGGGGATGCTTTCAGTAATTCACACGTAGCAGGCCTGACTCCGCAGGAAGAGACGCTGTTCAAGAAGTTTAACAACACCCAGCAGGGCATGCAGAATCTAGCCGACCACACTTCGTCCAAGGTATTCCGGAATATAGCGGCACTGCAACGCGGCACGCTGGTTCGCGGCCATGATGTAGACAAAGTCATGGATAGGCTGATCGTCAAGAAGGGGGCTGGCCTCACAACCGAAGAGTGGGACACCGTCATCACGGATACTCCGAGAAAAGTGAAAGCCGCAGAGGAGCTCGCACAGCAGTTCCCTGACATCGTAAAAGACCCTGCCAATATGACATTGCTTGACCTAAAGAACATCTACACCTCGTCCCTGAAAGGCGTAGGGATGCACGAGAAATCGCTCGGAATCCTTCACAATGTGGAAGACCAGTTTGTTAAGGGTATCGACAAGACGGGGAAAGATGCTCCCACGTACTTCCCTAGAGTCATCAACCATGAGATCAACTCGCAGATGCGCAAGGGCGGAATGACGCGTAACCTGAATATTCAGAATACATTCAACACTGCTAGAAATGCAGAATACAAGAATCTTACAGCAGAGGAGATCAACGCCAAGATACGCGACAAGCTGAACAGCTCGGGCAAAACCGTACCTGATGACTACAAGTTTCTTGAGGAGTCAGCCCTCGCCTCATTTATGACAAGACAGCTCAGCTCAAACAAGATGGTAGCAGATAGAACGACGATCAATGAGGCTCTCGGAACCTTTGGGAAACGCATAAAAAGCGCGTCAGATGCTAAGCAGGCAATGTATGAGGGGTATGACATCGTAGTACCTGTGGCTAAGGTCAAGATGTTCTCTGTAGACGGGTTAGAAAAAGGAATCAAGCAGTACACTGACAACCTTCCAGGAAGTGTAGGAACTACACAGATGCCGGAGGGGTTCAGCGCAGGCTTCACCGATCTTACCGGAACCAAAGAGGCGTCTGCATTACAGAAACTGCTTGAAAATCATGGAGATGCGCTGACGAAAATCAGTGAGCAGGATGCAAAGAATCTCGTGGGAAGCGCTGATTTGGAGATGTACGCACTCCCAAAAGGAATGGCTGACAAGTACAACAGAACTTCTAAAGTACAGCTCACCAACGGGGCGAGCGCCATGGTTAATGTGGTGAACAAGTTCTACGGAGCATGGAAACCACTCGTAACAGGCATGAACGTCAAGTACCACCTGCGCAACATCGCGTCCGGTACTTTCAACAACTTCCTGAACCTAGGAACTGCCATCGCAGACCCCACAACACAAAGAGCCGCTGTTATGGTAGCGGCTCATGGTGGGGGTAGCGCAGGAAAAAGCCTGATAAACATCAGCGGTAAAGAGTACACTGCAAAGGAAATCTACGAAGAGATGGTGCAGAACAACGCCCTCGGAACCTTCATGCTGACTGACAGCAACACGCTGAAACACGGCACAGCAGAGGATATGCTTCGTAGAAACTCTGGCGGGCTGGGGGAGAGACTGGTAAGTCACCCAGCGGCAACGGTGTCGGCCGGAAGCAGAGCCGTAGGAAACAGGGCCGAGGAATACATCCGTGCTGTCAACTACATCGCGAACCGAAAAGCAGGATTATCGCCGGAAGTGGCGGCAGAAATGGTGCAGAAGTATCAGTTTGACTATCAGGACATCAGCGAGTTTGAGAAGAACATCAAGCTCGTGTTGCCGTTCTACACATGGGCAAGGAAAAACATCCCATTGCAGGTAGAAAGCATACTGAACGACCCTAGGCCATATGTGGCGCTGTCAAGAGCAACAAAAGTAGGCTCCGAAGTAACCGGAACCAACTACGAAGATGTGCCTGATTATGAGCGTAGAAACTTCGCCGTTCCGTATGAGAATACGGCAGACGGAAGAACCAAGATGCTTGACTTCGGCGCACCCGCTGGAGATTTATACTTCAACGGTGCAGATGCCGCTTCCATGCTGAATCCGATGATAAAGATACCCATCGAGGTAGGAACAGGGTACAATTTCCTTACAGGCGGATCGCTGTACTCACAGGACGGGTCAGCTACAGCCATGACAGACCTGGCGTCACCATCCACTGCAACAGGCAGGCTGATAGCAAACAACCCGTACCTGCAAAATATACTCGCAAAGAACCCGAAAGCCGCGACAGCGATTGACCGCGTCGCAGGGTCTACGGGCGCACTGAACGACCTCAACAAATACCTAGCACCTGCTGACCGTGTGCCGGGATCAGTGCAGGGGTCGCGCGACGCCAACACGACACCGGGAGTCCGCGGCGCAGTGCAGAGAATGACCACATCGAATATGGTCAAATACCTAGACCCCCAGCAGGCCGCAACGAATCGCGACCGAGACTACGCGTCACAGCTTGCGGCACTCATAGGCAACAAGAAGAAGATGGGGGCAGTAATCAAGACCATCAATCAGGCCACTGGCTCTAATAACGGAGACTGGTACGATACCTACCAAATTAACCCTGACTATTACAATCAGCAGAAGTAAGGAGGGTATAAAATGAGCAAGTGTAAGCCAAAAAAATGACGAAAAAAAGCCCCGGAGCCATTACAGCTCCGGGGCTTTTACATTGTGTTGCTAGCTAATATTTGCCGTGATGTCATTCAGTGCATCCTTCTTACTTGTGTTTCCGGGGCATCCGGTTTCAGGCGCGTGCAATGTGCAGTCTGTTCCATCCGTAGTCACCTCCATAGTACAAGTCTATTGACGCGTCCGCGGTCGATAGCCTCTTCCTCTGTATTAACGAATACGTCTATTCTAGCTCCCTTGATGTACCCCCCGGTGTCTTCTGCTTTGCGCCAACCCTCACCCTGTATGTATACCTCACTGCCTAGCGGTATCAGTGTAGGGTCTACTGCGGCAGTCTCGCCTGTCTTCGGTGCTACCCCTGTCGCTGTGTTGTTTCCAGTAGGCGCGTAGTAGGATACCGATGCCACGGTGACGCCTTTGATGCCCTCAAGCCGGTCGATGACGACTCTCAGGCGAGCGTTCTTATCCGAGAACTCCTTGGTCACCGCAATCTGCTTGGTAACCTCGGAGCGTAGCTCCTTATTTTCGGATTTCAGAGCGGCCACATCCTGACGTTCGATGACATATTCTGACATGAATACCAGTAAAAGTACAAAGATAACTGCGATCAGCGATTGAGTAACCTTATCCATTTGTCCACCATTGCAATACATTGCACCCCTTCTGCTGTCATGTTGAGCAGGTCGTTGCGTAGCAGTGTTAATGTGGAGCTCAACTTATCAGCGTCATTTGAACGAACACTAGCCCAAGCTTTTTCTATCCCGCCGCGGCATCGCGCGTGGTCTTCTTCCATCTCTTCCATTTCCTCAAGAAGCACTGCGTAAGCCTCGTGTGTTGAGTGGTGCTCTCCGTATATGAACATAGCCGATAGGAGCTCGCTCTTTGCTGTCTTTGATATATCCGATCTAATTTTGTTCATACTCATAATCTTTCATATCCCCCCATGACTTTTCAGACATTTCGATACTGCAATCCATAGGGACGCTGAAATCTAAGTCCTTCATGATAGCGGCAAGTTCAGGTATCAGGCGCATCTCGCTCTTGTGAATCTCAAATAGCAAGGCATCGTGGATGTTGTTGATTAGCCTCGATTTGTAGGGTTTCAGGTATTGCACACACTCCCACATTTTAATTTTCGTGATGTCGCCGCACCCCCCCTGTATCAGAGCATTTGGTGCTTTATAGCCATCTGCTTTTGGGTTCTTGAAGTGCCGTCTCCTGCCAGTCCATGTCTTAATCCATCCACGATACTTTGCCGTGTTGATGCACGCTTTGAGTAAGTCTTGAATTTGTGGGAATTGTCTGAAATACTCAGACTTGATTCTCTCGGCCTCTGCGATTGCACCCTTAGCCTCGTCGGAATAGTAGTATGTAACTATTTCCTTCTCGCCCTCATTATGACATAAATTGAGGGCGATGTCCAGTGTTGGCATGCCCCATGGAACACACCCGTAGTTTCTCAGAAAGAAGCTAGCCTTCTTGTATGTGGGCTCGTCTATCTTGAGTCCCAGCGACGCGGCAAGCGCGGCTAGGCCTAGGCCGTAGACTAAAGCGAAGTTGAGACGCTTTCCAACGTCACGGTACTTCTTCATCATGGACTCCGCCATGCTTACGTGAAGCAGTAGCTCAGCGGTGCCCGCGTGGATGTCTTTCCCGTCATGAACGATCTGCATGAAGTTCCTGTCCTGCGCATAGTGCGCCAACAGCCGGTACTCCTGTTGAGAGTAGTCCATTTCCACGAATACGTACCCCGGCGTAGGTATGATGCCCTTGCGGATACGCTTGTCGTCCTTCGGCATGTTTTGCAGATTGGGGTCGGAGCTAGACAGGCGACCAGTTACGGTACCACCTTTACCGTCGTCACGCGGCGACACATTGAAGTTAGGGTGTATTCTCCCGTCCCACTGTGTAAACTGCCGTATCTGTGCGATGAAAGTACCGACGAGCTTTGATGACTCCCTGTATTGCATTATTAAGGACGCCAGTTCTGCTAGCGGTGTTCCCACGTACAGATTGTTCAGGTTCCTAAGTATCTTGTCATCTGTCTTCACCTCCCCCTTCTCTGTGTACCATCTCCATGTCAGCCCTAGTGTAGCGAATCCTTCTACCAAGTCTCGGCCCGAATTGATGTTCAGGCCCTTTGGTATCAGCTCGATTATCAGCGCTGTGGTCTCGTCCATGTTAGCCTGCAACTCTGCCTCAACGGCGTCGAAGTAGTCTATGTCTACGAGTATGCCATCTCGCTCCTGATAGAGTGTCGCCATCGTGGCGTTGAAGTCAACGTCGTATGCTTCAAGCAACTCTTGCTTGACGAGCTCTTCGTAGAACAGCACGAACAACTGGTATGTGAACTCGGTATCAGAGCAGGCATAGTCCTTCATTATCAGAGGGCACGCATCCGCCGCGTCCTTGTAGGACACGAGGTTCTTTGCGCACTCCCTGCGTAGCGCGATGCAGTGACGCACCTCGTCCACAAGGTCTTCGTACTTATGCCCGTCCTCACCTAGGTAATGGTATGCAAGGTCTTTCAGCTTCTTCGACTCAACCTTACCGCCTGATGGCGTATTACACACGTGCTCTTCATCTATCAGGTGTATCATCAGCATGGTGTCCCAAATCTTCCCCCGAACTTCTAGCCCGATATTCATCAGCATGTGCATGTCGTACTTGGCGTTGTGAAGTATCTTCGCCACGTTCCCGCTGTACAGCATGTCTTTGTACATAGTGATGCAGTCCTGCTCAGCATAGAAGCTGTTGTACTCACCATCCTCAGACACGTAAGTAAGTGTCATGCAGAATGGCCTGTTGTTTGGCGAACCTTGTACGAATCTAACAACAGCCCTAAGCTCAGGGTCGTAGTAAGTTTCTGTGTCTATCGCCACCATAATGCTGTTAGCTATAATAAACTTTGCCAGTTTGGCGTGTCCGGGTGCATCGAGAGACTTAAATCTGTCAACTGGTGTGTCATATACCGGAAATTCCTTAATGCGCATTTAATGTCTCCTTTTTACAGGTAATAGTAGTAGCCGAGGCTCTAAAAAGACGCTTAGAAGTCAAATTAGAGCCTCGGTTTTTAACTACAGGTTACTACTAGTAAGACGGCTTGTCCGACGTAATAGGAGCGTCTTCCTCAGCATCAACTATGATGTTCTTGTTCGCAAAGGCGTTATACTGCGCCTCGACAGCAGGGTAGAGTTCCGATGACACTAATCCTGCCGGTTTTACTCTCATTTCAAACCATGAGTTGCCTGCGGCTTGAGCAAGGAAGGACTCAAGCTTGTAAATTCTGCTGAACAAATCCTGACCGAGAGATGCGTAGAACGCGGTGTCGCGGAATTTCTTTCCGTGCTTGTACGATGTGTTGGCAAACTGGTACACCACCGGCATATCGAGCTTGTCCTCATTCACTGGGTCAGCGAGCACGTTGATCGTAGCGTTACACCACGGCTTCTCGTTCCCGTTGAACTTGCATAATCCGCACTCGACACAACTTCCGTACCGAGTTCCGTGCTTCCCATCGTCTGCCCGACATACGATCTGCCCCGCCATGTCCTCGTCACTCAAGCCGAGCTTTGCTTTCATTGCCGCCTTGCGTTCCTCTGTTCTAGGAACGAACATGATGTTAGTGTCGAAGATAGAGAGCGGGATAAACTTCTCAGGAACCTTCTCCATGAGAAGTGTGTGAATGATATCACCTGCCCGCATGTTGTAGTCACGATCCGCTACCTCAGGGCTATTGCTTTGGAGCAACTTCCCTCTCGGCATTGTGATCGTTTCCAAGTCCACGTTCTCAAAACCTCTGCCTGTAGTTCTCGGCGCCTGCGTTACCGCTGTTTCTTGCTCTACGAGCGCTAATTCGTCCTTTTTCGTTGTCATGTGGTTTCCTCCTTGTTGCGTACACTGTACGCGGTGCTATATCGTGAGATTCTTCTTTATTGCACGGGCTTTTCAGCCCGGAACAACCATTTGATAAATTCCTTAATCGTTGGAGCAGGATTGCGCATCTCCCTCCGTAACTTGACTATGAAGGGCGTATCTCTGCACTGCTCTACTTTCATTTCCTCAAGCGTTCGTTGAAGCCTCCTGATGTCGCACCGCATGGCCTCTATAACAGTTTCATACTGCGCGCGGTCAAATGCATTTACTTCGTGATGCACAGGAGCGTGCATAAAATCATCGTCGAAGCGTGTGGCCAGTCTGCGCGGGTCTCCATCCCCAAATATTGCCATACCACCCCTAGGGCCGCCTGTTGTTATAGTATTCAGCGGTGCTGTAGTCACCATTCTCATAGTAGGGGCATCAACAACTACAGCACCCCAACCAGGAAGAGTTGCTCGATATTCGTTTATTCGCTCCCTGAGCCTGCCGTCTAGGTGTTGCATCAGCCTTTCATCGAAGACCGCAGTTCCTTCAAATCCTTCAAATGCTTGGCATGACTTCTCGTATTCATCATCCCTTGCTATCGCTATCACAGCCTCTCACCTCCAAGTATTGTGCCTCCCCTGCAACTCGGCGACCTATGTGACCGGCCTCAAGTCTTAGGTCTACCCACACACGAAATCCTGCCTCCCTTGCCTGTGCGCAGAACTCGATGTCCTCACCGATACCTGCCACCCTAGGTGTAAACATGTCACCACTCATACCTTTCAAAACATTGCAGTCAATCAGCGTAGAGGCTAGACCGGTGGCGTCTACCGGGCACATTCCATTGCTTACCCAAGTAGTGGGTATACACAGTTTGGGCGGTACTTCTGTTATGTCAGTGTAGATGTAGAAGCACGGTTCAAACGGAGTGTACCTCTTGAAGAACTTGGCGGATACGATGTCCTCTCCGTCTAACAGCAACTTTTCTATCAGGTTCTTTGGGAATACCATGTCCGAGTCTATGAACATCAGGTGGGATGCTTTGACCGATAGCGCGTACTCTGCTATCCTCTGCCTAGATGTGGCCACGATAGACCCCTCGTGCATCCGCACCTCTACATCATACTTCTTTCCTGCCATATACACAAGCAGGTCGCTTAGGCATTGCATGAACCCACTCGGCGCATTGTCACCGATTGGTACTCCGATTACTATCTTTGTCTTCACGGCGCTACCTCTTTCTGAGTCCGAGCGTCAGCTTGTCGTAGGTATCAATCCCTTCGGGATATTCCCCGTTTAGGTTGAAGAACTCGTCGAACACAGCCTTGGACACTCTCTTCTGCAACATACCGGCTTGCCCGTTGTCGGCGCACCACTGCACGAAGTTTTCCATGTCATCGATCTTCGGATACTTCTCAAGTTTCAGAGACGCTGTGCAGTTCGATATTCCGCATGTTGTCATCCCGGCTTCCTGCATGGCCTGAATCAGTAGATACTCTTGGTCATCATACTCTGTTTGCAGGCCAGACTTCTCTTCCTCCAACGCTTTGATCTTCTGACGCTGTTCGTATAGGAAGGTCAGCCTCTCCTCTATCGTCTTTACTCTTTTCGTTGTCATTTTCTTTCTCCTCCATTGGTTTGTATAGTGTGCAGTTACGGTCATCGCATATAAGCTCGACCGCGGCGTAGCACTCGTCTATCGGGTGCCTGCGCTCTTTCCGGTTTGGCTCATACAACATACATGTAGCCTTCTGTGTATTCTCATGGTAGTGAGCGGCGTCCAGTAAACTGCGACGTATCCTAGCATCTTCCTTTACTTTAGCAAGGTACTCCTCTCTTGACACTTTCAATGATTTTCCCCTCCTATCTGCGCATCCACAGGACTTAACCTGCCCTGATGATATAGCGTGCCCTGCCTTGTAGCAGGTGGAGCCGCATCTTGTACACAAGCATTTGAACACCACCGATCCGAACTCCCTATGTTCTGTGGGCTCTACTACTAGCAGGAACCCAAATTGCCTTCCCGAAAGATCAATGAACTTCGACATTTGCTACTCCTCTCCGTGATACAGTGATAGCAGAAATAACCTAGCTTTATCCACGTCGTCTGATACTACGGCGACACGCGCCCCGGCCTTGCGCATCAGGTCTATCGTGAAGTCTTGTAGCTTTGTCGTTTTGTTCGGGCTTACTTTGAGCTCGATACCGAACATCCTGCCCCGACAGCATCCTATGATGTCGGGTATTCCGCCCATGAACCGGTCGGACACTTTGAAGAACCACAGATCGGGGAAGTCACGTTTCATCATATTGATTACATTCCGCTGAAAGTCCTTCTCAAGCATGTTTGTCTACCTCTCGAATCATCCTGTCCAGCGCATCTCGCATCTGTATAAATGCTGATAAAACATCACCCACTATGTGGTCTGTGTCTCTCAGAGTCTTACGGGCGTACTCTGCCGCATTGGCATAATCCCAGCTATCCATTACGCATTCCACTGGTGTGCGCGACTTCTCCTCTTTGCTCTTCTCTGTCTCAGGAAGTACGATTGGTGCGTACTTCTTTTCGTATGTCGAAGGTTCCTGCGTTTCCGGAATTACGAACTTCTCGTAAGGCTTTCCAAAGTCTTCCATCGTCACCGTGTCGTGTATCTTTGTTGTCACGGTGTTCCCTTTCGTAAGCTCCGGAACTACGTATTCATTTCCCATCGTACCGCGGTCTCTGTGCGTGTTAATCTCACCGGTTTTTACCAAGTGCAACAGCCCGTTACATATCTGCGTTGTGTTGTACTTTCTACCAAGCATCGCTTCCAGTTCCTTTGAGTTTGCAAGCACAACTCCTGTCTTCGGATCTGCCATAGCCATAAGCAGGTCGTACAGCATTGTCCACAGCTTTTCAGTCTTCGCTGATTTCGGCATCTCCACACCTCCTAATCATATTTTCCATCACTTCTGCATTGCTCCCCTTTCTTGTTACGACAGCAGAGATATCCTCGTCTATGGTGTGCTCTGCTATCAGAAGAATGAAAGTGCAGGCTTCCGTCTGCCCCTTTCTGTAGATTCTATCGTGTGACTGGTAGTAGTCCTCAAATGAGTGGGACATACTGTAGTATATCGCGTAGGTGCAGTTCTTCACCATGCTTTCCCCGGTGAACGTGACGCCGTATTTCAGCGTCTTTGGGTGCGCTATGATGAACTGTGCCTTGTCGCTCTTGAAGTCGTCAATACTGTCGTCTGTGTTCTTCGTTCCGCTGTATGCTGTAACAGCCGTCTTTCCCATTGATGCCACGAGTTCCATGATGTCCGCTACCTCGTGCTTGAAGTTGATCCATATCACAGCCTTGTTGTCTCCAAGTTCTGTAATAACACTGCGTAGCTCGTCCAGCTTCGCGTGATGCAGTTGCATCACCTTGCTGTCGTCGTTCGTGTCGATGATGAATCCCGACGTCATTTGCCTTAGCTTCATCATTGCCGCCAGCTTGTTGCTTGCCGCAACTGACTTATCCTGTAGCAGCAGTATAGAGTCCTTCTCCATCTGACGGTACTGCCGCATCGCGTCTTTCGGTAGCTCTACGCTACGGATGATCGGAGGCATATCTTTCGGCAAATCTAAACATTCTCCTTTGGATATGTAGATGCACGACTTCGCAAGTCTCTGCGAGAAGGCCTCCTTCATCTCAGGAATCATTCTAAAATCCCTTCCGAAGTAGTCTATCGGCTTGAAGAACGTGTCTCTGAATTTAAAGAAGCTGTCGCCTAACAGCGCGCGGTTCACGACACGCATTTGCGCAAAGTATTCCAAGTCACTGTTAGGCGCCGGCTTCCCTGAAAGGAGATAAGTGTATTGCATCCTGTCGGCGTGCTCGATTACCGATTTGGTTATTTGCGATCTCATGTCACGCAGTATCGAAGACTCGTCTACGATAAGCCCTGCGTGTGGCCACGTCCTCACGTCGTCCCGTATCTTGAACGACTCCGGGTTGATTACGATTACATCTGCATACTGCATCAGGTACTTTGGTATATCGGCAGTCTTCAACTTTCCTAGATACCCAAGCCCCCACCGTTCCGCAACCTCAAGGTAGTCCTTCTTCTTCATGTTCGTCGACATGGGTAAGACTTTAAGGTACGGAAAAAAGTGTAGGTGGTCTTCCACCCACGCCGTCTTGATGATAGAACGCGGGCATATTACAAGCCACTTTGCGGTTATTTTGTCTTCGATAACGGCGTATGCCGTCAGCGTCTTGCCTGTTCCGGTATCCATGTACCAAGCGTACTTGTTCTTGAATATCGCAATGTCGCGGCATTTACGTTGGTGTGCCATCAGGAACGGGTGGTCTCGCGGCTCCGTTTCTCCGCGCACCAACGCCGATACGTTGCGCTCTATCACATCAAACCTGCGTAACTGCCCCTTCAATATACTGTCCACAGTCGCTCTTGGGAAAGCTCCAATCACATTTGGCAGTGCTTCAAGTGGGTATTCCCAGCACGAAACCTTCTTATTCCACTTTCCGCATGGGATACTACGGCATTTCTCAATGTCAGAATACTCTGTGAATAGCTGTATCTTGTCGTCAACTTTGCTTATTGTCGCCATCTTTCTTTACCCCCACACACTCTGATAATCTCTCGACTATCATAGATGTCTTTAGCTTTTGCGCCACCTCAGCGCACGTGTCTGTAGCTACTATGCTACCAACCTTTGCGCTTGACAGCGACCTTGTGTAGCCGTCTGCTAGTGATAGCACAGAAATTGCCACCTCAAGCATCCCAGCCTCGTCAGTCATGCCCTTCAACATTTCCTTTACAGATCCGTACATGCCGTCACACTGTGCATTGAGCTTGGTGATGCTCTTTGTCAGTGTGGGCAGGAGCTTCTTGAACTCGATGTCGTCCATCTCTGCGACGCGGCGTGCCTCCTCCAATTTATTGTAGATCGCCAGCACGCGTATGAACTTAGCCTTACTGTCTATCTGCGAGAATATTTCCAATACTTCTCCCAAACTATCGCCCCCTTTTTCTTGTATTATAACCCACGATTAACAATTTGTCAATCAGTAGTTTTCATAAATTAGTAATCATTGTTTGATTAAATCAGCAACTTTCTCTGCAATTCGAACGCTGAGTATGGACAAAGAATCTCATAAACTCAATCTCTTCGTTTGAAACACCATGGGACTTTAAAAACTCGACGGCGGCTTCTTTTGACGGGAAGGTCATTTCTTTTCCACCATCATCCGCAAGGTATTCGAGTTGGTTCAATGTGATACCGTTTATTGACTTACCAACAACCCATCCGAAATCCTCAGCCTTCATACATTTTACATCTTTCATTTTTCGTCCTCCTTTTTAAATAGAGACTATATTATCTCCACCGCTTTTGCTGACACCCACCAAGTACGCGAGTGACCCTCTCGCATTTCGTCGAATCGAACCAGGGCGTCATATTCGGACGATGCGCTTTCCGGATACACCTTAGTTACTTCTCCCTCTCTTCCGAGGTGGTTATGTGCGTCAATCACATCTCGCACTACCCTTACCTTCATTCCTACTTTCAGGTCGGAACGTTTTAGTATTTCAGGCTCGATCTCACGCTCAATCGTTATCATGTATCCACCTCCACCAGCGCCTCCGCGGCGCAGGCCCACGCTGACCTGTTTCCCCCGTCAAACCTCACAAAACACACATTATGGTTAGGGCGTGGGCTACTAAACACATCGATTATCTCACCTTCCCTACCAAGATTTGTGGCGATGTCTGACACATTGTACATCGCTTTTACGCGCATACCCCGCCTTAACTGATTGTAGGTTAGTGGATCGTATATAGAACACTTCTCAATGGTAATCATCTTCTCACCTCCACGGTGCTCAGTGCCGTGAACCGCCTTGTTCTTCCGTCCTCAACAAACTTCACAAGTACTTGGTCTAGTATTCCGGGCAGACTGTACTTGTATTGGAAGTCAATGACTACGGCGTTGCGGTCTTCCGGGTATCGGTATCTCCACCCTTTCGACGTTATCCGGCACGTCTCGCCGACTACCGGCGGCCACGCGTCGTGAGAGTTCAACTTTTCCCAGTGTTCTTTCCTTTTTGCTATCGTTATCATTATAAACCCTCCTTCCTGATATGTTCAAGCAGAGCTTTTGTGGCGGCGCATGGCTCGTCGCAGTCGAAGCATTCCTTGCTTCCCGATTTTATCATCGTGGAACAGCATTTTTGGGATACGCTCTTCCTGCACCTACCCTCTCTTCCGTTATGTGCGGAGCAGGCCGTTCCACCGTTCGCTTCGTCGTTGTAAATATTTCTTAACATTGCAACGACACCCATACCTGTTTCTGAAAACACTTCGTGCAGGCGTCTTATTGAATCGTCCCTTACTCTTTCAATCTCTATCATGTTACACCTCCTAGAACTTGCGTGCCAGGAATGTGTTGTACTTCGCGTCGATCAGAACCTCGTTGTCAATCTCCACATCCTTGTGCCACTTCACCATCTGCCACACCGCCAAGCTGGAAATCAGCGCCGACGTGGGTGCCATGGACTGTGATGTGCCGCACTCCGAAACTGCTGACTCCTCGTCCGTGTACAGCGTCTTCGCATACTCGGTACACTGTGACTTGTTGCTTGGGTTCAGCGCATATACTCTTCCCCCCTCTAGGCACGTTCGTGTCTCGATAAACAGCGGAACGGCGAGGTTGTTCTTCAAGCATTTCCGGAATATCTCGTCGCGGCTCTTCATGGTGTCAGTCAGCAGGAACACGATTCCTGAAAGCATCGAATCCTTGTCTGCCCTCTCATAGTGTACCATCACCTTTTCTAATGCAGAGCATCTTAGCATATTTTCCATGCAAGCATCCGTTTTTAACTTGCCGATGTCCGACATAGCGAATAACTGATTGGGAATATTGTGCTCTTCCACAATGTCGAAGTCCCAAATGTGAATATCTTTCACGCCGAGCTTGGCTAGGATCATGGCTACCCATGACCCCGTTGCGCCGCACCCGATAACGTGTACCGGAAGTTTGAAGTCTTCCGGGTTAAACTCCTTGAGCTGTCTGCTGTAGTCCATTATCGTCTACACCTCCTTCTCCCTCTATCAGAGTGGATACCGAGTACCCTTTACTCCTAGCCGCTACTAACATCTTCTCTGCGAGCGCCATATCGTCGAGCAGGGCGCACACTCCTTCTGCTAGCTCCTCATAGCTGATCGCCCAGTCTTCCATGACCTCTTTGACATCTATGTACTTACTACAGTCTCCGTATGATCCTGCGTATATCCTTCTCTTTACCCATTCCGGAAGTATGGAGGCCGCCTCGATCTTGAATGACCACGTCTCCTCTTCAAGAGGCGTGTTATACGTTATCTTTACGGGGGCCTTGTTGTCCGGCCTGGCTGGCGCTGTTACTATGCGCGTCTGCGTATTGTCGGAATCCTTGGATACCCAGCACTGATGTTTCTTGTCCCACACTTTATCGTCATACCCATCGAACATTCTATCCCACTTTCTGTTAAATCCTACATAGGTGTCGGGTGTGTATACGATATCCTTTACCTTTTCGGCTATCTCTGCTTTGATTGCTTCGCGCAGAGTGTCTGCCAAAGGGTCGTATACATCCCACGGAACATCCTCGACTACCACGCCTGCTGTCCAGTTGTAGTACGTTACCGTGATTTCACCCTTCTTGTTCCCTATGATCCGGAAGAACCATTCCATTCCGTTCTCTTTGAACAGTGACATCTGCGAGTTGTCCTGACCGGAAGGTGAAGTCCCCATGTCTACGTGAGAGTGCCCCCATAGATGCGCTTTACCCATCTCCTCAAGTCCGACTTCCTCTGCAAATGCTACAAGCCCTGCCGGAGTGATCTCCGTTGTTGCCGATCCTACATCCTGATGTAGCAGGTAAGTTTCGTCGCACAGGTACAGGCTGTCCTTGTACTCTGCCACCTTGTACTCTGTCACCTTACCAAGCCACCCGACTTCCTTGTTGCATTCCTCAATGTAACACTGTATCTTAGCAATGGCGGTAGGTGTGAAGAACAGCTTGATGCCCTTTGCCCCCACCCAAACTACCCGCGGTTTCGCATTATGCGGTTTCATTTTGCTCATGCTAAATCACCTGCCTCCGTTACCGGAAGGTCATTATCTCTTTCGTATTCGTTCAGGCAGTCGAGACTACAGAACCACATGTCGTACTTGTTGATTATGCCGAGCGCGTATTTGCAGAATCGCACATCTACGCACTGAGCGCATTGGTGCATCTCTTTAACCTCAGGGTCGTGCTGTGTCCCGCATATGTCACAGTATTCCGTGCAGTCTTCGCAAAGCGTGTATTCTGTAAGGTCCTCCCTTACGAATGTTGTTGCACATTCACTGCATACCGTATGCCCGCACCGATCGCAGATTTGCTCTTCTCCCTCTTCTATCGTGTCGCCGCAATGATGGCACCTAACCGCCGCGCCTTGTGCTGAAATCGACGGAGCGGCTATCTTGTTTCCATTCTTGTCAACAGCCGGCCACTGTATCAGTTGCCTGCCCCAAGAGTCGTCTCCATTGTAGCTTGTCAGGAAGGACAGTACGATCTGCCACAGCCCGAGAACGTCATAGTCATGGCACAGCGCAGGAACTACGCTACCTATGTTTCCGAGGCACGGACTCCCCTCGGAACTGCAATGCGGATGCGGAATACGGCCGTACTTCGGGTCGATGTGGTTGTTCGTGTTATTGAATTTGACAGAGCTTGACGGCAAGTCTATGGTTGCTTCAAAGGCTCCGATCGGTCTCACATTTCCTCCTGCGTCGGTGATTGACAGTTCTCCGGTGTGGAAGATTACCGTCGTACCTTTAAACTCCACCCGTTTGAGCACGGTGCTACCGAACAGCTCCTCAATATCGTCCTCGATGCGCTTTTTCTCCTGCGGGTCGTCGGATGTTCCGCGAATCAGCGCCTCCGCCTCTTCAATCTTGCCCGCATACATGAACATCGCCTCTGCGTTTGTCTTGTACGAGGCTCTGTACTGCGATAGATTCTGCTCTGCGGTCTTGCGTCTAGCGCCAATTCTGCTAGAGATAAACGCCGCCACCTGCGCATGCTCATAGGCTCTGCGCTTGGGCTCTATCTCAGAGTCTAGGCACGCCTCGGCCTTTCGGTCGATAATCTCCTTGATCGCCCCGTTGTTTTCCACAATGGGTGGCAGGCACATGAACACGACGCTGTCCCCATAGATACCCCCGAGAGCGGTCTCGTATGTCTCGTCGGTGTAGATCGTCGGTAGCTCAAAACCATCCGAGAAATTCGTTCCGATAGGAAGTACATACAGTACACCATCGTCAGCCTCAGCCGCGATCATGTCTTCCTTTGTAAGCGTCGGTGTTGCGTTAGGCGGGAACGGTACGAACAGCTTCTCAAATGAAGTCTTCGCCGCCATCGCAATTAACCTCTGCGCTGTGCGCTTGTTCTCCGTCTCTCCATACGCATCGTCAAACATGTATGGTATCCCTTTATACTCTTCCGTTCTTTTGATACTCATTTACATCATCACTCCTTTCCAGTGAAGAGGGTTAAGCCCCTCTCTCAAGCCCACGTCGCAACGGGAGTCACGCCCATGCAAGTAGCGACTACTCTACTACGCATTACCGTGGGCTTGAGAGGGAAGCTCTCGCTTCCACTCCGGCGTCCAACTGACCAGTCTGTCAGGTCTACAGGTTTCCCTTAACCTGTTTGACGAGGTAAATCTTTGTTCCGTCTGCGGGGATAACGGTCATGGTCGCTGTGGTGTCACCGATGCGTACATCGTAACCCTCTGCGTTGATTCCGGCGATCTCAAGGATCTGATCGAGTGTTGCGTTGTCTTCTGCGGCCACTTCTTTGACTGTTCCCGGTACGAATGCTACTTTAACTGTTTTCATTTTGAAACTCCTTTTCTGTTGCCCTAGCAACAATACACTTATTGGGATCTAACGAATTATTCTAATGCACAGCGGGGTGCAGGTTAGACGTTATTTAGTGCGTTGCAGTAGACTTCGGTAGCAATACCAACCATGCCCGTCCTCGCATCTAGCCTCTGCGGGTATATTATTTATAGCAGTAAGCGAGTGTCCCCCAACATCAGCATCGAACACAACACCTATTTGGTTAAGCTCAGGCACATTATTATGGTGAAGAACCGTGTAGCATAGGATAGTACCAACCTGCCCGCCTTGCTCGACGGATATTACCCTGTCCCCAATACTGAACTCAGTTCCGGGTATCAGGTCTATGCTCTCCCTCTCGATTGTTATCATCACACCATCTCCAATTCTTTCTTGTACAGGGCTTCCACCTCACCGTTTCGATCGTTCCGGCATTTATGTAGCGCTTTATCACCATTTTCCTTGAGTCTTATACTTAGCACTACACCAGTGTCTCCTACGATGAAGTAACTAGGCGGCGTCTCGGACTGGCTCTTGTGCACATACACAATCTTGTCCCCAACCTCTATCTCGGCTCGTGTTTCTTTATCAATCGTTATCATTGGCCATACCCCATTTCTATTAACTGCTTTATCGCTTTACATGGATTCGTACAGGCCGCGCACTGCTCCTTGTCCTTTGTGGAGAGATTGGGGTTGCCCGGCGCATTTCTCCATGCACAGCAATTCTCATTAACGCTGTAATATGACCTCACTCCGAAACTAGATCTAGTATTATTGCAGGCGCTCTCACACAGCTCTGCCTTCAAGCAAGGCGCATTCCTCTTCAACGCGCGTTGCACATAGGTACGGCTACACCCAAACAGGCAACTCGCATCTCGCAGTACATCCTCTATTGTAGAGCAACTTCCTTTCGCTATCATTATCACTACAATCCCCTCCTTAGCTCCTCGATTACCTTACACGGATTCTCGCAAGTGTCGCATTGTTTCTTGCCAGTGTTGAGTTCTAACGCGCAACACCCCCCGTTATTATTAGCGCAGGCTCTGCATGAGCACAGCTGGGACGGTACGTAGCAAGCCCTTCCGTTGTTATTAATCTTTTCACCAGTCTTGGCGCGGTAGGCATTGCCTACCAGAATGTGCAGATCATCATTCTTACGATACCCCAAAGCCGCAAGCAACTCTTTCTTTGAGTAGCAGGCGTCTTCTTTGTTTATCGTTATCATACCACTACCTCCTTCCTGCGCAAACTCTTAATATTATGAGTGTTGCTCCGTCTTTTATCTTTCGCTTCGACTCTTCACAGTCGTTTCTCAGGAATTTCAGTATCATATCGTCACCTAACTTACTGCTTCCCGCACTGAATAGTTCTACTGAAAATCCATTGTCTTTTAGCAGGCATATGGTAATCCCGCACCCTTTTTCCAGTATGTTCAGTACATGGTTGTGTGCCCACGTTGAACCGAGTATAACATCACTGAGCGTCGAGCTCACGCGGCACGGAACACTGTCGTTGTCACCAATTTTCCCTGCAAGCTCTCTTATATGTATCATACCACTACCTCCTTTTTGGTTTATACGGGTGGGAGAGCAGGAGTCGAACCTGCGTCACTGCCCTAAGCCCAGTTCATATGCTCTTCCGTTGAGCTATCTCTCCATAAAGCGGGATTATCTCCCGCTTACGAAACGGACGCGATTCTCGCCGCCCTCTGTGTATTCTTCGATCGTACCAAGTCCGGGGTAGGTAGCTCTAGTGCTTGCAGGTTTCCTAGCGCTATCCCGCTTATTGTAGAACGCCTCTTCATACATACTCAACAGCCCATCCAACATCCGGTCGACCTCCTTGTGCATACGAGACGTGTATACATTACGTGTTACCAGTGTGACAAGCCAAAACACTCCTGCCAACACAGCTACACTCAGTACCGCTATCGTCCACATCATGGGGATTGCCTTCGCATTCTCCATGGCGCATATGATACTGAACACGCAAAGTGCGATCCAAAGGACAGGTGACCAAGACACGCAAGCGTGGTCGGCCACCTTTGCCCACAGTAACTTCCTACTTGTAGTACGCATTGACCATCAGTGTGATGATCTTGCCATCACTACGCACAACCTGCAATGTGCCGCTTGTTACAACGTGGGTAGTCTTACCATCTTTTGCGTCGATCAACCCCATGATGGGGACTGTCAACGTGGCGACATCCGCCGCTTTGTCCATCGCTAAGATGGACGGCGCGTTTTTAAGCACCAATTTTTCCTGATCTGCCATTTTCGTTCTCCTTTCAGAACATAAGCATTTAGAGCAGTAGCGCTCTAACGGTGCCACATCTCAGCATGGCATCGTTACAGATCTACATGCAGTATCGCGGCAACAGCGCGGCATGTCGGCTTCTCGCATCCTTCACCATAATGGAAGCATGTTGAGCAACAATCAGCGTGTCCCCAAACATCACCTTGATCCTCGCAACCACACCTTCTTGCCTTAAAGTAGGCATTCTCCATTTGTGCATACATGTGCATTTTACTGTAGTACCTAGCAAACACCTCGGCATACTCCTCCTTGGTAGGCGTAAGGTCTTTAGCTATCAGTATCACTCTATCACCCCGTCTCGCATTAATTCGGCGCACAGCTTCACAGGTTGGCACGGTTCAGTGCAACGGCTCGCCTTTTCAGCTGTACCCGCAAACCCAGACATGCAGGCCGCACAGCACACATCATAACTTCTATCCTCGTCACCCGGGCAATGGTGGTCGCATAGCACAGATATTGGGGGGGCCTCCAACGAAGGGTCTACATCTCTGCCTACAAATCGTAGCGCCGTATGAACTGACCTCCCTATCTTTAGCTTCTTGATGTACCCGTAATAATCCAATACCTCTTCTTCCTTTTCGATCACTATCATCGCCTCACCAGCTTCCCCTCTACATCCAGCATGTATCTCTCCGCCATCATAACAATTGCGGGGCATGGCGTTTGGCAACCCACGTCCTCTAAGTATCTAAGGCAATGCCCACAGCAATCATGCGTGCTATTCTTTGGGCACTCTCTTACCATTCTATCAGGGCACCCGCCTGTCTCGCTTTGTTTTACATAGTCATGCACATTGTTCGTTGCACTAACAATAGCGGCATAGTCTATCTGCGGCTCTTTCTCGATCGTTATCACCTCACCACCCCCTTACAGTACCCTCAACGCCGATTCACACGCCCGCACATTCGACTCCCAACGCATCAGCAGTATCTCGGCGTCATCTTTATCAAGTCCGCACGTGTGCGCGTTCACATTTTGGCACGCCACTCTCATTTCGGTATCCGTCTGAATTATTTCCTCCATATCGACTATCTTTCTGTTATAGTAGACCATTTCTTCCATCAACTTTAATGCCTTCTCAAATTTAGCTTCCGTCATTTCGCCACCCCCATTTCCAAAATCTTCTCATACGCTTACACCAAACACTGAGCAGGCGCACAGAATTATCCACCTGATGCCATAGTAATATACAGTACCAAGTGTGACTGCGCAACAGCCCAACAGCGCCATAGCCTTAATCACTTTGTCACCTCACCAACCTTCTCTTCTATGTCCTCGTCCATACACCCTGTACTTCATTCCATCGTCCTTTGGTACTTCAATCATTACTACCATACTTTACAGGGATAACAGCAGTTCATACACCTTGTTATATCGTACACGAAGCTCATCGATCCTAACAGCATTGCGTATACTCCCAGCATCCACCAGTCTGTGGCCATTCAACCAACACGACCTATTTATGGCCACCGGTGAGTTCTCACCATGTATGCCCGCATCCCGTAAACTATGCGGATAGCATCATGGCTCCTCACTTCGGTAGCAATTCAGCAACACAGCGGCAGGCTAGCCACACCAGTTCTCACTGGCTCATATGTGCCCGCGCCTCGTTTTGTGGCGGCTGTTGGTGTTGCTGTTTTGTCTCTCGTTATAATAGACACTTGGGCGGCTGTTTGTGTACCGTCTTTTTAAGTTTTTTTCTGTGTTGTCGTTCGTGCCGCTCCCCTCTGTGGCGGCTGTTTGTGTTGTGCTTACACTATAATAGACACTTAGGCGGCTGTTTGTGTACCATACAATTAAAAAAGCCTGTAACCATTGCAGCTACAGGCTTTTAAGCTTGATGCTAGAGCGCCGTATCGAATACGTCCACTCCCAATATATCATGGTAGGCACCCTGTATCCGTGTACGGCGGCGAGCGTTCGTAGATTTCCAAGCCTTGGGCGATACTAGCCCGTTGAATAGGTCACGAGCCAATTGTAAATCAGCAGGCTTGCTCTCTAGCGCTCGTGCTAGCTCCATATCTAGCATTACGGTTTCAAACTCCAGGGCGCCAATGTCACTTACCATGGCGAGTCCGTCACTCCATGCCGTTGCACCATGGAAGGCCCTATCAGGGTCTATGACGGCGGTACGTCCTACTGTTTCCCATCGTTGCGGCTCGATGTAGGACAATACTTGCACTGTTTGTTCTCCATCCTCATACTGGTCGATGATTTCGGCCGCTTCACGTGCATTCAGAGCCGCCCTGCATGCCTTGAGAGCGGTTTTTTCCTCTTTCGTGGGCAAGTATCCCCCAGCATTCAATTGCACCCTGTATGAGTGCGATTTATTGGCTCTGACATAAGCCTTGATGGCGCTCCCCGCTGTACGGAAGTATGCCTTTAAAAGTATGCTAGTGTCCGTCATCGCGGGATGTTCTTTACGCACCTTGCCGCATGCAGTTTGGACCTTTTCCAAGTCATACGTTGCCGTGATTGCAGTCATTAAGATATCCTGATAGTTGGTGCGGAATACTTCCGGGTACTCCATGCGCAAGTCCTCCGTATTCATTCCAAAGGCGGCACGTTGGCACAGGGTGTAGCGTGTCCATTTGTAGCCCGGCACTAGGATGTCAGATGCGAGCGATTCCCTCAAGGCATGCAATGCTATTGTGTCCTGTTGCTCGGCGGTCAGATAGACGTCTTCTATTGTACTATCTTCTGCTAGTGTTGGTGCTTTACAGCAGTGTAGCCCTCGCCTACTATCCCCTTTACGGATAGCGAGCGTGCCAGTCTGTCTAGCCTCTTTGCGGAGTGCCTTTGTCGTCTCTGTGCGTTTGTAGCCTGTTTCCATTGATTTAATCTTCATATGTAGCCGTCCTTCCTTATTACACCTTGCAGTGTCGCCGCCTTATTGCGGCGCCGTGGCCCGGTGTCGTTGAGATTCATATCTCACTTACATTGTATTTATGCACTTCTCAAAAGTCCATGTTTATTTTGTGCTGCTTTGAGTACCCTGTATACGTTGCAATGACTCACTTTTTTTATGGGTAACTGTCATTGTTTTTTTGGATAGTGCCGCCGTGTCGCAGGGAAAACGCAAGGCGGGGGAGGGGTGTTTTGGGCGCGCGGTGCCGTGTGTGTACTGCCCATGTTGCGATGTTTGATATATATGAAGTCCAAG
>Ga0302289_1000116_pt1 | contig 45651 bp, 42 predicted proteins | sample III_Fen_N1_2_FD_194552 | JGI IMG/M metagenome (GOLD analysis project Ga0302289, IMG submission 194552) | Peat permafrost microbial communities from Stordalen Mire near Abisko, Sweden - III_Fen_N1_2 | ecosystem: Environmental > Terrestrial > Soil > Wetlands > Permafrost | place: Sweden: Abisko... | reverse complement strand
CGATTCAGTAAATCGTGGACGTGCTCTTCCACCATTTGGTTGATGAAGCAGGATAAGCGATTCAGCAAAGATATACGCAATCCAATAAAAGACAGCCGCTCGAAAGAGTGGCTGTTTTGCTGCTATGTGCTAATAGGATTCGATTACTAAATCACGACATCGAGCGTATATTTTCCGCCGTGATAGAGGGTATCTGCCATGGCGAACGGTCGGTGCGCCTTGTCGTAGTCTACATTGCGAATGCGCAACGCGACGCCCTTCTTGGTGTGAAAGAGCCTCTCCGCATCATCGCCGCTAATCGAGATGGCGTTGACGCGCTGGCGCGAGTAGCCGTTTGTCAAATCTAACCCAAACTCCTCGTGCAGCACCTCATAGAGGGAGCGTTGCGAAAAGTCAAACTCCAATAGCCTTGGGAAACGCTTGAGTGAGATCCACACCCGTTCGATGGCGATTGGAGAATCGTCCGCCATTCGGATTCGCCGCAGACAGAAGATTGGCTCACCGGGGATCATTTCGAGGCTCTGACGCACCTCGTCGTCCGCCTCGCATTCACCCGCTTGCAGTACACTACTGGAAGGATGAACGCCCAGCGAGAGCATATTACTGGTAAAACCTTGCTTTTGATAGGTCTTGTCGAGTTCAAACTGAGACACAAAGGTACCCTTGCCCTGCACACGAAAGAGCTTTCCTTCGCTCACCAGCGCGTCGATGGCGCGGCGCACGGTCATGCGCGTCGTATGAAACTGCCTGCAAAGTTCGGGTTCGGACGGGATGGCGTCACCGTGCGCATACTCGCCGCTGTCGATACCGGCGTTGATGCGCTCGATGATCTGCCGAAAGATCGGCTGCTCGTTGGATTTCAATTCGCTCAACCCCCTTGACCGAATTTCTTGTCTATACAAGATAATTACATTATATAACTGTTTCCAGAAAATGCAAGAGAAGCTTTTACTGCAAAACAAGCTAATACATAGGGCAATTATTTCATTTCTGCGTATCAGAACGTCAAAAACCACGGTTGTTTCAATAATAGACAGTTGTTGTGTATCACAACCGGAAATCGGGCTACTCAATAAAAAAAGCGCCGGATTTTTCACCGGCGCTGGCGCGAATCATTCGCTTAAGAGTCTAGTATTGTACCGTCGGTCGCAATCGTGACCACCTGCCAGGGGATCATCTTACCGCTACTGAGCAGCGCGCTTTTCACCGCGTGCTCGATTCCGCCGCAGCAAGGTACCTCCATGCGCACGACCGTCACGCTCTGAATCTCGTTGCCGCGGAAAATCTCGGCCAGTTTCTCCGAATAATCCGTCATGTCCAGCTTTGGGCAGCCGATGAGCGTCACGTGGTTTTTCATGAATCGCTCATGGAAATCCCCGCGGGCGTATGCGGTGCAGTCCGCCGCGATGAGTAGCTTTGCGCGGTTGAAATACGGCGCATTGACAGGCACAAGCTTGATCTGCACCGGCCATTGGTTCAGGCGTGAGGCTGTGCCGTTGCCCGCGCTGGAACAGGCGCAGGAGTCTTCCGCTTGGCGATCCTGACGCTCGATGGCGCGACTACGCGTACCGGGGCAGCCGAAGCGGGGCGGAGCGGGCGCCTGCGCCTTTGCCTGCTTTGCCTTGACTGCGGCTTCATCATAGGCGGCGGCTTCGCGCTCTACGAACTTGATCGCGCCCGTGGGGCAGGCGGGCAGGCAATTGCCTAATCCGTCACAATAGTCATCGCGCATCAGCTTTGCTTTGCCGTCCACCATGGCGATTGCGCCCTCGTGGCAGGCGCTGGCACATGCGCCGCAGCCATTGCAGAGTTCCTCGTCGATTTGAATGATTTGGCGTATCATATGAAAAAATTCCTCTCAACTGTATTTGTTTGGATGACTGGTGTATGTTTTGTTCAGCTATCCGTCAGCGCAGCACGTTTCTTGATCATTTAAACGAAGTATACTATGATAAAGAAAACAGGTCTGTTGGAAATACAACATGCTTTCCAATAGATTTGTTATAGAATACCCTTATCAATCAGGATACTCTCTGATTCTTAGTGAATCAGCCGTCCAAAGGAGGAAAAATCGATGAGTGCGCAGGGAACCCCGCAGGTATCTTACGCTTTTTTAAAAAAGACATCGTTGTTTCGCGGCACCACTGAGGCAGAACTGCCAACGCTGCTTGGATGCATTACGCCGAGTTATCGCGACTTTACGAAAAATGAGATCATTTTGCGTCAAGGGGAGGACATCACGTCGGTTGGTATGGTGCTTTCCGGGCGGGTGCAGATCATCGAAGAAGACTTCTGGGGTAACCGGAACATCATTGCGGATAGTTGGCCGGGTGACATCTTCGGCGAATCCTACGCGTTTTTGCCGGGGGAGCTGCTGCGCGTGAGCGCGGTTGCTGCCGAAAACAGCTCAGTGATGATGATCGACGCACGTCATATGCTGGAGATTTGCTCCAGCGCGTGCCACTTTCACACGCGGCTGATACAAAACATACTCGCAGAGACGGCAAAAAAGAATCTTGCGCTCACGCGAAAGCTTTCGCACATGAGCAAGCGCAGCACGCGCGAAAAGCTACTGAGCTACCTCTCCGGGCAGTCGCTCGCGGCGGGGAGCGATCAGTTTGAAATACCATTCAACCGCCAGCAACTCGCGGACTATCTCTGCGTGGATCGCAGCGCGATGAGCAACGAGCTTTGTAAGATGCGTGACGAAGGTTTGCTGACGTTTGAGAAAAGCAGCTTTCATTTAAAGAGTGAAATAGAGATCTAGAGATTTTAACCAGCAGTTTTCTTTAAAAACGAAGTGTAAATGAAAGATTCGCAAAATAAAAAATCTCCCGCTATGCTTGGGAGACTTTGCTGTTTAATCAGACTTTATAGTACAAAGAGAAAGATCGACAAAAATTGCAGCACGCTGCCTGCGAGAACAAACACATGGAACATTGCGTGAAAATAGCGGCGTTTGCCGCCGATGCCATAGAGAATTGCGCCGATGGTGTAAGCAAGCCCGCCCGAAAGCAACAGCCAGAACCCCGCCGGAGAAAGCGCAACCAGCGCATATTTCACAAAGAAGATGACCGCCCAACCCATGAAGATATAGCAGAACATCGAAAACGCGCGATACTGCTTGAGATCGATTGCGGTAAGTGTGACCGCAAGCGCGGTGAGCGCCCACTCTGCGCCAAAGATCGACCAGGCCAGCACGGGATAGAGCGGCCGAAGGGCGACCAGCAAAATAGGCGTATAGGAGCCCGCGATCATGAAATAAATCGAGCAATGATCCAGTATCTGCAACACTTTTTTGCCCAGAGAGGGTTTTAAACCGTGGTAGACGCTTGAGAGGCAATACAACACGATCATCGTGATGCCGTACACGATCGAGGTGGCGATCGCCCATGGGTTGCCGCCCAGCGCAGACTTGATGACGCAGAGCAGCAGCACGACGAGGGCAAACACGCCGCCCGCGATATGGGAAACCATATGAAAGATTTCTTCGCCTTTCGTATAGTTTGGCAGGTTGCGTTCGATCAAAGGAATTCGCATGTAGACTCCGTTCTAATATTCAGAAGATAAATATAGTTTAACTCTAAGCGAGTTTCTAGCTTGAATAGAAGATACTCTAGTTGCCGCGCATGGCGAATAGTTCTTCATCCTTACCAAAGAGCGCGCAGGCTCCGTTGTGATGCCCGCTCAACAACTCACTCGTGCGAAGGCGCGTAAAGAGCGGAGAATCGAGCGCGGAAAGCAACGAGGTATGCTTGAGATTGGTATCCGAAACCGGGGAAAAGGGGCAAGGCTCCGCGCCGCCGGTGGGGTTGATGTGGAAGAATCCGCGCCCGGCAGCAAGACAGCCATCCGAGAATTGTTCGTCCCCGGGGAAGGAAACGTAGATCATATGATCTTGCACGCAGCGCAGCTCGTCCAGCCGACGCGCGAGATAGTCCCGCTCCTCGTCGCCGGGGGCGAGCGCTTCCGTGCCCGCGTCCGCCGGGACGTAATCGACAAAGAACGCAACCTTTGCGCCCAATTCGCGAAGCGTGCTCAAGAAGGCGTCGCCGGTCACGGTTGCAATATTTTCCGTGGTCAGCGTGACGGATGCGCCAAAGAGGATGCCCCTATCGCGCATACGCTCCATATTGGAGACAAGTTTAGCATACGTGCCTGCGCCGCGCCGTGCGTCGGTCTGACACTCGTCACCCTCGATGCTCACGATGGGCACGAGGTTGCGGTTTGCGTCGATGAGCTCGAGCATGCTATCACTTATCAGCGTACCATTCGTGAAGACGGGAAAGAGAATCTCCCGCCGTTTTGCAGCGCATTCCAACACGCCGCGCCGCAGCATCGGCTCCCCGCCCGCGAGCAGGCAAAAGGAAACGCCGATCTCGGCGGCTTCGGCAAAGATGCGCGACCAGTCGTCGTCCGACAACAGGTCTTCAGCGGCGTTGTCGTCGCAAAGACTGTTTGCGCGCGCATAACAGCCCGCGCAGTGCAGATTGCAGCGGTTTGTGATGCTGGCGATCAGAAAAGACGGGATGTGTTTACACGCGTTGGCGTGTTGCTCCCGCCTGGCTGCCGCCCGCTTGGAAGCGAGCGCATAGGAGAGCAAAAAGGCTGTCTCTTTCGGGTTTTTCAAGCTCGCGGCGAGCGCGTCTTTGACGATGATCTCCACGCTCTGAGTCAAATATTGATCCAGATCAAATCCAGCATTCATGCGATTTCCCTCTTCTCCAATCAACGAAACGAATCATTGTTGCCTTCTAATAATAGTATAAACGCTCATTATAAACTGGAATATGTGTATGAAGCGAATCACACACCTAGGTATCCTATCAGATCGACCATCAAAATTCAATCAACTAAAACGCTAGATACGGGAATTGCACGAAAATTTTACGCGATTCAAACAACCAACACGTTAGATGCAGATATTTGGCAATCAAACCGACCGGGACGGTCAACCAATGGTGTATTTTTGCAGTTTCTCGTAAAAAAGACCCTTTTTGTACGACGCGTCTATTGACGCGCAAGAGAATAAGTGATACTTTGAAATTGTACTAAAATCCAAATATAAATACAGAATAAAACCTACTTTTTTGAGAACGGGAGCGTTGATTGAACATGCAACCAGAGAAAAAGGGAGAAGTCTTGCGTATCGTAAAATACGTGCTGTTTTCCATCTCGGCAGGGGTGATCCAGTCGCTGGCGTTTACGCTGCTACATGAAATCATGCACTGGCCGTATTGGCCGTGCTACCTGAGCGCGCTTGTGCTCAGCGTGGTTTGGAACTTCACGCTCAACCGCAAGTTCACGTTCCAGAGTACGGCAAACATTCCGCGTGCGATGCTGCTCGTATTGGGATACTATTGCGTGTTTACCCCACTTTCCACGCTCTGGGGAACCGCGCTGACCAATGCGGGCTGGAACTATTATCTCGTGCTGTTTGGCACGATGCTGATCAACCTGACCACCGAGTTCCTTTTCTGGCGGCTCGTGGTTTACCGCGGCAGCATTGACACCAACGAACGCGCCATAAGAAAACAGGCAGAGCAAGCAGCCGAATTGCAGGAGGAAACGAAATGAGCGAGCGCAAAAGAACCAAAACACAGCGGGCAATTTTGCATGCAGCGAAGGTGCTTTATGAAAAACAGGGCGTAGGAAATGTGCCCTTTGACGACATCGCCGAGACTGCGGGGGTTTGCCGCACAACAGTGTTTAACCACTTTGCGGACGCGGGCGAATTGCAGCAGGCGCTGGCGGTTGCCGAAATCGGCGAGCTGATCGACTTCGGCGAAGGCTCAAACTTGCGCGGACTTACGCTGATCTTCACGCTGATGGACAAACTCATCGATGACACGGCAAACTATCCGCGCGTGATGGCGCGGCTTACCAACGCCTCCATCCTCGGCGGGGAGAGCGGCAGAGTCGGCGAGATTGAGCGGCTGATTGCGCGGCAATACGAGCAGGAGTTCGGCGCGGCGCTGACACAGGCACGTGTGTCCGCGAGCCTGCTTGCGCAGATGACGATGGGGATTTATTACGGGCAGGTGAACCATCTGCTTGCGTACGGAATGCCGTTTGAGGCGGAACAGATGCGGAAAGATTTTCGCGTGATGCTGGAATTATTGCTGCGCGGAGTTCGCGCGGCGGATGAAAAATAAAAAAGGATCAGGCGGCGGAATAAGTCCGTCCGCTGAAAGGATAAAAACCATGGAAAACTGCGGAATCAGCCGTTGGGACGACCCCAACGTCATCAACGAGCAACTCAAAAAACTGACCGATGCTCCGATTTATGAAGTGTCGGAGGAGTACTACACCAACGATGTGACGCGCTATTTTGACGAAAAATGCAAGCGCTCCCACGCGGTCTACGAGGAAGCAAAAGAGTTTATTCCCGGTGGCGTGCAGCACAATCTGGCGTTCAATAAACCGTTTCCCATCTGCGTGACACGCGCGGACGGCGCCTATATGACCGACGCGGACGGCAACCACTACATCGACTTTTTACAGGCGGGCGGTCCCACCATCCTGGGCAGCAACAATGACGCTGTGCGAAAAGCTGCGATGGGGCTGATTGAAGAATGCGGTCCCGTGACGGGGCTTCTGCACGAGGCGGAATTGCTCATCGCAAAAGAGATTCACCGCCATATGCCTGCGGTTGAGATGTTTCGCATGCTCGGCAGCGGCACGGAGTCGGTCATGGCGAGCCTTCGCATTGCGCGCATCGCAACGGGGCACAAGCGCATCATTAAAATCGGCGGGGCATACCACGGCTGGTCGGATCAGATGGTATATGGGCTCAAAATTCCCGGTAGCCGCGCACTGCTAGAGTCCCACGGGATTCCGCGCGCGAGTTATTCGCAAACGGACGAAGTGCGCCCGAATGATCTACACATGCTCGAAACCATGCTGCGGCTCAATCGGATCAAGGGCGGCACGGCGGCGGTCATCGTAGAACCCGTTGGCCCGGAGAGCGGCACACGCCCCGTGGCGCAGGCGTATAATTCGGGCGTCCGCGCGCTCTGCGACAAATATGGCGCATTGCTGATCTTTGATGAAGTAGTCACGGGCTTCCGCGTTGGCTTAAGCGGCGCGCAGGGTTACTTTAACATCGTGCCGGATCTGACGATCTTCGGTAAAATCGTCGCGGGCGGATACCCTGCGGCGGGCGGCGTCGGCGGCAAGAAGGAATACGCCTCGCTGATGTCTGCCGGCGTGGCGACGGGCAAGCACCGCGCCTATGTCGGCGGAACGTTGGCGGCAAACCCGCTATCCTCTATCGCAGGCTACACGGCAATCCGCGAGATCGAGCGCACCAATGCCTGCGAAATCGCGGGTAGGCAGGGCGATAAACTTGCCGACGGATTGAAAGCGCTGATCGCGAAATACGATCTGCCGTTTGTGGCATATAACCAAGGTTCGATTGTTCACCTGGAGTGCACGGGCGCGATGAGCTATGACTTTTCGAGCATGTGCTTTGCCAAGTCCGCGCTGGGGCTGCTCAAAAACAAAGCGATGATGACGCGCCGCAAGGACGCGATGGAGCGCATGGGCGCGGCGTATATGGCAAACGGCATCGTCACCCTCGCGGGCAGCCGCCTCTATACCTCGCTGGCGGACACCGACGAGGTGATTGCGGATGCACTGAATCGCTTTGAGGCCGTTTTCTCACACGTGGTCAACACCGGCAAACATTAAAAAACGACACGATGGAACACTGACGGAGGTAGTCAGATGGAACGCTATATCCTTGCCCACGACATCGGTACCAGCTCTGACAAAGCAGTACTGGTGCGCTTCGACGGATCGATCCGCGCAACGGCGAGCGAGCCGTATCCTACCTATTACCCCAATCCCGCGTGGGTGGAGCAAGATCCGGCGGATTACTGGAAAGCCGTCTGCGAAACAAGCCGCCGCGTTCTGCGCGACAACGATATTTCGCCCGATCGCATCGCGGCAGTCGTCTTTTCCACGCAGGCGCAGGGCGTTATTCCCGTTTCCGAAGACGGAACGGTGCTTTACCCGAACATCACCTGGGTGGACGGGCGCGCAGAGAAACAAGCGCAGGGCATCATGAAGAAAATCGGCGGAAAACGGCTCTTTACGCTGCTGGCTGGCACGCCGATTATGGGCAAGGACTGCATCGCAAAGATCATCTGGCTCAAAGAAGAACGGCCTGAGGTGTATCAAAACGCTTTCCGCATTCTGGACGTGAACGGATACCTCAAGTTTCGTTGTACAGGTAAGATGGTGACGGAACTCTCGGGAGCTTCCGGCTATGGGTTTGACCTCAAGAAGAAGACATGGCTCTCCGTACTGCCGCTGGCGGGAATCGATATGAAGAAGCTTCCGCCGCTGGTCAAGAGTACGGACATGGTCGGTGGTTTGACCGAGCAAGCTGCGCTGGAAAGCGGGCTGTTGAAAGACACGCCCATATTCGGTGGTTGTGACGATGTGCAGGCAGCGGCGGTTGGCTCCGGGCAATCACAGGACGGGGACGTTCACGTTTACCTTGGCACCTCGGCCTGGGTAGCGGCGGCGACGAAGACGGGGGATACCTTTAAGCACGGAGCTGCGGCGATTCAGAGCGCAGATCCTGCCATGAATCTCATCGCGGGGATTACGGAGAGCGCGGGCGCAAATATCGAATGGATACGCGACCAGTTTTTCCGTCACGAAAAGGAAAAGTATGGCGCGGGCGTATTCAACTATATGGACGAGGTGATCGCCACCGTGCCGCCGGGCAGCGACGGGCTGATCAACACGCCCTGGATGCTTGGCGAGCGGTGCCCCGTTTCGAGCACGACGACGCGATCGACGCTGTTTAACATCAGCATGGTTCACACGCGTGAGCATCTCATGCGCGCGGTTTATGAGGGGATTGCCTACAACATCCGTTGGATTTTGCAAAACTTCTGCAAGGACTACTCCATCGCCTGCGACAATATCCGCATCATCGGCGGCGGCGCGCTAGACAAAGGCTGGATGCAGATTCTCTCGGACGTGACGGGGCGCGATATCAGCGTGGTTGAAAATCCGCGCAACGCGGGCGCGGTCGGCGCGGCGGTCGTCGCACTGATCGGCCTTGGCGAGCTGCCTGACTTTGCGTCAGCGAAGAAGTTCGTGCGTGTGAGCGCGGTGTTCACGCCGAACGCGGAAAACAGAACGGTTTATGAAGAGCTCTTTGGGCAGTATCAAAAGCTCTATTATTCGCTCTCCAGCCTCTATACCGAGGCAAACGGCAAGCGCTTTACCCAAGAGGCGAAGCACGCGTAACGAAACAGCGAAGGGAACACGAGTCAATGACAAAATCGGAAGCCGCAAAGGCATTTTTTGAAATACAAGCCCAGTTGCAGCACGAAGGCCTGCTTTCCGCCGAACAAGGCGCGGTGAAAGCCGCCCTACGCGGCGAAGACGGGGCGGTGCTGTTCGCCGAACTCGACAGCGCAGGGGTCGCCATGCAGGAGATCGCGACGGGCGAAGCGCAGGAGCCGTTTTTCCATGCGTTCTACGTCAAACCCGAAGCAAAAGCGCTGCTTCTCGTGCGCGGCACATATGCGCCAAAAATCGCGGCAGATCAACACGCACTTACGGCGGAGCTGGACGACATGGCGCAGATTGTGGGGCTTACCGCGCGCGTTGCAGTCTCGCTGACACCGGAGGAAATCGCGCGGTGCTTACGCGGAAGAAATAGCTGCTTTGTCAAAGAAGCGGGTATGCTGATCACCGGCCGCTCCATCTCGGAGGCGATCACAGGCGCGATCTTGCTCGAAAAAGCGGCGATGACGCATATTCTCGCGAAAAAAATCGGCGGGGCGAAGCGCGTTCCGTTCTTTTCCGCCGCGTTGATGCACTATATTTACCAAAAGAAATACTCAAAGATCAATCTCAGCGCGGAGGCAACCAAGTCGCAGGAAACGCCGGAACCGCGCACGGATGCGCCCGCGCAGACCACGCGTGAGCGCGCCATTCGCGAAGGAATCGTCGCCTATGGGAAACGGTTGCAGCAAGAAGGACTCTTACAGGGCACTTGGGGCAATCTCGCCGTGCGATTGGATGAAACCTATATGCTCTGCACGCCGAGCGGGCTGGATTACCGCGCGCTCAAGCCGGAGGATATCGTTAAGGTGGAGCTTGCGACGCTCAGCTACGGCGACCAGAGAAAGCCGACGAGCGAGAAGCGGCTGCATCGCGACGTCTTCGCCGCGCGCGCGGATGTTGGCGCGGTGATTCACACGCATGCTAAGCAGTGCGGCGTGTTTGCCGCAGCGAGAAAGAGCATCTGCTGCATCGAAGGTGAGATGCAACACCTCATCGGTGAGGAGATGCGCTGCGCCGGGCACGCGCTGCCCTCGACGAAGAAACTCTCCAAAGTTGCGCTAAAAGCGCTGGGAAATCGCAACGGTTGCCTCCTGATGAACCACGGGGTCATTTGCTGCGGCGCGGATCTCGAGAGCGCTTACCGCGCTTGTGAGGCTTCGGAGGCCGCAGCGGGACAGCAACTGGGACTCTAATCGAGACACTCGAAATCAAACAAACGGCGGAGCATTGCGCTTCGCCGTTTTTGCGTGATTTTTTACTTTAATTGTATCTTTCTATAGCTTTGAAAATATTGCAACTTTCTATGGCTTTGATCATATCGATCAGGCGTCAAGTTTGCTCAAGCGTGCAAGAACATAGATAAGAACACTGTTCCAATAAATCGCGGTTTCGTTGGTGGAGTAGCTCTCCACAGAGTCGAGATACCGTTCGGCGGAAGGCTTGCCCGAAAGCAACGTCTTTGCCGCAAGGTCGTGGAGGTATTCGTCGGGACCACCGACCAGCATGCCGGGCATTGCGCGGCCAACCGCGGCGGATGGGCGATGATGCGGATACTTGGCAGAAGACTCGCTCACGCCGGTGATGAAATTGACACCAAGCGGATTGCTGCCGAGGATATAGTCGAGATGCGAGCGCGCGGCGGCAAGGTATCGCTCGCTTTCCTGCACATCGTTTGCCATGAGCAAAGTCATCGCATTGTTGAGCAAATACATATTGCTGCCCCAGAGGAACTCGGAAATCGAGATGCCAAGGGAGCTTTTCTCGGTGCGCTCACAGACGCGATCTGCTGTTGCCAGGAGATCCGCACGGATGCGGCCATATAGAAAATCGTCTTCACAGGAACGCGGCCCAAAGTAGAGCACCGCGTTGCCATAGCCGCCGACGTCCGCCCAGCCAAAGTCCGCGGAACGGCCGGATTGATAGAGCGCCGACGCGTCAGTGAGGTAATACGCCTGACCCGTTGCTTGATAGAGCGCGCAAGCTGCAAAGTAGCGTTCGTCCGCGTCTGATTCATCGCCATATTCACCCGTGATTACACCGGAGGGATTATGGAAAGGAAGCGGGCGGGAGTGCTTCAAAAACTCGTACGCATTGACCGATGCGCGCAGGCATTTTTTTGAAAATGTGCGGTCGATGGATTCATAAAGCGGCGCTGCCATCGCCATGATCGCCGAAAAATCGCCAGTTGCCGCCGTAGAGACGGGAAAGACGAACTGATCCGCCGTCTCGTCCTGCGGGTTTGCGGCGATGTCGGGAAAATACGCGCAAGTCACTTTGTGGTAGACCCCGCCGTCGTCCCGCTGCATCTTGAGCAGCCACTCGAGCTCGAAGCGTACTTCGTCCAGTACGTCCGCTATACCGTTTCCACTCTCGGGGATGTCCCAGTCGTCGCCGAATGCTTCCGGCGCAGCCCGAAACGCCAGAAGCAGATCAGCGACCGCTTTACAAGCGGGCACTACATACCGTCCGTAATCGCCAGCGTCGTGCCATCCGCCGGATACGTGGAGGAATACATCCGTAGAGAAAACACGTGCGGGCGCGGTATGACATGCCGGATGCGAAAAATCACCCGCGAAGGCGGCATCGAGCGCAACACCGCAGCGCTGCAAATAAAACATACGTCCAACTGGTTTGATTAACGATTGCGTCATGAGCCCTCTCTGTATGTTCGCGATCGAATGGTTTTTGCTCGCGTGAATGTTAAAATAAACGGTCGGAATCTCTTGGTTGGTGATGCTTTCCATAAAACGCGCCTCCAAACGCAAAGTCCGGCGACTCCAAAACCAGCAGCCGGAAGTGAGTTGTTCGAGAAAATCAGTCGTTGATGTTCTTGATCGTATCGCCTTTGAGGAGTTGCCCCGATACCATGATCTGCTGCGGCAAACAGGTTTTCGGCTGCTCGATGAGTTCGACCAGTTTTGTCGCGGCCTCGCGCCCCATTTCCTCCGCACCCTGCCGGTAGGTGGTCAAACGCGGTCGAAGTACCTGCGAGAGCAAGATTCCATCGTAACCCGCGACGCTCATGTCATCGGGAATGGAGACGCCCTGACGCTCCAACTCGTTCATGCCACCAATGAAGGAAAAATCATCGGGATAGAGGATGCAGGTCGGCCGGTCACTTAGCGCAAGCAGGTCTCGCGTGGCTAATCCGCTCGTCTTGGGGTCATGATACACCGCAGGCTTGACATAATATTCCGGAATGCGGATGCCGAGACTGGCACAGGTTTTATGAAAACTGATCAGTCGCTTTTGGGTAACGGATGTATCTTCGCCGTGGATAAAGGCGATTCGGCGATGACCCATCTCGTATATATAGTGCACAAGCGCGGACATACCACCGATGTTGTCCGAGAGCACCGAGGTGCGATTATCGAAAACGAAGTCGAGCGTAACCGTTGGTATCTCGCTGGAGATGAGCTTGAGGACTGCGGGGTCGGAAAAATCGACTGAGGCGATGACAACGCCATCGCAATTGCGGTACTTTGTGTGCTCGTAATAGTCCATCGAAAACTCGCCGATATCCTTGCTGATGAAGGTGATGTCGTAGCCGCGGCGCTCCGCCTCTACCTTCAGACTGTCTAGGATGGACGAAAAGTATTCGTGCCGCAATCCGCATGCGGTTTGATCCACAAAGAGAACGCCAATGTTGTGCGAGCGCCCGAGCTTCAGCGCACGCGCCGTCGCGTTTGGCAGATAACCCATTTCTTTGGCAACCCTGCGAATCTGCACGATGGTATCCGCGCCGATATCCGTGTGTCCGTTGAGCGCCTTGCTCACCGTTGCGCGCGAAACGCCGCAGCGCTCGGAAATATCCTTGATCGTTACCATGGTGATTACCGCCTGTCGCATTTGAAATATTTTTTGGGGTTGGATTCGGATAAGCTGGCGCAAAGACGCCGCTAAAACCAATAGAAAAGTGCAAAAAAAGAGTAAGTAGAATTTAGATATACTTAATCGATTACGTAGTTCGATTATAGCCGTAGCAAAACCACTTGTCAATACACCTCTTAAGCAAAAGCAAGTTTCAAAATTGTAAAATTTCCAGCAGAATTTCGCTACTATCCGCTCAAATGCTGGAAAGAATAATTAAAACATAAAAGTAAAATGTCGGAACGCGATTCATAGCAAGAGAACAACTTAATCGATTAAGTCGAACTAAAGTCGAGATTAGCCTGTTTTTTTGCAAGATGACAGTGGAACTTCGCTAAGTATTTGTTCGAGCGCTCGTTGCCTATTTTGCCACTCGAGTAACGATTGGTGGAACATAATATCTGCGATCGATTTTCCGTTGCAGAGGCATACAAATCGTGTATAATGTAGGAATTCAGTCGTGAACAGAGTGCACAGATTTCGCTTAAGAAGAAGTACGCATGTATTCACTTTTCTGTTCGGCACCACCAGTGAGTCAAATACGAATCACTATTCCCTTCGGAGGATCTAAATATGGATTGGAAAAACATCAAGATCACCTGGGCGGATGACGCGCCAGTCTATCTGCAACTGTCAAACTATTTTTCCACACGCATCTCCACCGGCGAACTACGGGAGGGGGATGCGTTGCCGACGGAAACTTCGCTTTGTAAATTGCTTGGCATCAGCCGCTCAACCGTTCGGCAAGCGTTTCAAATGCTGGAAGACGAGGGGGTCATCGTCCGGAAAAAGCGCGTCGGCACACGCGTCTGCAAGCCGAAGCTCAAACGAAGCATCAACAACCTCTACAATTTTACAACAGAGATGCACGCGCTTGGCCTTGCGCCCAGCTCCAAGGTGCTCTCGTTTACCACCGTGCATCCACCCGCGAAGATTGCCGAGACGCTCAACCTCTCAGCCGGGGACACCGCGTTTCGCATTGAGCGCTTGCGGATGGCGGATGGTGAGCCGCTGCTGATGGAGACTGCGTATATCCCGACGCGAATCTGCCCGACGCTGAGCCGGGAGCAGCTGAACGATTCGCTTTATGCAACCATCCGCGAGTGCTCTGGTTCCTCGCCACTGGAGGCTGTGGAGATCTACGAGGCAGTAACGCTCAATAAGCGCGACGCGGAATTGATGCATATGCGCGCGGGCGAGGCTGCGTTTCGCATTCAACGTATCTCGAAAAACACGTCCGGCGAAATATTTGAATACTGTGTTGAACTTGCGCGGGGCGATAGAAACAAGTTTCAAATCGTACTCAAGAACTCCGGCGTGCAGTATTCGCGCGTGCTCTAATGGCGCGGCGACAGGCGTTTTTTGGTGGCTTTTTCATCAAAATCAAACCGATAAAAATAGTTCTGGCATTTTGAAAAATTCGGTACTATAATGATAGTAGCAGAATCAGTTCAGCTTCATCGTGCGGTGATTTGCAGATCGATTGAACGAATCACCATCCCGTTTAGGCGGCCGCGCCTGACGAAAAACATGAGAAATCCTAACCGAATAGAAGATGTACGCCGTATGACAGTAGTCAACGGTTATTTGTGTTTTTGGAGAACAATCAATCAGAGCCATTCTGCGCAGTTCACCATCAAAAAAGTGCATATTGAGTAGAAAAACCGGCATAGAAAGGCGAAGACTTCACGTGGAATTCACATTGAGTTTACTAATGTATGATGTTACGGAAGAATAGTCACAATATCTAACGAAATAGTGGTTGATTTATTCTGAAATAGAAAGTATAATGACAGCGAAGTAATAAGAAAGGAGAACCAATTATTATGATGAAAATCAACGTAACCAATCTCAGACGATTTTTTGAGATCGTCAACAACTGCGAAGCCTCGGTCAAACTGATCGTCGCAGAACGCGAGCCGGAAGAACTCAAGGGTAACAGCTTTGTGCAGAACCTCTTGCTCGACACGCAGAACGGCATTACCAAGCTTTCGATTGAAACCGAATCCGAGCGCGACACGATCAAACTCATTCGCTTCATGATGGAAGACGGCAGAAGCCTCAACGAGACCACGGGCTCTTCGCGCATCTACGCGGCGTAACCAAACACTCGAAAAGTGTGGTTCGTTCCGAAGGGGATAGAAGAATCCGCCTACGGACGAATCCCGTGTCGGGGCAATTACAACCGAATAGAACGACGAAGAGGCTTACAAAGGCGTAAGCTTCTTTTTTTATACACTTTTATAAAAAGCATGCAAGAGCATAAAGAGATTGAATAAAGGCATAAGCGGCTTTTTTCTTTCTAGTTAAAAAGCTTGCAAGAGCATAAAGCGATTGAAAAAAGACAGTAGAGTCTTTTTTTTGTTGAGAGTTATTTTATTTTTTATGATATCGTGAAAAATGCGGCGTAAGCCGCAAAAAAATCATCCTCCGATTTGAACTTTGATCCCCGCGCATTCGAGCGCTGCGGCAAAGGCCGAAACGTCAGCATCGCGCAATTGCTTTTGCCCATCATAGGTATATTCCAGCTGTAGCCGCTGATACTTGCTCTCGCCCAACTGATGAAACGGGAGCAATTGCACCTCTTTTGCTCCGAGTACGTTCAAAACAGAAGCAAACCCCTCAAAATCTTCCGCACGGTCGTTATACCCCGGAATTACCGGAATGCGGACGATGACTGGCGTAGTACCCTTTAGTGCAGCAGCGATATTGCGCAAGATCAGCGCGTTGCCAACGCCGGTACCCGCGCGGTGCTTCTCGTCGTCGTAATGCTTCAGGTCGATATAGGCAAAATCCACGGCGGCGAGCACGCGGGCAAACACAACTTCCGAAACGCAGGCAGCGGTTTCGATGGCGACATGGATGCCCGCGCGATGCAGCGCACTTGTGAGTTCCACCACAAAATCCGGCTGCAGCAGCGCTTCGCCACCCGTGAGCGTGACCCCACCGCCGCTTTCGTCGTAAAACGGCTTATCTTTGACGAGTTCGCGCACAAGCGCTTCCACGGTGTAAGCGGTGACTTTTTCGCCCGGTAGCGGCGTCAGCGGCTGACTTTCCGGATTGCTGCACCAACCGCAGCGCAGGTTGCAACCCTGAAAAAACACGTCCGTGCGGATGCCCGCGCCGTCGTGAATGGAAAACTTTTGCAGATTGAACACCATTGCTTCTTGCATGGATCTTGTACCTCACTTCGCGTTGATTTTACACGAAAATCACAGAAATGTAAACGTCATACTTACGAACGAAAGAAAAAATACTTCCGAAGATAATATCGCGGTTGACTTTATGACAGCTAGCTCTTAAAATAATATAAAAGATGTTGAGGAAGCGACGGACGAAAAACATGGCAAATCCCCTGCGCATTGGTGTGATTGGTACGAGTTTTGTGAGCGACTGGATCTGCGAGGCCGCAACGATAAGCGGAAGCTGCGAGATTGCGGCGGTGTTTTCGCGCGATCTTTCCCGCGGGAAAGCGTTTGCTGAGAAGCTGTGTATCGGAGGCTGCTTTAACGACGAAGAAGCGTTTCTCTCTTCCGACGCGATCGACGCGGTGTATATCGCTAGCCCCAATACGGCGCATTATCAGCAGGCGCTGCGTGCGCTGGAACATGGTAAGCATGTGCTCTGCGAAAAGCCGCTTGCCATCAACGCCGCGCAGGCGGAGCGCATGATTCTATCTGCGCACGAAAAAGGACTGATCCTGCTGGAGGCGATCCGCCCGGTGCATGACCCGTTTCTCACTGCGCTGCGGGAAAACCTCCCGAAGGTTGGCCGTATCCGGCGGGCGACGTTTGAGTTTTGCCAGTATTCCTCGCGCTATGATCGCTTTCTCGCGGGTGAGCGGCCGAATGTGTTTGAAGCCGCGCTGGGCAACGCCGCTCTGATGGACCTCGCGGTCTATTGCCTGCACGCCTGCGTGGCGATCTTTGGCGTGCCGCAGAAGCTCACGGCGGGCGCAAGCTTTCTGCCCAACGGGACGGAAGCCGCGGGCACCATGCTGCTGGACTATGGCGATCAGCAGACGACAATCTCCTACTCCAAAGTGACGAGTTCCGTGCATCCGAGCATTGTGCAAGGCGAGCTGGGCACGCTCGTGTTCGACACACTGAATCAACCGAGCTATCTACGGATGCTTTATCGCGACGGGCGCACGGAGGAGCTATTCACCCCCGTAAAGAGCAACATGGTGCACGAGCTCAACACCTTTGCGCGGATGATAGCAAACGGCGAAAACACGGCGGTATATGACGAACAGAGCCTTCGTGTGATGCGCTTGCTGGACGAGGCGCGCAGACAAATCGGCATTGACTTTGGTGCGGGAGAAGCGCTGTAGTCGAATTGTTCGAGTAAAATAGAACGGAGCCGGTGAGGCTCCGTTTTATTTACATTTATGCAAGTGCAATTCATTGTTACCACATACCGTAATTTCGCGATTACGAGAATAAACTTCGCACCGAATCCGAGTCCAGATAGTTATTCTCCGCCATAGAATAACAGATACGAATCCACCAATGAAAGGTCGAGGCTGTGCCCTCCAGCGTGCGGGTGAAACTCGCTTTTGATTCCGCGCGCCATCAGCGCGTCGTAAAGCGTAGCCGCGCCCGCAGAGAAAGGATCGCTCTCGGCGCCGCAGTCGAGGTAGATCGAGAGCTTGTCCATGTTGTGCGCTTTGGCGTAGCCGTCCAGCGCGTTTGCATCGGCGGGATCGGTCGAAAGCCAGCGCTCGAAGTGATCGCCGGAGAAGTCGCTGTACGTCAGTGCGGGGCTGTATGCGCCTATTTTGCTGAAGAGTTGCGGCTGATGCAGGCCGATTTGCAGCGCGAACAGTCCGCCCATGGAGAAGCCGCCGATGTAGCGCCCCTCCGCGGTGGAGATCGTGCTATAGTGCGCGTCGATATAGGGAATCAGTTCCTCGCAGAGGAATTCCTCCATCCGGCTCGGCCCGCGCACGCCGTCCGCCATGTCCGCCTCGATGGTCTTTGCGTCGTCATAGCGCGTCTTGGGAAACACCATGATCATGGGTGCCAGGTCGCCGCTCGCCATCAGTGCGTCGGCGCGCTCGCCCACGTGACCATCGTTGAGCCACCAGTTCTCCGAGGAGCTGTAGCCGTGCATAGCGTACCACACGGGGTATTTCTGCGTTGGCGTGTAGCCGGCTGGGAGGTAGACAATGAAGGGGACGGTGGCATCCATCGCGGCGCTTTCAAGGGTAAGGCGGGTGGTTTGGGAGGTGGGGAGTGGGGTGGAGGTTGGGGTGGTTGGGGTTGGGGCGCAGGAGAGGAGGAGGGGGAGGATGAGGGTAAGGGAAAGAAGCGCGCGGAGCGCAGGACGAAATATTGTGTAGCGATAATTCTTATGCATTAATCCTGATACATCCTTATTTCAACACTTCAGTTGTTTGATTTAGTAATAGTTCTCATTCAGTAGAAAACCATAATTCTGCTTGACCCTTGAAATTTGCTCGGGTGTCTTAGCTATTTCAATTAGATTTTCGTAAAACCCTTGATGCAATTTGTCGCATTTAATAGGACGAAAATAGTAATCTAGTATGAAATCACGATACAAATTTACGGTGTTCAACAATTCAGTTAGAGATAAATCAGAGACACTTATAATTGTGTTGTCCATCGGATTATCATCATATTTCACATATTGTTCTTTAAAACCAGCGGGTAATGCGTTAATGTGATTTACGTACGCTTTAAACGATGGTAAGAGTAGTGCGTGAAACATAGAGTTATTATGGTGTAATTCAAACATAGCATCGCAAACGGCATCGAAAACAGTTGTTAGCCTATGCGATTGTGGTATGGAAATGCCGCTGATGGATAAGTATGCCTTTCCAAACAACTCGTAAAAAAATATGATATTGTGGAATAGTGCCCGTGATAACTGTGATAGTGATTCATAATAGAAACTGTCAATATTATAAACGGTACTTTCATCAATAATTTCAATGGTAGCTTGAATTAAAGTTGTGAGGGTTTGGGCTTGTGATTCAAAAGCGTTACAAAAGTGATTGTTCGTGATCTTTGCTGCTCCAACTAATCCAATAGTGCTTATCCAAATAAAACCCTCTGAACTCTGCGAGATATGAATTTGACGTGCTTCATCATAATACCAGAACTTTTCATAGAAAACATCATAGTTTATTCCGAGGGTATCTAGTAAATGGGAAAACAATTCACTCGGACAAAAAACAAAGGATGAAGCAAACTTAGCTCCATTAAGAATTGATTTCTCAAACGCCTCAAGTCCGGAAACTGAAGTTATTTTTATATGATTTTTTATATTCATAAGGACCTCCAGCATGGGAATTTTCATTGATCAAAGTGTAAGCTAGCACTTACGTGGGTTGAAATAGTTTTTCTAATTAATGCTTTTTTGAATACTAATCTAATATGGAAGCATGAGATAATCGTAAGATTGAGTATGGTACTATTATAAGTATAATACTATTTAATGGAACTTGATAAGAGGGCACAAGTAGAAATCAAATGTTTACGTAATTTGTTTGTTTAGAATTAGTCCTGCAAATGCAAATCAAGAAGGCAGACTCTCGACTGCCCTTTTACTAGTCGAGGCGACTGTATTAATCTCGGGTTTCCGCTTGCTTAACTTACCCCATTTCCCCCTTGCACAACCCAACCCATACGCCTACAATAAACACGAACCATAAGAAATATTTTTTATAATTAATCTGGAGGCAATATGGAATCAGTTTGTGCGTTTTTGAAGAAGTGCGGGGTGTATTATTTGGCAACGGTTGATGGAGACCAGCCGAGAGTGCGCCCGTTTGGGGTAGCGGAGATATTAGAGGGGAAGCTCTATTTTTTGACGGGGAAGCGGAAAGAAGTTTCCAAGCAAATGCTGGCGAACCCGAAAATCGAGATCAGCGCTATGTCCGGCAATACTTGGATTCGAATTGAAGCATTGGCCGTGGAGGATGACCGCGTTGAGGTGAGGCAGCAGTTACTGGATGCGGTACCTTCGTTGAAGAGGCTGTATCAGGCGGACGACGGCAATTGTCAGGCGGTTTACCTCAAGGATGCAACCGCAACGTTCAACTCGTTTGGTGGAGAGTCTACGACGGTGAAGTTCTGATTTTGGTTTGAGTTAGGGGTTGCGTTGCTGGGTGACTGGATTCTCCGCTTAGGCGTCGGCTTGCTTGCGCTTTGCGCGGCGCAAGCTCTCGCCTGCGCTACCCCGCCCCTAAAAGCCTCGCACAGCGAGCCTTTTTCCGCCTGTCGGCGGTCGGGGCTACGTGAGAAATTATGAATAATAGAAAAGCTTCGCTTTTCAAGAACGAAATTTCTCCGAGACGCTTCGCATATGCGAATCCAGTTGTATGCCAAAGGCCAATAAAAAAGCAGCCAATAACGGCTGCTTTTTTATTGGTCGGGGTGACTGGATTCGAACCAGCGACCTTTTGGTCCCGAACCAAACGCGCTACCAAACTGCGCTACACCCCGAATGTATGGAGCCAATGTGGGGATTCGGACCCCAGACCTGCTGATTACGAATCAGCTGCTCTACCGACTGAGCTACATTGGCAACTCATGCTTTTCAATTATAGGCAAACGGACTAGTAGTGTCAAGTCATTTTGATGGAAAACAGATAAGGTTTTTTACCGCCTTAGCGCGCACATCCCCGCTGATAGGATCGCAAGCGGAAACCGCGCTGAGGGCGAAAGCAAGGCGGCGGAACCCAATTTGCTCCGCCGCCCTGTACCAAGTCAATTTCTACCAGAAGGTCTGTTCTACGGGCTCAGAGAGCCGCTCAGGCAGACACAACCTGCTTTTCCTGCTCTTCTTTTTCGAGCACGGTGTACGCAACCTTACCGACCAAGGTCTTGGGCAGTTCGCTGCGGAACTCGATGTCATACGGCATGGCGTATTTGGCGACGAGCTTCTCGCAATGCGCGAGTATTTCCTGCTTGAGTATTGGCGTGGGCAGCACATTTGGCCGGAGCACGACAAACGCCTTGATCTTCTGAATCTTATAGGAATCCGGAACGCCGATGACGCAGCTCATGAGCACCTTTTCATGCGCGTCGATCGCGTTCTCCACCTGCGAGGGGTAAACGTTATATCCGCTCGTGATGATGAGCCTCTTAATGCGCTGCTTGAAGAAGAGGAAGCCGTCCGCGTCCATATTGCCAAGGTCGCCCGTGTGTAGCCAAACGTGTCCATCCGCGTGCTTCCGCATGACGTTTGCGGTCTCCTCCGGCTGGTTGATGTACTCCAGCATCACGGAAGGCCCGCACAGGCAGATTTCCCCATCTTCGCCGAAACCGATTTCGTCCAATGTGCCGGGTTTTACAATCTTATAATACGTATCCGGGAACGGAAGCCCGATGCTGCCCTCGCGATACATATCATACGGAGTCAGGCAGCTTGCGGTGACGCACTCGGTGGTGCCGTAGCCTTCGCGCACCTGAACGGTCGCGCCGTGCTCGGCGAGGAACGTGTCAAACTTCTTCTTGAGCTCGATAGAGAGCGTATCCCCGCCGGAGAAGACGCCGAGTAGCTGGCTCATGTCCACGCCGTCCATGTATGGATTGCGCGTGATGCCCTCATACAGCGTCGGTACACCGGCGATATAGTGCGGTTTTTCCTTTTTGAGGAGCTTGGCGTAGCTCTCGACCGAGACGCGCGGCACGAGGATAGCGGTCACACCGGCGGTGAGCATCGTATGGATGCAAATGCCGAGACCGAAGCCGTGAAACATCGGCATCGCCGCGAGCATACGCTTACCGGGCACCACACAGTGACCCATGGCGCAGGTTTGCAGCGCGAGCGCGTTGAAGTTGAGATTACTCAGCAGGATTCCTTTTGTGGTGCCTGTCGTGCCGCCGGAAAAGAGGATAGCGGCAGGGTCGCTGCCCCGGCGCTCAACAAAACAGGATTCATCCTGCTTTTTCGCACCTGCTAAGAACGCGTTCCAGTAGAGCACGTCCGCTTCCTTTGGAATTTTCGGCACTTTTTTTCCTTCGGTGAGCGCAAAACCCAGCTTCATGACGGGGGAGAGCGCATCTTTCACACTGGTGAGCACCAGCGTTTCAAAAGAAACTTGCTTGCGAACCTCTTCAAATTTGCCGTAAAACGCATCGAGTGAGACCACGGCCTTCGAGCCGGAGTCTTTGATATAGAAAGCGATCTCGCCGACGCTGGAAAGCGGATGAATCATGGAGGCGATTGCGCCAATGCGGTTGAGCGCGTAAAAACAGAACACGATCTGCGGGCAGTTTGGCATGCAGAGCGTTACTTTATCGCCCTTCTGAATGCCGATGGCGGCAAAAGCGCGCGCGGTCAGGCGAATCTGACGAACGATATCTTTATACTTCGTTGCCTTGCCCATAAAGGTGACGGCGTTGTAATCCGGATAGAGATTTGCCGTACGCTCGACCATGTCAAACATAGAGCCGTCCGGGTAGGATAGTCTCTGGTCCACTTCGCCGTAAAACGCAAACCACGGTGCGCTGACGTTGGACATATCCTCACAGAACGGGTAGCAGTTCAAACCGTTGTTCGATTCCGTTTTCGGTGTAGGTTCCGAATTAATATTCAATGTTGAGTTCCTCCTTGGCGGGGATGTCGAGCAACTCTGGCTCGGCTAAGAATTTCTTCAGCAGGCGAACGGTCTTCGAGTAATAGTACCCGTCCGCAATGCGCTCATCGAGCGTGAGGCCGAGGTTGAGCGCGGGCTTGACGACTGCGGTACCATCCTCGCTGTAAAACGGCTGCAAGTGCTTTTCTCCGACCACGACAAACACGGAGTTGGTGCTCCAGTTGGAGAGATGGTGATACCCCGCGTTGAGCTTGATGGAGCCGAGGTTGGAGATGAAGACCGTACTGTTGTAAGGGTCTTCGATGGCGAGATCTTTGGGCATGTGCCCGTGCGCGTCCAGCGAACGCAGAACGGCAACAATGATCTTGCGCATCCACATGGGCGTTTTTGCAAGCGTGTCGAGGATATCCGTCGTTCCATCCGTTTTGTTGCTTTTGCGCACGGAATATACAAAGTCGCAAATCTTGTCGTGAATCATATCGATTGCGGGCTTTTCGCTCGCGGGATCGTATTTGAGAATCATGACTGACTCGTCTGCATTGTCCGAAAACGCTTTTTTTACGATGAAGGAAAACGTGATGTGATTGCGATCGAAAAAGCGGTTGCCAATGATGAAGCGGTTCATGCGCGGACGCATTTCGATGGTACGCGAGAGCGCGGCGAGAATCACGTGGAAAAAGGTGTATTTATACTCCGGGCTTTGCGCGTTCTTTTTCTCAATATACGCCTCAACGGCGCTCATATCGATGAGCTCCTGAATGAACGCCTCGTTGTCTGCACGGCTCGGCATCATGATCGGCATAAAGACGTGCATCGAGTCGAGATCGCGTACTAGTGTTGCGTCGCGACGATCGCCGCGGCGGCGCTTCGAAATTTCTTCCATTTTATATTCCGTTCCAATCTGAAGTATAAGTGCAAATAATGTCTAAAATATATACGTTTCTCAACAAATTGTCAACGAAATGACTTAATTGACAGCATGAAAGGATGATCTTGTACGCCACGGGAAGAGTTCTACACGTAGAATATTTGCCCAAATCAGGGCAGATTTCCCCCGACTCATTGACAATTTATGCATGTGTCGGTATACTTCATCTATATATAACCGCGAGAGGAAACTATGAACGACGAAGAAAGTGACAGTACCGGCGATCACTATCATAACCAAATGACCGGACGTTTTTTGAAGCACATAATCTGTCTCTGTTGATAAAATGAGCACAGGTTATGCTTTTTCTATTTCTTGGCGAAAACAATGATGCGAAGGAATGAGAAAATACGCTTTTATATGAAATATGTCGGGCTAATGCCCGTGTAAACACAGTTTTTGAACTAGATCAATACGGAGTATAAAAATGGGTAACGATCCCTTATTCTGGGAAATCATGCTACAGGTTGTGCTGATATCGCTTAACGCGGTATTCGCCTGCGCGGAGATTGCCGTCATCACAATGAACGACGCGAAGCTCGCCAAGCTTGCCTCCGAGGGGGACAAGCGTGCGATGAAGCTTGCGCGTCTCACCAGCCAACCCGCGCGGTTTCTCGCGACCATTCAGGTCGCAATTACGTTGTCGGGCTTCTTGGGCAGCGCGTTTGCGGCGGACAACTTCGCAAAGCGCATTACCGCCGCGATCACGGCGAGCGGAACAACGATTTCAGCTGCGACGATCAACACCATCTCGGTTCTGATCATCACGCTGATATTAACGTTCTTTACGCTGGTATTTGGTGAACTGGTGCCTAAGCGCGTCGCCATGAAAAACGCGGAGAAGCTAGCGCTCGGCATGGCGGGTATGATCAGCACCGTAGCGAAAATCTTTGCGCCGCTCGTTTGGCTTTTGACCATCTCGACAAACGGCATTTTGCGCCTGCTCGGAATCGATCCCAACTCGGAAGACGACAATGTCACCGAGGAAGAAATCCGCATGATGGTGGACGTCGGCTCCGAAAAGGGTACCATAGAAGCCGCAGAAAAAGAAATGATCCACAATGTGTTTGAGTTTGACAATGTCTCTGCTGAGGACATTCTCACACACCGCACACAGGTAGACATCCTTTGGCTGGACGAGAGCGACATCGACTGGGCGGAGACGATCCACGGCACACGCCATTCGTTTTACCCTGTCTGCCGGGATAGCTCGGACGACGTGGTCGCCATTCTCGACGCGAAAACGTATTTTCGCCTGGACGACCACACGCGCGAGAACGTCATGACGCAGGCCGTGCAGGCGCCACGCTTTGTGCCCGAGAGCATCAAGGCAGACGACCTCTTCCTCGACATGAAGCGCAGCCGCAACCACTTCGCGGTGGTGATGGACGAGTACGGCGGCATGTGCGGCATCGTGACCATGAATGACCTCATCGAGGTGATCGTGGGCGATATAGACGAAGAAGAAGGCAGAGAAGAGCAGATTATCGCATCCGTTTCGGATGGTGTATGGCGTACACATGGTTCCGTACCGTTGGAAGATATTTCCGACGCGATTGGGTATGTGTTACCAACCGATGAGTATGACACGCTCAACGGACTTGTCTTCAGCGTGCTGAACGAAATACCGGATGACGGGACGGAGTTTACCGTGGACGTCGCGGGATTGCATGTTGTTGTGCAGGATATGAAAAATCACGGCATCGAACGCGCGGAGATTTCGCTCTCGCAAGCGGAGAATTGCGCTACTGAATCTGCAAAGTGACGCGAACGTAAAAAGAAATAGAAAAAGTTATTCTCCATGCGGAGGCAAACAAAAAAAGCCCGATTTCATTGATTGGAATCGGGCTTTGTGTTGGGTTTTAATTCTTCTTCGCGTAAAGTATTGGGTTAATGATGGCGACGTTAAAGGCAAGTGGTTTTGACTGAATGACATCGAACTCCCAATAGACAGTGATTCGTATCGTTTCTGCGCCAGAGACGTCTATATCGCCTGAATTGTGCAGTGAGCGACGATAATTGAGCGAATCAGTCTGGAAAATGATATTTTCATCATCCGCTAATTCTTCCTCAGAGCTACAGGACTGCACGACGATCCAAAAATGACATTGGGGAGGACATAATGCGTCTTCACGAAAAGAGCTATCGTCAATTCCGTAGTTGAAGCTGAGTTTTTCATATTGATATGCAAGCGAATACTCGACATATGCTTTATATACTTCCCGATTTGAGTCGTGGTGCTTTTTGTAGTCTTCACTCACGGCGGTTGGGATACGAATACCGATGCTGTGTTCATACTCGACATCGTTGACTTTAATTGGCAACAAATATGCCCACTGCTGAAAACAGAAAGCTGCATCTGGTTCCATATCCAAAGGGGTGAGTTCGTCAAGCCTGGCTTGATTTATTTTGGTGGGGGCTGGACTTGGTTTAGCGGAAGGGGTGATTGTGGGAGTTGGTGAAGCGGTTAAAACAGCTGCGTCTAGGCGATTACCCGAAGGCATAAAAAACAGAATTAAAACAAATGCGATTGCTGAAATGATGGCAACTACAGCAGAAATGAATTTGCCTGTGTAGACAAGAAAAAAAGCAGTAATATTTGTACGGAAAGACTTTCCGTGTTTCTCCATGAGTTCACGTTTTACTCGGTTATACAGATCTGGTTTGTCGAAATGGTTTATGAAAGTAATGATAAACGATGCAACCGAAATAATTGCTGTAATGATCGTAAGTAAAGTTTTGTCCATATTACCCCACACGAAGGCGACATAGCTTTCACAGAATCGCCACACTTCATGTGATAGTATCACACCAAAAATAACTCGTCAAAACAAACGCTAAAAGATGACATTTAGTGCGATTGTTCAACAATTTCATTCATTTCATGCCAGTTCGTCTCCATCTCCTCCACCAGTCGAAACTGGGTACGCGCGCGGTCGAGATTCTGCCCCTCACGCGAAACGTGAAAGTAAACATCCCCCGCGAGATGATCTGTCAGAAAGCGCATGCCGCACTCCAGCGTCATCATCTTGGCTCCCACGGGCAGCATGGCTTTCTCCACCTTTGTCAGGCTCCCTCCACAGGTGGAAAGATATCCATTTACATAGGTTTCATACAGACTCAAGTCGAAATGCACCAATGAGAGATCCCGCTCGTCCTCGGCTGCGGTGGAGGCGCCAAAGCGAATCGCGTCCCCAAAGTCGTTGACCGAAAGGCCGGGCATCACAGTGTCCAGATCGATCACACAGAGCGCCTTATTTGTCGTGGCGTCAAAAAGAACGTTGTTGATCTTTGTGTCGTTGTGCGTGACGCGAAGCGGGAGCTCGCCCGCGGATTGCAGATCGGTCAACGTGCGCGAAAACGCTTCCCGCGCGAGAACAAACGCAATCTCTCGCTGCACCTGGTCGCGCCTGCCTGCAGCGCTCTCCGCTACCGCGCGGTGAAACGCCGCGTATCGCGCAGGGGTATCGTGAAAATGCGGTATAGTTTCGGCGAGCTGCTCCGCCGGAAAGTCCGCCAACTGATTTTGAAAGCGGCCAAACGCGACCGCGCTTTCGTAAAACAACGCGCGATCGGCAGACTGATAACACACGCTGTTTTCCACCAGCGCATAAACACGCCAGTATTCGCCGCCGACCAGAGCAAAACTCAAACCGTCGTGCGTCAACACCAACTGCAAGACCCCGCGCGGATCGGACACCTTTTTTCGCAGATGCGCGGTGACCAGCTCGATGTTGCGCATCAGCGCCTCAGGTTGGCGAAACACGTTTGTGTTGATGTGTTGGAGAATGTAGCGCGCGCCATCGGAGCAAACGACGAGTTGTGTACCGTTGATGTGTCCGCTGCCGTAGGGTTCGCTGGAAACAGGCGCGCTGGAGAGCGCGAAACAAGAAAGCACGGGATGCATGCCGTTTACTCCTCCGATTTCGTTGAATATAATTTTACTTTTCTTTGCCCAATAAAGCACGCAGTCCTTTGAATAGCTGATGATTCAATAGATGAACGATGCCCTCGATTTGACGCGGCGTGATGTCGGACTCCGAGCTCATCAGTCGCAGCGGCGTGGTGTAGAGAACGTGATCGATGATGCCGATGTCCACCTCGCTGGTTTCAGTCGCCTTCTCGGCAACCTTGCGCCCGACAAACGCCAGTATCCAACCGAGCAGTGTGTGCTTCACCTCGCTGAGCGTGACATTCAGCGTGTGCTTTTCGCCCTTTTGCCGTTCACGCGCGGGAATTTCATGTCCAAGTACGGCGGCAAACGCGCTGTCCGGCACGTCGATCCCGCCGGAAAGATCATAATAACAGGGCGCATCTGCGCGATGGTCCGGCACATGAGCGTCCGCATCCGGCGCGGCTTCGATGCAGGCGCTCAGGCGCATATCTCTGCTGGAAGCGGAAAGACGGATTTCGTATGCGCCGCCTTCGACGCGCCAGTCATCCGCAACCACATCATAGTAGCACAAATCTCGCCGCGTGATTGTAAAGGAGACGGATTTCGTTTCGCCCGGTGAGAGCGCGATCTTTTCGAACCCTTTCAGCTCTTGATCCGGCGTGAACATCACATCTGATCGATGGGCAACATAGAGTTGAATCACCTCGGCTCCTGCGACGCTGCCGGTATTGGTGACATCGAGGGAGACGCGCAGCGTTTCACCCGCGTCGAGGCGGTCTGCGCTCAGAAGTAGATTAGAATAGGAAAAGGATGTATAGGAGAGTCCGTGCCCGAAGGGGTAGCGGACGGTTTTGTGCGCAGTGTCATAATAGCGATAGCCGACAAAGATGCTTTCGCGATATTCCACTGTTCGGGTGTAGCCGGGAAAATAATCGTGGCACGGGGTGTCCTCCAGACGCAGAGGCCAGCTCTCGGCGAGCTTTCCGCCGGGGCAAACACAGCCCGTCACCAAATCGGCCACCGCTCCGCCAACCGCTTCACCGCCGAGATGCATCAGTAAAATCGACTTTACGCGCTCCGCCCAGTCGAGGTCGACCACAGAGCCGCAAGCCAGAATCACCGCGACACGGGGGTTGACCGCTGCGACCCGCCGGATCAATTCTGTCTGATTCAGCGGCATTGCGAGGGATTCGCGGTCAAATCCTTCGGATTCGTAACGATCCGGCAGACCCGCGTAGATGAGAACCGCATCTTTTCCGCGGGCAAGCTCGCAGGCCGCTTGGATCAGCGCTTCGTCCGGCGCATCTTCCGCTTCCCGATAACCCTCGGAGAAATCGGCATTGACGCCGCTTTTGAGCAACTCGTCAAACGGGCTTTCGATGGTCAGAGGCACTACCTTACTGCTACCCGCACCCTGATAGCGCGGTGTTTTCGCGAGTGCGCCCAGCACAGCGATGCTTGCGACCTTGGCAAGCGGCAGAAGTTGATTGTCATTTTTCAACAAAACGGCGGATTGAGCAGCCGCTTCCCGCGCGAGCGCGTGATGCGACGCCGCGTCAAACGGTACGGTTTCGCGCGATTTTGCCTGTTCCGCCAGCGCAACAACCCGTGCGGCGCAGCGATTGACGTCCTCCTCGGATAATGCGCCGGAAGCGACCGCGCGCTCGATTTGCCCGTCGTGATAGGAACCGACATACGGCATCTCCAAATCCAACCCGGCTCGGACGCCCAGAACGCGATCGTTCACCGCACCCCAGTCGGACATCACCAGCCCGGTGAAGCCAAACTTCGTACGCAACACGTCGCTCAAAAGCCAATGATTGTCGCTGGCGTTGACGCCCTTGACGCGGTTATAGGAGCACATGACCGTCCAGGGTTGCACATGCTTGAGCACACGCTCGAACGAAGAAAGATACAATTCAAACATCGCCCGTTCGTCCGCGACGGAATCGATGGATAAACGGCGGTATTCCTGATTGTTGAGGGCGAAGTGTTTCATCGAGGTGCCGACACCCATGCTTTGCACGCCTTCAATAAACGCTGCCGCGAGCTCACCGGAGACAACAGGGTCTTCACTGAAATACTCAAAATTGCGTCCGCAGCGCGGGCTGCGCTTGCAGTTTAGGCCAGGGCCTAGCAGCACATCCACACCTTCCGCGCGGCATTCTTCTGCAAGCGCGACGCCGACTCTGCGCAGCAGGGCACGGTCAAACGAGCAGGCGGTTGCGCAAGCGGTTGGAAAACAAGTGGATTGCACCGTATAAAGACCCCGTTCCGGGTCCCGAACTTCTTTTCGTAGTCCGTGGGGGCCATCCGACACCGTGACTGTGGCGAGTCCGACACGGGGGATTGCCTTCGTGTGCCACTTATCCGCACCGGAAAGCAGGCTCGATTTTTCCGCAAGCGTCATCAAAGAAACGAGATGATTGACCTGATCTTGTTTGTCCATACCGCACCTCCTGATTTCATAGATAGTATACCATGACCACATGTTTATCGAAAAGAACCTTCGGTTCAGTTTATGCGAAAGATAGATTCGTACGATGTAACATCCTTCTTGCCCGCTTCGAACAAAACCGGGGACAAACAGCCGTATTTGGGCAGATTAATCGATTACATTTTGAAATTTTTATGTTTCACAAAATATATTACAAATAATGCACATAAATACTATTGACAATGTAATATACGTGTGATAACTTAGTTACAGGTTTAGGAGCAACTCCCACGAAAAAGGCAAAACCCGTGAAAGCGGGTGACGCAAAGCTAAAGGGCCTAAGGGCGCGTGAACCGTGCCGATGGCAGCCAGATGCCGAATTGAGTGTCCTACCGCATGATGAGACAAAGCGCGGAGAAGACGTATTTTTGGCAGCTTGGCAATGGAAGGCAGGCTGTCTTTTTATTGCTTCGTCGCTGGGGACTCCAAACCGAAACAAAAAAACGTTTCGGAGGGAAATATTTATGAAAAAAAGATTCATGGCACTTCTGATTTGCGTTCTGCTTCTCGTCATGGTGATCCCGGGCGTAGCAAATGCACAAGGCAACGACAAGTCGCCCGTAACAATGGGTTCCATTTCGAATGCAAACTACAACAATGCGCAGTTGATGACCCTTGAGCGCATGGTTGCAACCGCAAACCGACAGATTGAGATCGCGGTGAAATTCGCACAGTTTACGCCTTGGAACGACGTATCGTGGCTGCTCAGCTTCGTGAACTCCGTCGTATCCCCGGTGTTTGCTTACGCGAATTCTATTGGCGCAATTGTGGTTTGCGAGTATACTCATTATTATATCGACGGACAAAATGTGATGATCGATCCGCTTCGCGTGATTCCGCTCTAAGCTTTGCGGATGCGTTCGGCGGGCGGGGAGCGGAAATGATCAGAGCGAGCCACGACTTTGAAGGAATATTTGGCGACTATGCCGCGCAGATGCGCGAAATCAGTCGCGCGATCTATGCCTTGCCGGAAGTGGATCAAATCGTGCTCTTCGGCTCCTTTGCAAAAGGTTGTTCAGTATGTGAAAGCGACATCGACCTAGCCGTATTTTTCAGTACTTCAGATGCGCGCCTGCTGCGGCAATACCGCCAGTTGGCGCGTATTTGCGTGAATTCGAAGATAGATATTCAAGTTCAGCCCTTTCACACCTATGAATTAGTTACGCCATGTGGTATTATAGAGGAAATCGAAGCGTACGGATTGGAACTTTGCCCCTGATAGGGACTGCCGAAAACGGCGGAAAGTTCCGGGTGATGGAATGGACGGCATACTGTTTAACCGAAAATCAACTGCGGGTGAATCAACCGCGGAAAACGAACCAAGTGCCCAACTGCTGGCAAAGCAGGGCGACTTGGAAGTCATGTTGTATCGCATCCATGGTGAGTCTGTCGTCTGGTTGTATCCGCCTACGGATCCGAACGCAATTGAATATTTCTTTATCCATGAAGGCGGCGTTGATCTCGCGATGGAAGACGGGCTTGAATCGCTCGGCGCGGGGGAATCCTTTGCCGTATCCGGATTAAAACAGGATGTTCCCGTCAGAATGCACGGAGATACGCAAATTCTCTATGTCACCAACTGTCCGGCGTATGAGTCCATGGCGCATTTTGACGAGAGCCTGCAGGAGCTGGTCACGCGCATCAACGAGAAAGATCACTACACATCTCGCCACAGCAAGGCGGTTTTACAGTATTCACTGGCGCTCTACGACGCGATGCAGGATCGCGGCCCCGATATTCCGAGGGACGATCTCGCCATTGCCGCGTTGTTTCACGATGTTGGCAAGTGCTTCGTGCCCGTTGAGATTCTGCAAAAGCCGGACAAGTTAGAGCCGGCGGAGTTGCGCTATATCCTGCGCCATCCCATCGACAGTGGTCGCATGCTATTGCAAAACTTCGGCGAACAGATTTCTGAAATCGCACGCAATCATCACGAGCGGCTCGACGGCAGCGGATACCCGCGCGGCTTATGCGCGGAGGATATCAGCCTTTCGTCTCAAATTGTCGCTGTTGCGGATGCGTTTGATGCAATGACGACCAATCGCGGATATAATGTAGTGAAGAGCTTTTTGGAAGCGGCGGAGGAGCTGGTCTCCCTTCCGAATCAATTTGACAGCAGGATCACCAGCGTGCTGATCCATCTCGTCAGCAACGGCGCACTTGAAGAAGGAGGGGCATTTAACGCATGAATAAGCAGGAAAAATGTGGATATTGGCTGATGCTTTCGGATTACGACATCGGCACCATAGACGCGCTGATCAAAGGCGAACGATGGGTTTATGTTGCCTATCTTTGCCAGCAGGCAGTTGAGCGCCAGCTAAAGGGCATGTATGTTTACTTTATTGAAACAGAGCCGCCAAAGACACACAACGTGAACTTCCTTTTTTCAAAGATTACAGGGAGCGATGCGTTTCGCGCGGAAGCGGACACAGCACGCTTTGACGAGAGAAAGAACGACTGCGAAGACTTTTTAATGGACGTTATGTTCTATTATATGTCCGACTATCCGTTTTCTTACAAAAACATCGCAACGCGTTTTGTAGATCGCCAGTTAGCCAACGAGCTGCATCAAAAAACGCTTCTATTCGTCGCGTGGTTGCGCTCGTTTTTACCGGAAATCGAAATTCCGAAGATTCCCTCCTGATTTTCCGTAAACAAGAAAGCGATTTGACGTTTTATTCACACGAATTTTGATCATACAATGCATGACAAAGGCCACCCGTTCGGGTGGCCTTGTTGCATGCTAGTCTTAATTCGTTAGCCCGCGGGTGTGACGGCGGGGACAGGCGTTGAGAACGCATCCGCGCCGGGCTTGCTGGTGTCGTGCGGCTCTACCGTGTCTCGCAAGTAATTCGCTCCTTGGTCAAGAAGCCCCGCTGCGTCCTCCGCGATTCCGGAATCCTGCATGAATACCAGAATTTCCTGCCAGGCCTCCATACCCAACACGCGCAGGTTGCCTATCAAACGCTCCAGCTTTCCGCTGAGCAGATCCTTGCTGTCAAGGTAGGTCAATACCGCCATCAATAAGATCAGCAGTACGACCAGAACGCCAATGAGGCGAAAAATAAACTTCATTTTTTCTTCCTCCCGAAACTTTACGGGCAAGCAGGGCACCACTCACCACATACAGTATACTACGATACCCGTATGCAGGCTGTGAATGTTGTGTAAAATCGAACGGCGCGATGGATGAAATAGAAATAGACAATTTCGCCGATTCGATGACGAAAAACTTGCCACGCATGATCGCTGATTCGATCGATTTTTTATTCGATCGATAAAAACTCTGTATTCGCAATTGCGGTTTCGACCATCTGCGTAAAGTCAAGCCGCGCTTCGCTGCGGAGAATCTCCTCCAGCTTTGGTCTTGTTACGGGATGCTGGGGTACAAATACGGTGCAGCAGTCCTCAAAGGGGAGGATGGAGGTTTCATATGAGCCCATCGCTTTGGCGCGCGTGACGATTTCTTCCTTGTCAAAGCCGATCAGCGGGCGAAAGACGGGCAGCGTGACCGCGTCATTGGTGACCGTCAGGCTCTCGATGGTTTGGCTGGCTACCTGGCCGATGGATTCGCCGGTGATGAGCGCCTGCGCGCCGCAAGTGAGCGCAATCTTTTCGGCAATCTGCATCATAAGGCGGCGCATGAGCACCGTGGTTTCGCTCTTGGGGCATTTTTCATGGATCGCAAGCTGAATTTCCGTAAACGGGACCAGATAGAGACCGACCTCACCCGCATAACTGGAGAGAATTCGCGTTAAATCGACCACCTTTTCCCGCGCGCGCTCGCTGGTGTAGGGGTAGCTGTAAAAGTGTACAGCGGAGATGCGCACGCCGCGCTTGGCGATCATATGACCCGCGACGGGGCTGTCGATGCCGCCGGAGATCAGCAGCATGGCGTGTCCGTTGGTGCCGACCGGCATACCGCCCGCGCCAAGCAACTCCTCGGCAAAGAGGAACGCCTGATCCTGACGAACTTCGACGCCAACGTAAAAATCGGGGTTATGCACATCGACACTAAGCGTGGGGAATGCTTCCAGCAGCAAGCCGCCCATCATGCGGCAGATGTCCATCGAGCGCATGGTAAAGCGCTTGTCCGCGCGCCGGGCGATCACCTTAAAACTCGCGGCGGGCAAGCCTTCGATGCGGCGGGCGACGAGCACATTTGCCGCGGCTACCATCGCGTCCCAGTCCTTCTCCACCGCCAGAGCGGGGCTGACGGAATGGATGCCAAATACGCGCGTGAGCTTATCCGCGGCTTCGTCCATCGACTCGGTTGGAATACCAAAGACGAATACGCGGCCTTGCTCGCGCACAACTTTAACTTGAAGCGGGCGCAGGGCAAGCGTGATTCGTTTCATCAGGCTGCGCTCAAAGTAAGGGCGGTTTAACCCCTTGAGGTGGATTTCCGCGTAGCGGACGAGCATGACTGCTTCCATGTGATTCTCCATTGTGTATATTGATTGTTAGATTAGAATAAATGTTGTAGCTCAGTGTTTGGAAGATGTTATCTGCGCTGAAAGCGCCGTAAAAAAGTGACTTGTTCTTCGAGCGCTTCCGCAGCTAGATCCATTTCTGCCATCGTGCTGAAAGGACTGAGGCTGAAGCGAAGCGCACCTTCCGCGCGGGTGCCGGAGAGTCCCATTGCCGCGTGAATCCGGTTTTGCCCTTTTTTGTGCGTCGAGCAGGCGCTACCGGTGGAGACGTAAATTTCCCGTTCGGAGAGCGCGTTAACCAGAACCTCGCCGCGCACACCGGTAAAGGAAACATTGAGGATATGCGGTGCGCCGTCTTCGGGCACGGGGCCGTTGACCAACACATCCGTAATCGTGCTCAGGTTTTCCCAGAGACGTAGTTTGCAGGCGCGCATGTTTGCAATCCACTCCGCCTGATTTGCCTGATACTGCTCCAGTGCCGCATCCAGACCGAGGATGCCGGGCACATTGAGCGTGCCGGAGCGGAGGTTTTTCTCCTGACCGCCGCCGATTTGCCCGCCCGCGAATTTGACGCCGTTTTTCACGTATAGCGCGCCGACACCCTTTGGCGCATGAAACTTATGCGCGCTGATGCTATAGAGATCCGCGGCATTGCGCGAAAACGGCAGCTTGCAGAATGCTTGCACCCCGTCCGAGTGCAGCACGGCGGCGGGGGCGTATTTTTTAATGAGCGCCGAGATCGCGCCTAAATCGTTGACTGCGCCGACTTCGTTATTGACGTGCATGACACTCACCAGCGCGGTATCCGCCGTGAGCGCGCGTTCCAGTGCGGAGAGATTCACGGTTCCGTCCGGTTTGAGCCCGACGAAGACGACCTCCGTGTCCTGCGTATTGTCGAGAGAACGGAAGACCTCGTAAACGGAGGGATGCTCACCAGCGGTGGTGATGATGCGTTTCTTTCCGCGCAGGGGTTTGAGCACACCGGTGATCGCCATATTGTTGGATTCCGTCCCGCCGGACGTGTAAAGCACTTCGTTTGCGGTGCAAGCAAGCGCGGCAGATAAACGCGCGCGCGCAAACTCCACCGTTTTTTCTGTCGTGACGGCGGGCTTATATGCGCTGGCTGGGTTATAAAATTGCTCGGTCATCGCGCGAAACGCGGCATTCGCCGCTTCCGGCAAAACACGCGTGGTTGCGCTGTTGTCGAGATAAATCATCTGTGCTTACTCCGTTAAAATGATGCATCTATGCACGCAAAAAGCGCGCATTGGCAGTATAGCACATTCTTGCGCGCTTTGCTCGTTTTTTCAGTTTTCCGCTGTGGCATCAGTTCTTGAATTTTTCCCGCAGGTAGCCGTAGCCTTGCGCTTCCAGTTCCTCAAAAGGAACAAAGCGCAGGGAAGCGCCGTTGATGCAATAGCGCGTGCCGTTGGGCGACTCGGCATCCCCCTCAAACACATGCCCCAAATGCGAATCTCCCGCGCGGGAGCGCACCTCTACGCGGCGCATGCCGTGACCGGCATCGGTACGCTCTACCACAACCGAAGGCTCGACCGGCTTGGTAAACGAAGGCCAACCGCAGGAGGAATGATACATATCTTCAGAGGTAAACAGCGGCTCACCTGTGACGATGTCAACGTACAGCCCGCGCTGCTTACTGCCGTAAAATTCGCTGCTAAATGCGCGCTCAGTCGCGCTCTTTTGCGTTACATCGTACTGCTCCGCCGTGAGTGCCGATCGAATCTTCGCATCGTCCGGCTTGCGGTAACGCCCCGCGTCGATCGTCCCTTTTGAGAGGCGCGCGATTTCGGCAAACGGAATGTGGCAGTAGCCGTTGGGGTTTTTATCCAGATAATCCTGATGATACTCCTCTGCGGGGAAGTAATTGAGCAGTGGCCCGATCTCGACCGCAAACTTCGGCGTGCGCGCGCGCTCTATGGCGGCGACACGCTCTACAGCCGCCTGTGATTCCGCGTCCGCGTAGTAGATGCCCGCCTGGTACTGGGTGCCAATGTCGTGCCCCTGACGGTTGACAGCGGTTGCGTCCACCACCTCAAAATAGGCAAACAGCAGCTGATCGAGGCTCACGCGCGCGGGGTCGTAGGTGACCTTCACCGCTTCGCGAAAGCCAGTTTTGCCTGTGCAGACCGTCTTGTAATCTGCATCCTGTTCGCCTGTTCCGTTGGCATAGCCGCTCTGGGCGTCGAGCACGCCGGGGATGGACTGCATGAGTTTTTCCATGCCCCAGAAGCACCCACCCGCGAGATAAATTAAACTTTTTTTATCCTGTTCCATCGTAAATTCTCCCTTATTCGCAATACTTGCGATCTACAGTTACAATAGCATTTGGCAAAGCATGTGTCGAGAGACGAGGTCACATAACAAATAAAAAAGCCCGCCGAAGCGGGAAAATTGAATCGTTTATGCCGCCGCGTCCGGCGCTTTCTTTTGAAAAACATGTTGTAGCATTAGCATACTGAACACGCACAGCGCAAGCATGCACAAGAGCGAAGCGATTGTAAAAGCGAGGTACCCCCAAGCATTGGCATTGGTGAGCATAGCGGGATCGCGAGTGCGCACCCAATCTGTTACGAAAAGTATGCTAGCAATCGAAAAAACCACATTCGCTAGCGTGATCCATCCGGTTGCCTTGCGGTATACATTTGCCGCGCGCGCGGCAAGATAAAGCAACAGACCACCCAAGAACGGTACGAATCTGAGGGCCTGAACCAGAATCGGGTACATGTATATCGGCAGGAAATGCCCGCTTCTGAACCCCTGTAAAAAAAAGATGATCAGGTATAAAAAAGGCAGAAAGTTTAGAATACTCCCGGCGATGGCGATTCCCTTCGGATTTTTCTTTCGATGTGGCAGCGAAGAATACGGCGGCAGCGGGGAAAGCGGAGGTAGCGGCGCTCTTTCAGGCGAAACGGAGAACGCCGAGACAATCTTGTCCGTCAAGCTGTTCTCCTCCGCCAGATTGGGTCGTTTACCGATCAATTTCCTTGGGTCAGTGTTAATCTTGTATTGCATATATCAGTCTCCGTCATTTATGTGTAGTAAGAGCGTTGGTCTGCCTATTTTACCGCAGGTGTTACTTCCGGTTGCTTTTGAAAGAGCCTTCGAACGAGTAAAAACCCCAGAATTGCGAGCGCGACCATGACGAGATTGTAAACGACGATTGCCACGATGACGACGGCGAATATCACGCCGCTGTCCGCCAGGGCGCCGGAGGCTAAGCCGGAAGCGTTGGCGAGAATCAGTCCGCTGGTCAGCGCAACAAGCGCGGCAACGCTACCCCAACCGAACCACTTGCGGAAGGTACGGGTCAACAGACTTGCGAGCACGAGCAAGATCAATCCCAGTGCAACGAGGGGAAACAGCTCCACGAGCGTGTAGTAATCAAACAGAAATGCTTTGCTGATGATGCTGCCGACAATTGCGGTAACAAACATAAACAAGATTGGTGCCCAGAGTAAGACGGTGCCCGAGATCGCAAAGATTTTGCTGAGTGCGGATTTTTGTTTCGAGTTCATAGTGGCACCTCCAACTGATTATTAGAAAACGAAAAAAAGATTCAAACTGTTCAGGAATAGTCAAAAAACAGTTCGATAGACATATTATATAAGAAATGTCTGCCACTGAACAGTCTGAAACAATGATTGATGGATTTATTTAAAAGAAAGGCCAGTTTTACTTGTCATAGTGGATGAAACGTGTATACTTTTAAAGCAGATGAAAAAGGGAGTGACCGATATGCATGCAAGTGATTTTTCCGCCGCTTGGGACGCACGGGATCAACTGTTAGAACAACTCAAGATAGAAAACTGCTTGCCCACGCGCGTATTATATGTGCGCAACAACGACGGCGGCGCGCTCGCGGCGGGGCTTTTGCCGGGTCACGCAGGCATTGTGCTGATCGAATGGCATGGAAGCACGTTTACCACAAAACTGCTGCGTGAACCGGAGTTGATCGCGGAACCAATCGAACAAAAATCGGACGGGTTCGGCGGCATGTTCGGCTTTGGAGAAAAAGGCGGAAACGGCTGGCGGCTCTGTTTCTACGATCGCGGGGAAATCGCGGCTGAGACGGCGATATTGCCCACTATTACTGCGTTTGCGGACTTGCTCGCTTCGGATGATCGCTTCCTATACGGCAGACGCAAACCGAGAGAGATTCCGCTCTGGCAACTCAAGCCGGAAGAACGGACGTTTTGCGAAACGGTGGTTTCGCTCTGGGTGCGGTTGCTGCGCGGGGAGAGATAGGCGGAATTCTGCCAAAGAGACGATGTCTCCCAATATAGAAGAATAAGTGAATTCCTTTTTACGAATAATAAATGTAAATTCTATGCCATGCTATGTTCTTGCCGAGCACATGGCTTTTTCATGTTTTAAATTCGGGTCGTTGCGAAGCTCTTCGTATTCCGCCGAGCCAAGCGGAATGAGTGCCATTTTCGCCGCCTCGTCGAAGTGGATACCCCAGCCGTATTTCTTCGGCAGATCGGAGGTACGCATGCAGGGCTGCCCTTTGGAGAAGAAAGTTATTCTCAGCGCGTGTTTGTCTTCTTCCGAAGCTGCCTGCTTTTGCGCATAGAGCGAAAAAAGAAGATCGTCGGAAGTGTAGACATACGGCTGCTCCCTGAGTAGTTCATACACAGTGCGTGCGGAGGATTTCTTCTGCGGGTTCAGCGGCGGCTCCGTCGCAGCGGATACCGGACTGTCATCCGCCACCTCGATAAAGGCGCTGCGGAAGTTTGTGGTGTGTTCCATCTGTTTTCCTCATATTTTTGGTCGAGATGAGTTTATTTTACCTCTTCACCATCAAACAATCCTACCGTTGCGCTTTTTTTCAGTACGCCCGTGTAGTGTTCGCCGAAAATGCCGATTTTATCTTTGCCGGGATAATAGGTGATGTCCAGCGGAACGTAAGTGTCAAAGTCGATATAGACGAGGTCTTCCGTGTCCGAATCGTTGACGAGTTGGTGTGCGCCCGCTTCCCCTGCCGGGAAAAAGATGATGTCGCCCGCGGAGACGGTACGAGCTTCGCCTTTCTTAAGGTTCAGTCGACCCGTGCCCGAGATGATGTAGAACGTCTCCTCACTATACTCGTGATAGTGCAGCGGGAAACCGGCTTTTTTCGGCGGCAGGCGGAGGAACGCGATGTTGGACTTATTGCCATCCTCGCCTTTGATGAATTTATGCCGAAAGAAGTGAAAATCTTCGCCGGAGAAGACCTCCTGATGATCGAGATCGCTCATGCGGGAGATGACGGTTTTGCGTTCCATATATGCATTCCTTTCTGCTGTCTTTGAATGAGTGTATCACATGTGCTGGTATTGGAACAGAGGAGGCGCTTGTATTGGGAGATTGGTTGTTTGTGAAACAACAAAAAAACGAGCTACCCGCGAAGGCAACTCGTCTTTTTGTTTATGCTGTGATTGGATCAATCGATGATTTGAAAGTACGCGAGGGAGTCTTGCGCGGTGTCCTGCTCCAAACTCGACACCGTGAAAGAAGAGACGTAGAGCCCTTTACGCATAATAAAAATGGTTTCGTATATAGCTACACCCTGAAAATCTCCCTGAACGTTAAGTGCGACTCGCTCTTTGCCCAGGAATTCGACTCGCTCGGTACTGTGCGTGATATTCGTCGCGCCCATATCCGCCAGCCCGCTGGTCAGGAGGGGAACTGACGCATCAATCAACGTTTGTTCCGGCAGCAACATGTCCAACAGCCTTACTTTACCCAAAACAATATTGATCGTCCGTGTAGAGTCACCGGAAAACGAATAGAAATCCATCAGCGACTCTCCGCTTTCGAGCGCTTGTTGAATCACATCACCTGTTTCGTTCTCACCAAGCGCGTCGCTGGTTCTCCCGAGCACCTGTGATAATTCATCCTCATTCAACACATACCAGTCATTCGGCAAAACGCACGAATACTTGAAGTAGTCATTTCGGTAGGCGACAGGGGTCTCGGAATCGCTCACGGTCGAACCATCGCTGACCGCCAGCGGTGTCGTGGGAGTTGAGACGCCAAGGATACTGACACTGGAGCCGGAACAGGCAGATAGGGCGAAAAGAAGAACTGCAAGTAGCAGGATGGCGATGATGCGTTTTGACAGCTTCATAAATCCTCCAAAATGGTACTGTTTCAGTGCGATTATACCATAAAACACGCGATGCATACTAAACATAAAGGTGATTGAGCGATATATCACGTAAAAAGGCACTCACCTGCTTAAAGTGAGTGCCTTTGCGTCAGTGTTGTTCCAGTCAAATTATTCGATGCTGATCACGTCGTCATCGAGCACGACCGCAACGAGCATATTGCCCTTGCCTGCGCGCGGCTCAATGCGAACTTCACCCGTGTGAATCACTGTGCGCGCGCCGTGCCGCTGGAGAAGTGTGAGCGTCTTTTGCTCGGTCAGCACAGCAACGACAGCGATGCAGGTGCCGTTCGACCCGTTTTTCTTGAGGTCGAATGTCTTTAATCCCTTCCCGTTTCTGCCCTGCAGGTCGTAGTCAAACATCGGAGAGCGTTTGCCAAAGCCCTTATCGGTGATGGTCAGCACCTCGGCCTCATCCGGCACAAGAGCCGCGTAAATGACCTCGTCGCCTTTTTCCAGCTTGACGCACTTTACGCCGCCGGAGACGCGACCCATTGCGGGGATGGTATCCGCCGCAAAGCGGATGCTCATGCCGAGTTTTGTGACCATCAAGAGCGACTTCGGCTCGTATTTCACTATGCCGAGCACCCGATCTTTGTCCCGTAGAGCGACTGCCGCCGTGCGCTTGACGCGGATGCGATATTCCGCCGCGGAGGTGCGCTTTACGTTTCCATCGCGGAGGTAGAAGAGGTATTCGCCCTCGTCATCGTCGGAATAAAGCGCGATGATTTTTTCGTTTTTCTCAAACGGCAACAGGGACGCGAGGTTCGCCGCGCGCGTGGTGGCGCGGGTTTCCGGCAATTCCTCCATCGCGAGGGAGAGCAGCGCGCCCTGATCGGTAAACAGGCGGATGCGCTGATTGGAGCGTGTCTCCAGCACGAACAGCGGCTTATCTTCCGAAATGGCGGCAAGCGAGAACGCCTTGGTCGGTGTCCGGCGCACCTTTAGCCCTTCGCAAATGCAGACGGTGACATCCTCTACGATGGTCAGGTCCTCAGTTTCGTCGACGGGCGCATCGTCGCAGGCGACAAAGGTCGTTCTGCGCGAAACCGCGAGTTGCTCACGAATTTCGGTGAGTTCCTTTTTGATGAGCGCGATCAGCTTTTTTTCACTCGCAAGTATGCTCCTGAGTTCTTCGATGAGCCGCACTACCTCGGCGTATTCACGCTTGATGGTGACGAGTTCCATATTGGTCAGGCGCTGGAGGCGGAGGTCGAGGATCGCCTGCGCCTGCGCCTCGCTGAGCTCGAATGTCTTCATCAAGCCTTCGCGCGCCTCTTTGGGAGACTTGCTGGCACGGATAAGAGCGATGACCGCGTCGAGATTGTCCACCGCGATCATTAAACCCGCTAAGATATGTTCGCGACGGAGAGCCGCGTCCAGCTCAAACTGCGTGCGGCGGGTGACCACATCCCGCTGATGGCGAATGTAGTGTGCAATGATCTGCTTGAGGTTGAGTTGCTGCGGTTTGCCGCCCGCGATAGCGACCATGTTGACGCCGAACGTCATCTGCAAATCGGAATATTTAAAGAGATATTGCAGGATGCGCTCCGGGTCGCCGTCCTTCTTGATCTCGATGACGGCGCGCATGCCGGTACGGTCGCTCTCATCGCGAATATCCGCAATGCCGGAGAACATCGCCTTCTTTTCCTGACTGACGGCGAGGATCTTCTCGAGCATGTTTGCTTTATTGACCTGGAATGGCAGCTCGGTGATGACGATAAAGGTCTTGCCGTTTTTCTGCTCTTCAAAGTGAGTCTTGGCGCGCATATAAATCTTGCCGCGCCCCGTACGGTAGGCCTGCTCCACTTCGGAAGATTCTAGGATGAATCCGCCCGTGGGGAAGTCCGGCGCGGGGATGATCTGCATGAGCTCTTCGAGTGTGATGCGGGGGTTATCCATCACCGCGATGACGGCGTTGATCGCCTCCACGGGGTTATGCGGGGGAATGTTGGTGGCGAGACCCACCGCGATGCCGCTTGCGCCGTTGACGAGTAGGTTGGGAAAACGTCCCGGCAGCAGATCCGGCTCTTTGAGCGTATCGTCAAAGTTAAACGAAAAGCTGACGGTATCTTTTTCGATATCGCGCAGCAGCTGCATGGCGGCGTCCGTCATGCGCGCCTCGGTATAGCGCATTGCCGCCGCGCTGTCGCCATCCACACTGCCGAAGTTGCCGTGGCCGTCGACCAGCGGAACGCACATGTTATACGGCTGCGCCATGCGCACCATCGCGTCGTAAACGGAGGTGTCTCCGTGCGGATGGTATTTGCCCAGACAGTCGCCGACGATACGCGCGCTTTTGCGGTGCGGTTTGTCGGGCGTGAGGCTGAGTTCCAGCATGGTGTAGAGAATTCGCCGCTGCACGGGCTTGAGGCCATCTTCCACGCGCGGGAGCGCGCGCTCAAGGATGACATGCTCGGCGTAGGGCATCATGGACTGATGCATCACCTCGTCCATGTTGCGCTCGATGATTCTCTCAAGTTTGAGTTGTTCGGGTGGTTTCGGCATAATAAAAGTTCCTTATCGTCAGTCAATCGTGTTTGCAATAGAAACGAGTTACTTTAGTCCTTCAGCTTGTCGTACAACTCGCTTGAGGCTTTGTTAAAGTTCGCGTTTTCGAAAATATACTCTTTACGGGACTGTACTTTGTCGCCCATGAGTACCGTCACAAGATGCTCGACATCCGCCGCGTCCTCGATGGTCACGCGAACCAGCGTGCGCCCTTCGGGGTTCATGGTCGTTTCCCAGAGCTGCTCCGGGTTCATTTCACCTAAGCCCTTATACCGCTGGATCGTGTACCCTTTGCCGACAGATTTCGTCGCGGCGCGCAGCTCCTCGTCGTCATAGCAATAGAAACGCTTGACATCCTTTTGCACGCGGTAGAGCGGGGACATACCGATATAAACATGGCCTTCCGTGACCAGTTCCTTCATATAACGATAGAAGAACGTCAAGAGGATCGCGCGAATGTGCGCGCCGTCCTGATCCGCATCCGAGAGGATGATGATCTTGTCGTATTTAAGAGAGGAGATGTCAAAATCTTCGCCGATGCCGGTGCCGACAGCGGTGATGATGGAGCGGAACTCCTCGTTTTGCAGCACCTGATCGATGCGCTTTTTCTCAACGTTGAGCGGCTTTCCGCGCAGCGGAAGAATCGCCTGAAATTTCCGGTCACGCCCCTGTTTGGCGGAGCCGCCCGCGCTGTCACCTTCGACGATGAACAGCTCGTTTTTGCTGTAGTCTCGACCGGAACAGCTGGAGAGTTTGCCGACCAGCGGCGCGTTTTCGAGCTTGTTTTTCTCTCGTGCGGTAGCCTTGGCTTTTCTCGCGGCTTCGCGTACTCTGGCGGACTTCACCGCTTTTTCCGCGATGAGGGTCGCGACCTCGCCGTGCTTGAGATCTTCCAGATACGGCGTGAGCTGCTCGGTGACGACGCTCTCAACCGCAGGGCGCGCCTCGGTATTGCCGAGCTTGGTCTTGGTTTGTCCCTCGAACTGGATGGTGCGCATCTTGAGTGAGAGTACGGCGGTGATTCCCTCGCGGAAATCTTCGCCGGCGAGTGGCGCGTCTTTATCCTTGAGATAGCCCATTTTGCGACAGTAGTCGTTGAGCACCTTCGTCAGCGCGGCCTTAAAGCCCGTTTCGTGCGTGCCGCCTTCGGTGGTGGGGATGTTGTTGACATAAGAAAAGATATTGTCCGCGTAGCCGTCGTTGTGCTGCAGCGCAACCTCCACGAGAATCCCGCCGGAGGAGCCGGAGAAGTGGATCGGCGGCTCGTAGAGAGCCGTCTTATCGCTGTTTAGATAGCTCACGAAGTCGCTCAAGCCACCGTTGAACTGATATTCCACCTTTTTCTGGTGTCCGGTGTGCTCATCTGACAGCGTCATCTTCGTGCCGCGGTTGAGGTAGGAAAGCTCGCGGATGCGCTTGGAGATCGTGTCATAGCTCATCTCCATAGTTTCAAACACGCGCTCATCAGGCAGGAAGGTCACGCTGGTGCCCTGCCTGCGGGTGCGGCTGATCTCTTCCAGCGGGGCAACAGCCTTGCCGGAGATGATTTTACCTGTTGCGTCCTCTTCGCTCGTGAAGCGCATACGATAGAGCCTGCCGTCGGTTGCAACCTCGACCTCAACCCATTCAGAAAGCGCGTTGACGACCGATGCGCCTACGCCGTGGAGACCGCCGGAGTAACCGTAGGAATCGTTGCCAAATTTTCCGCCCGCGTGCAGCTGCGTAAACACGACTTCCACGCCCGAGACGCCCATCTTCTCGTGAATCTGCACGGGAATGCCGCGGCCGTTGTCCACGACCGTAACGGAGTTATCCTTGTGCAGCGTGACGGCGATTTCGTTGGCATAGCCATTTGCCGCCTCGTCGATGGAGTTATCGATGATTTCCCAGAGTAGATGGTGCAGACCGCGCTGACCCGTCGAGCCAATGTACATGCCCGGGCGCATGCGGACTGCGTCCAACCCCTCCATAATTTTAATTTTGTCTACGGTATAATCCGATGCCATGAGATGCTCCTATTCTAAACGAAGAATGATCGAGAAAATGCTAGGTAAGATGCCTGAGAAAAATACTTGGGAAAATGTTCACGGCTAATCAAACGAAAGCCTTACCGCCGTTAAACGCAAAGAACCCGACAAAAACGAAGAAAACCGCTTGTCATGCGGGTTTTACCGGTGGGTTATTGACGATTTGCACCATATCTGGCGCGAAGATAGACACAGTATACCACAGTTTGTGGCGTACCGAAACCCATGCGGCGGCACAAACAGCACCCCACAGAGCAAACAAACGTTTATTTTCAAAAATTTCAAAAAAAATAGGTAAAAAAGACATGAATGTGGTGACAAATGGGGGAATGTGGTGTATACTCATCGTGAGTCTGGGGGAAGTATATCCTAATTAACTATAATTGTTGACCGGAGGAGGAAAACGCGTGCTAATCGGTTCATTCGAACATATGC
>Ga0302289_1000114_pt1 | contig 45927 bp, 40 predicted proteins | sample III_Fen_N1_2_FD_194552 | JGI IMG/M metagenome (GOLD analysis project Ga0302289, IMG submission 194552) | Peat permafrost microbial communities from Stordalen Mire near Abisko, Sweden - III_Fen_N1_2 | ecosystem: Environmental > Terrestrial > Soil > Wetlands > Permafrost | place: Sweden: Abisko... | reverse complement strand
AATAAAAGTGGAGTAATCTAAAGAATTGTCCTGTGTGCCGCTCGCAGCGGAGCATTTATCGCTTGTCTTTTCAACACATCCGGGGGAAACATGAAACAAAAACCAATCATACGTGGTTCCATTCGAAAAAAGTTATTTTATAGCACGCTGATTCTGAGTGTGTGTATTACCGCGGCGGTTACGCTGGTCGCGTTGATCAGCACATATTCCACCATGCGTGAACAGCTGATCTTCGACCGGCGCACGAACATCGGCTGGCTTGAGAACCGGCTCTATCTAGAGACGAAGAGCGACACGAATCGCTTTTATGAATTCGAGGTCGACAAGACGCTGAAAAACGACGTGCTCGCTTGGTACACGGATGGCAACAACGCGGACGTCTCCGTGAAGTTAGACTTAATCAAGGCGATGAACTCCATTATCAGCCTCGATAGCAACATCAACTCGATCGATCTGTTCAATCTTGGCAACGATACGGTGCTGCGCGCGCAGCGCTCCGGCGCAGCGTTTACGGAAACAGGGGATCTGCTGGCTGCTTGGAACGCGCGCGACGAGGGATTGCAGAGCAACACAGCCTATCTGCGGGACGATAAGGAGATTATCGCCTACCATCAAATTCACCGCTTCTCGGATAATAAGCCCCTCGCGCTGATTGCGATTCACCAGCGGCAGTATAAACTGCAAGATATTCTCGCGGACATCAAGATTACGAACAACGAATCGATTCTGATCTTCAACGACCAGAATGATCTGATCGAGTCCGACCTTGGCGAAAATGGTGACGTCGCTGTGACGCAGGCATCGGCGGTCATGCAGGAAATTGCGGATAGCGATAGCAAGGAAACGGTGCAGGATGGCAACTTCTGGTTTTATCGTACCGTCGACGGTGGGAAATTGCGCATACTGCTGGTTGTGGCGGACAAAGCCATCGTCACTTCGCTGCAAAAAACGCTGCTTGCGGGCATCGTGGTTGCGCTTGCATCCGTTGCGGCGGCTGTCGTTGCCTCGGCGGCCTTTGCCAGATTTTTGTCCAAGCCGCTGATCGAACTTGCCGCAAGAATGGGAAAAATCCGGCTAGACAGCTCTCAACGGCTTGAGCGGAGTGAACGCGACGATGAAATCGGGCTACTGCAAAACAGCTTTGCCGACATGGCGGAGCGCACGCAAAACCTGATCGCGAGCGAGTATATCGCAAAAATCGAAAAGCGGAACGCGCAGCTTCGGGCGCTGCAGGCGCAGATCAACCCGCATTTTATCTATAATACGTTACAAGCCATCGGCGGCATGGCGCTCAAGTACGAGGTGCCGGGCATCTATGAGGTCACGCTGAACCTGATCGACATCATGCGGTATTCGCTGAACTTCTCCAAAGACCGCGTCCGCCTAGGCGAAGAGCTCAAGTACCTGCAAAACTACTTGCAGATTCAGAATCTGCGCTTCGGCAAACGGCTGGATCTTTCGTTCGACGCACCGGAAGTTTGCTTTGAATACCTTGTTCCGAAGCTGATCCTACAGCCGCTCGTCGAAAACTGCTTTGAGCACGGGCTTGCCGAGCGGTCGGGCCGTTGGACGGTGACGGTTTCGGCCGCGGTGCGAGATGATGACCTCTTCCTGAGCGTTACCGATAACGGCGTTGGCATCCCAATGGAGAAACTCGAACAGATTCGCGCGGCGCTTGAGCGCGGAACCGACTCCTCCCTGCGCGGCGCGGAGCACATCGGCTTGATGAACGTCAATGCGCGCATTCGCCTGATGTTCGGCGGAGAGGACTACGGCTTAACGATCGACAGCGATCCGAATCAAGGAACCAGCATTACTGTCCGGTTGCGTGCGGTCAAAGAAAGCGAGGGTGAAGATGTGCAATTATAGCGTCGTCATTATCGATGATGAGCCGTGGACGAGAGAAGTGGTTAAGCATCTGGGAAAGTGGAAGGAGCTTGCGCTGACGATCATCGGAGAAGCATCCGACGGGGATCTGGGATTGGAGATGGTGCGTGAGCTCAGGCCGGATATCATCCTCACCGACGTGCGTATGCCGTATCTCAACGGCATTGATTTGGTGCGTACGCTGCGTGCGGAGAATAACAATTCCCAGGTGATCTTCTTCAGCGGATATGATGATTCGGCCTACATCCGCAGTGCCCTGCGTCTCGGCGCTTCCGACTATTTGCTCAAACCGATTAAACCAAACGAGCTCAACGAACGCCTCAAAACATGCGTCGAAGCGATCAAAAAAAACAAGTCGGAAAAGACCGGAGCCAACGCTGTGATCACCGAAGCACCGGGTTTCATCGACGCTTCTTGGGCAAAGCCGTTCTATCTGCTCTGCACGGATTTACAACTTGCATTACAAGCAGGGGAGATCAACATCGTTGAAAAAAAGCTCGGCGAAATACGAACGCTATTGACGCAAAACGAAGGTGAAACGCCACACAGCAGCGCGCTGATACAGGTTTACTACGCGATCATGGGAATCTTGCAGCGGTATATTTCCGACAGCGGATATAGCGTGGATGAAGTGTTCGGAAAGAGCAATACGGCATTCGTATTCGGACGCGACAGCACCAGCGTGGAATTATTCCGTTATGCGCAGGACCTGCTTGGTATCGCGCTGGTACGTGTTTCCGACCTGACCCGAAACAGCAGCAAACTCAACCTTGACATGGTGCGCGAGTTCGTCAAGGAGAGTTATACCCGCGGCATCACGCTGGAGGAGACCGCGGCGCATTTTTATGTTACGAAGGAATACCTGAGCAAGGTGTTCAAGATGAAATTCGGCGAAGGGTTTACGGAATATGTGACCAAGCTTCGCATGGAGCGCGCGCTGCGGCTGATGAGCGAATATGACATCGCGATCAAGGACATAGGCCCAGCGGTAGGCTATTTTGACACCGCGCACTTCTACCGCGTGTTTAAAAAGCATTTCGGTTTTACACCGGGCCAGATGCGCGCAGCGTTGAGTATGGACAATTCGGGAAAAAGAGAATAATCGGAAATTGCGTACGATATTAAAGATGGACAATCCCAAATGCAAAGAATAGCAAATAAATACGTGCAGTATTAAATATGGACAATCCAGTAGTAAAAGAATAACAAATGATAAGGAGCCCTCAAGTGAGATATGGTTGTATCACAGTTCTACAACATCATATCGATTTGGGAGGAAGAGAAATGAAAAAGGTATTTATCTGCATCATGGCGTTGCTGCTTGCGTTCGGTTCGATCGCTTGCTCGGCGGCTCCTGCAACCACCACAGAAGAAGCAACTCAAGCGCCCGTTCAAACCGAAGAACCGGCGGCGGCCCCGCGCGAAGCGGAGCTGAACATCATGATGAGCTTCCCGCAGTACATGGATCAGTGGGAAACCTACTGCAATCAGTTTGAAGCAAAAGTGCTCGCAGAGCAGAACATCAAGCTCACCATCAACCTCGAAATGCCGAGCTCCGACCAGTACGAGAGCGTCCTGCAAGCGCGCCTGACCAGCGACGATGCGCCGGATCTCTATACCGTTCACAGCAACAACCTCAAGGTTTACAACGAAGCCGGCAATCTCACCGATCTGAGTGGGCAGCCGTTCGTCTCCAAGCTCTATGAGAACGTCCGCGAAACCGTGACTGTCGACGGTAAAGTGCTTGCGGTTCCGATCGAATCGACGGCATGGGGTGTGCTCTACAACAAGCAGATCTTTGCCGACTGCGGCCTGACCCCGCCAAAGACGCTGGATGAACTCAAGAACGTCGTTTCCGTTCTGGAATCCAAAGGATATACCCCGTTCATGCTCGCGTTCCAGGAACAGTGGGTTCCCCAGCTGATGACCGCTTTAACCCTCGGCGGCAAAGTCTCCGGCGAACTGACCGACTGGGTCGACCGTATGTATCAGGATGCGGGCTCGTATGAAGAAGTCCGCGAAATCTTCGACGTGATCGACCTCATCATGAAGCACGGCACCGACCGCGCCATGGAAGAGGGCTCTCAGGCGGGCGCTGCCGACTTCGCAAACGGCAAAGCCGCGATGTTCGTACAGGGCACCTGGTCTGCCGGCACCATCATGGAGACCAACCCGGACTTCCAGCTTGGCGTGTTCGCCCTGCCGATTAACAACAACGAAAACTGCACCCGCGTCAACCTCTCGACGTCCACGACACTGGTCGTGCATCCCTCCAGCAAAGAGATGGACCTCGCGCTCGAGTTTGCCAACTATGTGCTCGACGATCAGGATTCCTCCGCGCTGTTCCAGAGCTGCACGTTTAACCCCATCGCCACCTGCCATACGTATGAGTCGGCTTCCTGGGTTGCGGATGCTTCCGCTTATGTCGCGGATGGCCGCGCGTATCAGGACCTCGTGCTGCCCAGCGCCGTGACCGATGAGCAGGGTAAACTGCTGCAGGAGCTCTACGTCGGTAGCGTCACCGTCGACCAGTTCATCGCCCGCATGGACGAAGTCTTCAAGCAGGCGAACGCACTCGATTAATCAACCGACAATCAGACACCTGTACCGAGAGGGACGAAAGTCCCTCTCTTTTCAAAAATCGCAGCAAGTGGCAAAGCTCCTCTCTGCGAAGCTTGATTCAATGTCGTACCTCCGCAAACACGCGGCGGAGAAATGGGGAAACCTTATGAAATCTCGTTCGGCGCAGTCCGTTCACTCAGGCAAGACGCGCAAACAAAATTTATCTTTGCTCTTATTTGCGCTTCCGGCGCTGATCGTATACGCGTTGTTTAAACTGTATCCTGCGTTCTCGGGCATCTTTTATGCCATGACGGACTGGAATGGCATCGACAAAAATTGGTCGTTCATTGGTTTACAGAACTTCATTCGCGTGCTGGACGACTCGTATTTCTGGCAGTCGATCCTGTTTACGTTCAAATATGTTCTTGTGATGATCATCACGACGAACGTCATCGCGTTGACGCTCGCGGTCACAATTGAGACGCGCAGGCACGCGCGCGGCGTGTTCCGCACGGTGTTTTATCTACCGAATATGATCAGCATGGTCATCGGCGGATACATGTGGATGTTCATCTTCACCAAGGTGCTCTACTATCTGGCGGACAACTACAACGGGTTTTCGTTTCTGGATCATATGTGGATCGGAGACCCGCAGTATTCGTTTGTCGCGATCATCATCGTCGCCACGTGGGGCGCGGTAGGCTACCTCATGATCATCTACATGGCGGCGCTGCAAGGCGTGCCGGAGAGCATGAAGGAGGCGGCCTTGCTGGACGGCGCAAACGCATGGCAGCGCTTCTGGAAGGTGGAGTTTCCGATGATTCGCCACGCGGTGACCATCTGCGTGTTCTGGACGCTCAACTCCGCGTTTCAGGTGTTTGACGTGATCTTCACACTCACAGGTGGAGGCCCCGGACGGGCGACGCAGTCTGCGGCGCTGAATATCTACGAAGAAGCGTTTCGCGGAAATATTCAATACGGTTATGCAACCGCGAAGTCTACTGTTCTATTTGTGATCGTATTGGTGATCACCGCGGTTCAGCTCTCGATCATGAAGCGCAAGGAGGAGGAGCTATGAAGAAGAGAAGTGCTATTTCCGCTGGCATCTATGTGTTTTTGATCCTTTGCGCGCTGTTTACGCTGGCTCCGCTGGTGCTGGCGCTCATCAATTCGTTTAAATCCAACGGCGAAATTTTCACCAACGTGATCTCCCTACCGAAGCATATTACGTTTGAAAACTATATCCGAAGCTTTGAAAAGATGCACTATCTGCGAAGCCTGGGCAACACGATTTTCCTGGCAGGAGGCAGCGTGGCGCTGATCGTCCTGTTCTCTTCGCTCGCAGGCTGGAAACTATGCCGAACCAAGACGAGGTTTTCGCGTTTCCTGCTTTCGCTGTTTATCTTCTCCATGTTGATTCCGTTTAGCTCCATCATGATTCCGCTCTATAAGGTCGTGCTTGTGCTGAAAATCAAAAACTCCCTGTTCGGGCTTTGCTTTGTCTATGCGGGGCTTGGGGTGAGTATGGCGATCTTCCTCTACCACGGCTTTGTGAAGGGCATCCCAAAGGAACTGGAGGAAGCCGCGGCGATTGACGGCTGCTCAACGCTGCAAACCTTCTTCAAGATCGTGTTTCCGATGCTCAAGCCGGTGACGGCGACGATCTGCATCACGAATGTGTTGTGGATTTGGAATGATTTCCTGCTGCCACTGATCATCCTCTCGGACAACAAGAAATACACGCTTTTACTCTCGACGAACACGCTCTTCGGGCAGTATAGCTCAGACTGGTCAGCGATCCTCAGCGCGCTGGTGATCGCAGCTCTGCCTGTGATCGTGTTCTACGCGCTGCTGCAAAAGCAGATTTTGAAAGGCATTACGGACGGAGCGATGAAAGGATGACGAATCAAGCATTGAAGAGTCAAGAGATGATGAATCAAGTGATGAAGGATTCAGTGATGAAGAATCAGTTTTTACAATGCCGCTCGGCAAAAATGTTTTGTGGTGATACGCCGGTTCTGGTGCGCGGGTTCGGGCTCGGCGGCTGGTTGCTGCCGGAAGGCTATATGTGGCAGATGGAAGGCGAATTTGACCGCCCGCGCCGCATGGAGCGGCTGATCGAGTCGCTCTGCGGGGCGGAGTATGCGACTACCTTCTGGGAGCGATACGAGGAGAACTATGTCACGCGCGCGGACATCGAATGGATCGCAAGCCTCGGTTTCAACTCCGTTCGCCTGCCGATCAATGCGCGAAGATTGTTTCGATTTGACGGGCAGAAAACGGAGTTTATCGCCAACACATTAAAACACGTCGACAATCTCATCGACTGGTGCCGGGGAATCGGCATCTACGTCATTCTCGACATGCACGCGGCTCCCGGCGGCCAGACCGGTCAGAATATCGACGACAGCGAAAACGACCAGCCTGAACTCTTTACAAACCCAATTTATCAGGATCAGCTTTGCGCGGCCTGGGAACTGCTCGCCGCTCGATATGCAGACGAACCCGCTGTTGCGGCATATGATCTATTAAACGAGCCGCTACCGGACTTCTTCAGCCAATACAACGATGGCGTGCTGCCGCTCTACAGGCGCTTGATTGCGAAGATTCGCGCGATCGATCCCGACCATATGATCATGTTGGAGGGTGCGCACTGGGCGACCGACTTCACTGTGCTGGACGACATGACGCGCGAAGAAGCGGAAAGAGATCATATCGCGCTGCAATTCCACCGCTACTGGAGCGCACCGGATGAGGAGAGTCTGGAGCGGTATCGGGCGATTGCAAACCGGTTGGATGTGCCGCTGTATCTCGGCGAAAGCGGAGAGAATAATCTCGAGTGGTATACAGCGATGTTTCCGCTCTGCGACAGGCTCGACATCGGCTGGTCTTTCTGGAGCTACAAGAAGATGAACTGCAAGAATTCCCCGGTGACATTCGCGCGTCCCGAAAAGTGGAATTTACTGATGGATCACATCCATGGACGCACGATGCTCACGAAAACGCAAGCGCAGGGCATCTTCGACGCGTTACTCTCCTGCATCAGCCAACCGATCTACAACAAGCCTGTGGCATGTGCGTTGACGAGAACCCCGCCGTTTGAATTACCCTGCGAGGCGTTTGACGAGAGCCGGATTTACAGCAAGCGCACTATTGGCGCAGAACTGCGCATGCGTGAAACGGCAAGCCTTATCTTTCGCAACGGGCACATTGGCGAGCCGGATTACAAGCGTCTCAAGGGCGAGCCACAGCCGGAATCGGAGAATATCGTGGTGCGGCTCAAAGACGGTGACGAGATCGGTTTTCACATCAATATCACGAACATACCTGTTTCGGGACGGTTATATGCATATGGAGATGGAATGATTGCGCTGTCCTGCAACGGGACGCCGATTTGCGATATGCTGATGGACAAAGGCACGTATACCTTCCAGATTCGGCATACCGGCAAGGTGTTGCTGAAGGTTCGGTGCTTGCAGGGAGAGATTGATGTGGATCGAATCGAATTCTTCGCGCCCTGATCATAAGGGTTCGCAACTAACATCTGTTGAAAATATAACCTGATTGAGGTTAAGCAAAAAAACTCGCTTAGAATCTGTAATGTGTCAAGGAAAACGGACAAGTAAAAAGTCTTCGGTATAATAAACCGTAGGTTTTTACTTGTCCGTTTCTAGTGTAACACCCCAAATTCGGGCGGTTTTTTACTGGTTGCGGGGATTGGACTTCGCGGCTCAAGTCAGACACGTTTGCTTGCGTTTCACGCTTCACAAACAGTCTTTTTCGCAAAGCCTGCCGCTAAAACGCCACACAGCGGCGTTTTTGCCGCGTACAGTACGCCCGCGGCCACGGCTTCAAGTCCAAATGAAGGATGACCGAAATAAACAAAGACCACCCGGTTGGATGGTCTTTGCTTATTTGGTTGCGGGGATTGGACTTGAACCAATGACCTCCGGGTTATGAGTGCGTATTTATGCGAAATATCATTAAGATTATGCGATGATAATTGAAGACAATCGCTGATCTATGCGGATATTTTAAAATGTATTTCTGATGATCATTAATGATTATAAGCAAATATTGATGGCAATAAACATCAAACAAACATCAGGTAGTAGGTTTCATTTTTACATTCTTGATTCGAACCATGTTCCACGAAAACTTCGGCAGAGTTATAGTAATCATACGCTCGGAACATGAATAATCGTGGTTCTGCTTGGGAAAAACTGGAGATTTGGTCACAGAGTTCACAAAATCAGCGGCGAAGCCGCAAAGAGAGACAAACTCCAATACGGAGACCGAATCCGGACTCGAAAGAATAATCTGACAATCCTGTTGATTCTCAATGTCACGGTTTACTAAAAATAGAACAATCTCATTTTCGCCTTTGGAGAGGATTGCGGCGCCATCGATAAAGGGAATATCGTCACCGAGCGCGCAAGCATAGGTCGGAGAATCAATCGAAATGTGCAATGAGCTGCCGCGTCCATATCGCGAGGCATACAAAAAGGGGTAATAGATGGTCTGGATCCATGCTTTGCCGTTTGGCTCGGTCATAATTGGGGCAATCGTGTTGACGAGCTGCGCCAGGCACGCGATCTTTACTACATCCGCGTTGCGCAATAGTGTATTCATTATGCAGCCAACCAGCAATGCGTCCGCACCGTCGTAGACTTCCTCTTCGACGGCGCGCGGGAACGTCCACTTCTCCGGGATTACGCCGTCCTTCTGAAAATGATACCATACGTTCCATTCGTCAAACGAGAGGAATACATCGCGCTCGCTGTTACGGCGTGCTTTATCTGCACGGATGATGTCCGCAACTTCTCGGATAAAGCCTTCCATCTCCACGCTGCGCGCCAGAAACGAGGGGATATCATCGTCGTTATTTTGATAATACTGATGGAGAGATAAATAATCAATGTATGGGTAGCAGTGCGTGAGCACTGTTTTTTCCCATGCGCCGAAGGTCGGCATACTTCGATAGGAGCTTCCGCATGCGACAAGCTCTATCGTAGGATCGAGCCACTTCATCATCTTTGCGGCTTCGCTGGCGATGCGGCCATACTCCTCTGCGGTCTTTGCGCAGATTTGCCATGGACCATCCATCTCGTTACCAAGGCACCAGAGCTTCACACCGTATGGCTTTTCGCGCCCGTTTGCACGGCGAAGATCGGCAAAATGCGTCGGTAAATTGCTATTGACATATTCCAACAGGTTGCAGGCGCTCTGCGGCGTGCCCGTTCCGAGATTGACCCCAAGCATAGCTTGGGTACCGATGCGCTCGCACCACTGCAAGAAATCGTCCGTGCCGACCTGATTCGGCTCCAGGGCAAACCAAGCAAGCTCAGGTCGCACTGGCCGCTTTTCCTTCGGCCCAATACCGTCCTGCCAATCGTAGCCAGATAGGAAGTTGCCACCGGGATAACGAATACAGGCAAGGTTCAGTGGTCGAATGAGCTCTATCACGTCCTGACGAAATCCGAACGCGTCCGCGCTCTCATGCTCCGGCTCGTAAATGCCGGTATAGACCGCGCGACCCATATGCTCGATAAACGAACTATAGATGCGATCGTCTATGGACCCGATGATGGATTTGGTGTCGATCTGAATCCGGGTTGTCATGTTTACCCCCGCACGCCTAACGTGGATTCGCGTTCGATGATTGAGCACTCAAGCATGATTTCGTGTTCGGCAGGAAGTCCTTTGCCGGAAAGGATGTCCAGCATGATATGCGCGGCCTTTTGACCGATCTCAAATAGCGGCAGGGCGACAGTGGAAAGCTGCGGGCGGCAAACCGTTGAGATTTCGCGGTTGTCGAACCCGATCAACAGGATATCCTTGCCGACCTCAATGCCGTTGGCGTTGCAGTAGTCTAGAACCCCGGTCGCCATCAGGTCGTTGTGTGCAAAGATCGCCGTCGCGCCGGATTTGATCAACTGCTCGCCAAGCGTGTAGCCGCAGTCTCGTCCCCAATCCCCGAACAGCGTCAAGGAGGGGTTATATGGAACGCCATGCGCAAAGAGCGCTTCCTGATGTCCACGCGTACGGTTGTAGGAATGGCTGCTGTCGGTTGGCCCCGCGATCATACCGATGGTTCGTCCGCTGGCGCGGATCAGCCGCTCGGTCGCCTCGTACGCGGCTTTCTTATCGTCATAGATGATGGAGGGGATAGAGGAATCCAGGCTCGTGCAGTATGCGCAGACAAACTGCGGCTCCGCATGGTCGGACAGCGAGACAACCACATGGCTGTGGCAGCCGATATAGATGATGCCGTCCACCTGTTTGCTGAGCATTTCCTCCACGACGCCGTGCACAAGTTCTGTGCTCTCATCCAAATCCTTCGGGCCGTTACCATATCGTTTAAAGAAACGGAGATTTCCCAATATATAATGATAACCCGCCTCGTCGCAGGCTGCCGCGATGCCGTCTACTATCTCCGGTGCGTTGAATACGGTCAGGTCTTCCGTCACAATGCCGAGCGTTTGGCTCCGTCCACTCTTGAGGTAGCGGGCGTTCAGGTTTGGGCGATAGTTCAGTTCGCGCGCGACATCCAGCACAAGCTGTCTGGTTTCCGCGTTGACGCCGTGTTTCTCGTTGAGCACTTTACTTACAGTTGCGATGGATACGCCGGTGCGTTCCGAGATTTCCCGAATCGTTGCCATACTCGTTTTCATTCCATCCTTTATTGATCGCGCGTCGTTGATTAATATGTTAAACGTTATACAGCCGAAAAGCAAGCGGATTTTGGCAGTTTCGCTAAGATTATCGTCGTTTTCCGTGCGATTCGGAAAATATTCTCTGAGAAATTCAAAAAAATACTTTACAAACCGATTTCTTATGCAGTATAGTAGCGATAATAAAGTAAACGTTTAACATATTTGGATCAAAAAGCACCAAAAACACATCAATAATCGCTGAAACAAGTAAACGTTTAGCATGATAAGGAAGACCGGAACATGGCAAATAAGTTGCACCCTTCAAACATCCGTCAGATTGAAATCACGGATCCGCTTTTTGGACGATATGTCTCCATGATCGCGGAGGCGATTCTCCCATATCAGTGGACAGCGCTAAATGGAGGCGTTGACATATCGGATCTCGATCAGTGGGAAGCGCTCAACGGGCGCGTGACGAACGAGCGCGTCTCCAGCTGCATCGATAATTTCCGCATCGCAGCAGGAGAAAAGCAGGGCACGCATTCCGGCGCCGTGTTTCAGGATACCGACGCATACAAGTGGCTGGAAGCCGCGGCATACTGCATACAGATCGGAAAAGGCGAGAGCCTATGCCAGAGCGCGGATGAATTGATCGCGCTGATTGAACATGCGCAGCAGCCCGACGGATACCTCAACACGTTCTTTACCATCGCGGATTCTGCGCATCGTTGGAAAAATCTCGCCGAAGGGCATGAGCTCTATTGCGCGGGACACCTAATCGAGGCCGCGGTGGCATATTATCATGCAACCGGAACGGACAGGTTGCTGGAAGTCGCCAAGCGGTTTGCGGACTTGATCGCAACCGTGTTCGGACCGGAAGAGGGCAAGTGCAAAGGCTATCCGGGACATCAGGAGATCGAACTTGCACTCGTGAAGCTTTACCGCGTGACCCGCGAGAGCCGCTATCTGGAGCTTGCGAAACATTTTCTCAGCGAGCGCGGAAAGCAACCGAACTATCTGATTGCGGAGATGGAGACGACCAAGGATTTCCGGTTGTTTCCGGAGTTTTCGCACTATGACGCGGAATATGCGCAGACGCATCTGCCGCCGGTTGAACAAACAACCGCGGAAGGGCATGCGGTCCGCGCAGTATATATGTACTCCGCGATGGCGGATCTTGCCAAGGAATGTGACGACGAGAAAATGAAGCAGGCCTGCAAGACGCTCTGGGAGAACATCACGACAAAGCGGATGTACATTACGGGCGGCATCGGATCCTCGGGATTGCTGGAGCGGTTTACGGTGGATTATGATCTGCCGAACGACCGTATGTACTGCGAATCCTGCGCTTCGATCGGGCTGATGATGTTCGGTCAGCGGATGAATTTACTCACTCGCGATGCATCGTACTATGACGTCGTCGAGCGTGCGCTATGCAACACAGTGCTTGCGGGTATCTCCGTAAAAGGCGATCGCTACTTCTATGTCAATCCTCTGGAAGTGTGGCCGAACAACTGCAAGTCTTCCACCTCGATGTCGCATGTCAAGCCCGTTCGGCAGGAGTGGTTCTCCTGCGCCTGCTGCCCGCCCAACATAGCGCGGACGTTGGCGTCTGTGGGCCAGTATATCTATTCGGAAGACGAAAAATCCATCTATATCAATCAGTTTATCTCCTCTAAATTGCAGACCTCAGTTGCAGGAATGGACGTTGTGATCGCTTTAAACTCTAGCTACATGCAAGACGGGTGCGTGCGTATTACGGTCAGTAGCTCCTCCGCTCATCCGTTCACGGTTCGCGTGCGCATCCCGTCGTTTATGAAAACCCCGACGTTCCTGCTAGAGGACGCCGAGATCTCGCCTGTGATTGAGAATGGATATGCGGTGCTTGCAGTCTCCCGTGCTGGAGAGCAGACCTTCACGCTGCGCGGGCTTGTTGAACCGGAATTCTTCGCTGCGAACGATCAGGTGCGCGCCGATATCGGCAAACTCGCGCTGATGTTTGGGCCGTATGTATATTGCCTCGAAGAGGCGGACAACGGCAAGAACCTCGCAAACGTGTTCATCAATCCGGATTCCGAGGTTGAGAAAAAGACTCTGGCAACTGAACTGCCGGGGCATATGCCCGCGTTAGGCTTAACGGGAGAACGGCTGACCTGCACGACGGATCAAGCAGGTGCGCTCTATTCCGCACCCAAGTTTGAAGTGTCGAAGACGTCATTGACCGCGATTCCGTATTGCCTCTGGTGCAATCGCGAACCGGGCGAAATGTTGGTTTGGATGAAGGCGAGTCTATAAGGATGGTAGATTTTGAGTAAACGTTATTTTTTACTTGAAAACGTCTTTTCTCGTTTATATCAGCGGCAGGAAGTTGCTGTATAATAAATAAATATAAGGAAGGGAATTGGAAATGAAAACCAAGAAGTTACTTGCTCTGCTGCTTTGTGCCATGATGGTTTCCGCCCTATTCGCATGCGCACAACCCGCAGCACCCGCAACTGAAGCAACCGAAGCACCGGCCACTGAAGCAACCAAAGCCCCTGCGGCAGAGGCGACCGAAGCGGCTCCCACGGAGAAGATTACGCTCACCTTCTCGCTGTGGGGTGACCCTGCAGAGCAGGAAACGACGCAGAAAGCGCTCGATGTATATAACAATTCGCAGGATAAAGTATACGTCAAGGCGCTGCAGATCGGACGCGATGAGTACAACGAAAAGCTCCAGACCATGGCGACCGCAGGCGAAATGCCGGATTGCGGCATGGTAGCGGAAGACACCGCGATCGCATGGGCAAGAGACGGCCTGCTTTCGGATGTTGACATTTACGCTGGTCAGGAAAACCTACCGCTCGACTATCTTGCTTTTAAATACAATGACAAGACGGTAGGATATTCTTCCGCGAATGAAGTGCTTGCTCTGTGGTACAACAAAGCGATGTTTGACGCAGCCGGCATTCCTTATCCGCCGACCTCCCTGGACAAAGCATGGACATGGGATCAGTTCGTGGAGGTTGCCAAGCAGTTGACCATCGACGCAAACGGTAAACACCCGGGTGAAACCGGATTCAACAAGGACAATATCGTCCAGTACGGCGCATATGTAAACCAATACACCTGGCAGCTTGAAGTATGGGCGCTCAGTAACGGCGGCAGCTTCTTCTCGCCGGATGGTAAAAACATCGTGTTTGACGACGCAGCGATCGAAGGCATCCAAAAGGTGTTCGACCTGCATCTCGTCGACAACGTAGCCCCGTTGAATGACGGTACGCAGGACAACGGCTTTGCCAGCTCCCTTGGCGCAGGCAACGTTGCGATGTGCACCGAAGGCCAGTGGGCGACCGGTTTCCGCGGCGCGGGCTTTGACGGTATCGATTATGGCGTCGCCGTTCTGCCCTACATGAAGGAAAAAGTGACCATTGCGACTGGCGGCCCGCTTGGCGTGTTTGCCACAACGAAGCATCCGGCAGAAGCCGCTGAATTCCTGAGATGGTACGGTAGCGAAGAAAACAGTATGGGTACGATTCTTGCCGGTTGGTGGATGCCCACAAAGCAGAACTACTATACCGACGAAACGCTGCTCAAGTCCTGGGTGGATGACTGCCCGTTACGCGCAGCGCTGCCGGCAGAAGCTTATAAGACCGCGATTGTGGACGTCGCTCTGGATACGAACGTAACGCATCAAACAGGTTGGTACTATACCCCCAACACGTTTGAAGTGCTGACAAAGACGCTGCAACCAGCGCTTGTGGAAGCAATCAACGGCAGTAAGACCGTCAAAGAAGTAGTCGACTCCGTCCGCGATGCGATGCAGGCGGCACTCAATTAAACGAGGACAGGCTCAGTACAATAGTAACAAATGAACCAGAGGGGCGCCTGCATAGCAGATTGCCTGTGCGGGCGCCTCGCCGTTTTACTTTCCAGAAAGTGCGTGATCGACATGACAAACAAGAAGAAAAGGGCGAAGATCGCGGTTAAGGAACAGCGCGCGGCATATCTATTCCTGATTCCCGCGCTGCTTGGCTTGACATTTATCACCTATGTACCCCTGCTTGCCGTTTTTGGCATCAGTTTAACCGATCTAAACGTCGGCCATTTCATCAAGGGAGGAACGATGCCTCCGGTGAAGTATGTCGGCTTTGAGAACTTTAAAGAGATTTTTCGAAACCCGAGCATCGATTTTCTCAACTCCATCAAGGTGACCGTTGTATTTGCGTTGGTCGCCGTCGTGTTAAGCATCATCTACTCAATGCTGATTGCGATGCTGCTCAACCGCAAGATGCCCGGGCGCGGCTTCTTCCGCGCGATCTTTTATATTCCGTATATCCTTCCCGCAACCGCGGTCATGATCAGTTGGTGGTTCTTACTCAAGTATGACGGAGGCCTGATCAACTATATTCTGGTGAGTTTGGGTCTCGGGAAATCGTATTTTCTTTCCGCCGCTAAATCAGCAATCCCGTCACTTGCGATGATTGCGGTCTGGACTTCCGGCAACTTGATCGTGATCTTCTTAGCGGGGTTACAGAACGTGCCGCGGGTCTATCATGAGGCGGCGGAGATTGACGGGGCAAACGCCTGGCAACGGTTTTGGAACATTACGATTCCAAGCATGACGCCGATCATCTTCTATAATCTCTTGATGAGCCTTGTTGTCAACTTACAGGTCGTGGTTCCAGCGCTGGCGGTGACAAAAGGCGGACCGGGAAAGTCGACCATGTTTATGACCTACCTGATGTACCAGACCGGTTTCCGGGGCAGGGAACTGGGGCAGGCAGGCGCGATCGCGTTTGTGTTCTTCATCGTAGCTGCAATCCTCGCGTTTATACTGTTTGCAACTTCGAAGAGCTGGATCTATGACGAGGGAGGAGAGGATAAGAAATGAGCGAATCTGCTGTTCAAACCGGAGCTGAAAAAAGCTACAAGCGCATTCGAAGCTCCATCCATAGCAAGAAACGCAGCCAACAGATAGCGGATACGGTTTCGTTTCTGGTCATTATCATCCTTGCAGCTCTTGTGATGCTGCCGATCTGGTGGATGATCCGTTCTTCGCTGATGAAGAGCCTTGAGATCTTCAAGTGGCCACCGCAGTTTTTCCCGAAAGAGTGGTTGTTTTCCAACTACAATATAAAGCCGACCACGTTCGATTTCTGGCGGTATTTGGGAAACACATTAACCATCGTTGTCCCCAGCGTCGTGTTTGGTACAGCCACGGCGACACTCTGCGGTTACGCATTTGCACGCCTGCGCTTTCGCGGGAAGGCGTTACTGTTTTCGCTGTGCGTGGGCTCAATGCTGCTGCCGACAATGGTGACGCTGATTCCGCTCTATATCGCGTGGTCGAGCCTAGGGCTGACGGACACATATTGGCCGCTGATTCTTCCGTATCTCTGTGGTGGCGGTGCGTTCAACATCTTTTTAATCAGGCAGTTCATTAAAACACTTCCTCGGGAACTTGACGAATCGGCTTCGATCGACGGCGCCAGCTACTTTCGCACCCTAGTCAGTATCATCCTTCCTTCTATCAAGCCGGCGATCATCGTCGTTGCGCTATTGATCTTTATTACGACCTGGAATGATTTACTGCAACAGACGATCTATATTTCTTCGCGCGAGAAATACACCATTGCGGTTGGACTGACTACGTTTATGGGATCGTTTAAAAATGACTATGCGGGCATGTTTGCGGCAACTTGCCTCTCGTTCTTGCCCGGTGTCGTCGTCTACCTGCTGGGTCAGCGCCATTTTGTAGAAGGAATCGTAATGACGGGGATGAAAAACTGATGTCCGACCATCGGAGGAGATTCTGGGAAGAATTGGGGGCTAAGCGCTATGCTCCCGGAAAAGGCGTTACGCAACCGCTGCCCGACACGGGTTGGAGGCGGTTCTTCTTCGTGCTCGGAACCCACTTTTGGAAGTTTATTTCGCTGAACCTTTTGTTCATAGCGTTCAGCATTCCGCTGATCACGATTCCCGCCGCATTGTGCGGAATGAACCGGGTTCTCATCAAACTCTATCGAGATGGAAACTGTTTCATCTGGACGGAGTTTCTCAAAGAATTCCGCTCAAATTTCTGGAAGTCGCTGCCATTTGGCCTCTTTGGCGGCATCGGTTTGTTTGCCTCCTACTATTTTTTGAGTTATGGAACTTCCGTATCATCAGACGGGTTAGAGGTAATATCTACCGCGCTTGGAATTTTCCTACTTGTGGTCGTTGCGTTGTTTCTCAACTATGTATTCGTTTTTCTTCCGGTGCTGGATTTGAAGAACAAACAGATCACGCGAAACGCACTCATCTTCCTGATCATGGAGTGGAAGACGAATCTTGTGATGCTTGGCATCGTAACGATAACGGTATTGTTCTCAATTGCGTTATTCCCGTTTTCATTATTCACCTTAACACTATTCTCCATTTCATTCATGCAGTACGTAATCTGCGTTGCGGTTAACAACCCGCTTCAAAAGCGTATAATTGCGCCGTTTGAAGAGGCGAACATGAGTGCTTGATTTTTTTTAATTCGTGAAGCGCTTACGACTGGCATACATCTCATTGCAACTTAGAAGCCCAAAAAACTGTCACCGTGTAGGTGACAGTTTTTTGGGGCTAAACAATCAAGAAGTGATACAACCGCACGAAACGCATGGATGCGTGCAAATCGGTTGAAGGTGGGTGCAATTTAAATTTGGTTGGTGCTTAAGGAAGTAAGAAGGAGGGTTCTGCTAACGGGTTGACCAGTTTCGCTTGCTTCAACGCAAAGGCGATCTCTGCTATTCTGATTAAGTTAACTTCTTCCTTTCATCCATCTTTTCCTTTTTTTAGTTTATCGTTTTTTCTCTTTTTGCGTGGATTACTTTTGTGGGAGTAGGTCAAATGTAGGATAGATCAGTTTGCTGTTTCTTTACGGTAAATCATTACCGCCCGCAAAATAAATCTTGTACCAATCCTCGCGGGTCAGCTTGATATCAGCGGCTTTGGCGCAGTCCAACAAGCGTTTCACATTCATGGTTCCGGTGATAGGCTGTATATTTGCCGGATGCCGTAATAACCACGCGATCACGATAGTGGTATTACTAACACTATACTGCGCTGCGATTTCGTCTATTGCGGCATTCAAAACCGAGAAGTCAGGGTTGTCCAGAAACACGCCGGCAAAAAACCCATGCTGAAATGGCGACCACGCTTGTATCGTGATATCGTTCAGACGACAAAAATCCAATACGCTTCCGTCACGATTCACGGCTGGATCATCCTGCATATTCACGTGTAGTCCTTGAGAAATCATAGTGGCGTTCGTGATGCTCAGCTGCAGTTGATTTACGAGTATGGGGTGTTTTACGTGCTTCTTTAGAAGTTGTATTTGCATCGGATTTTGATTGGAAACGCCGAAATTGCGCACCTTGCCGCTGTTATACAAAATATCAAAGGCAGTTGCTACTTCCTCAGGTTCAACCAAAGCATCGGGACGATGAAGCAATAATACGTCTAAATAGTCTGTCTTCAGCCGCTTCAAGCTTCCGTCAACCGCTTCCAGAATATGTTCTTTTGAAAAATCAAAAGCGACACCCATACGAATACCACATTTTGATTGCAGGAGAATTTTCTCGCGAATAGAGCTGTTCATGTGTACTGCCTCCGCGAATATTTTTTCGCACTCACCGCCGCCATATACGTCCGCATGGTCAAAGAAATTGGCACCTATTTCGATTGACGCCTGGACAAAACGTTCCGCTTCCTGCTTACCTAGTTTGTTGATACGCCAGCAACCAGTCGCTATCACCGGCACCTGCAATGTTGAAACACCCAGATTCATCGTTCTCATTATCGCAAACCTCTTTCATTTGGGTTTTCATAACCCTTTCGTTTTATTGTTAAGCATCTATTCGAATGATCTAGTTTTAATGCTTCTTTCGATTAGCATAAATATGGAATTAAGTTATCACAAGTATGCTCAAAGGCAATGATAGACATCATATGAATGTGCGCTACGATAATGTATGCTCAAGAACTACGACCACAAAGAACGCAACGATTGTGAGCGCGGTATAGATCGAAAGATAAGTTGAGAGCTTTCGGACGGCGTTCTCCTCTTTTAGGAAGAAAGGTATAATATAGGAAGGAGGGAGCAGGAAGAGAATCACGAATGCCCAGATCAACTCTGGAGGCATCGGCAAAAACAGCTTAAGAACAGTAACGAGCGCGAAGCACGCAAGCGAGAGATAGACCGCGCGGCCCACAACGGCGCGCATGGTAAAACGCAGATCGATCCCTTTGAAATCGAGCCCATAGCCGATGACGATCAGCATCAGCGCGGCAGTCGGCGCGGAGGCAAACTCCATGACGCTAAAGGCCACCTCGCCTGCGGCAGTCCGGTTCAGCAACGCGCCGAGTCCGGTAACGCTGCCGAGGATACCCGCGAAGATGGCGATTAGGATGGGTGTTTTGATGATGGATAGCACCGCGTCGCGCAGCGGTGGTTTCTTTCCGTCGGTTATCTGCAGCGCGGGCACCATGACAAGAAACACATACAGCTCCTGCCCGAACGCGACGGTTGCGAAATTCGCAATCTGCGCGTTGCCAAAGAGAATGATATAGAGCGCATATCCGAGCATGCCTACTTCAAAGCTGGCGAACAGGAAACGTTCATACGGTGCAGACCCGCGAAACAATTTGCTGGACAGCCTTCCGACGACGAGACCCAGCAAGCACGCCAGAAATACGCCGAGCGTAATGAGCAGCATATCCGAGCCGATGTGAACCTGCAAAAACGCGCGAAACTGCACGATCGGAAGCATCACTTTGATGACGATGGATTTCAGCCCGTCAATGCCGTCCTGCGTTAAAATTCGCCAGCGACGGCAAAAATGTCCGAGAAGAAGCAAGAACAAAACTGGGAGTACGGTTTTTAATATGTCAATGAGTTGCGTCACGAATCCTCCTGAGCGATGAACTGAACAAACAACAAATCAGTGATCTTAATGATCATCGGAACAATTAGCCAATTACTTCACCAAACGAACAATACAGTATTGAAGCATAAGAACCCCAAAACGAGTTCGCTTTGGGGCTCTGATTGCTTAGGTTGGCGACGAACGTTACTTTCTCAGATCGTAATAGAGTTCCAGCGCCTGCTTGTCTGTCAGGTTGTTGTGGACGATTCCGCGGACGGCCTGTACCATCGCGATGGGATGATCCGCCTGGAAAATATTGCGACCCATGTCAACGCCCGCTGCGCCTTCGCGAATGGCGCGATAGCACATCGTGAGCGCTTCGGGTTCCGGCAGCTTCTTACCGCCGGCGATGACGATCGGCACTGGGCAGCTCGCGGTTACGGTCTCGAAATCGTCACAATAGTAGGTTTTGACGATCTGTGCGCCGAATTCTGCGATCATACGCGTGGCTAGACGGAAATACTGCGCCGTACGTTCCATCGTCTTGCCGACGGCGACGACACCCATCGTGGGCATACCGTATTTCAGGCCTTCATTGACAGCGTTTGAGAGGTTTTCGATGGTCTGCTTCTGGTGTGGTGCGCCAATGAATACTTGCAGCGCCATGCAGTCCGCGTTCATGCGCAGAGCATCCTGAACATCGACGCTGACGCACTCGTTGCTCAAGTCCTCTTCCAATACAGAAGAGCCGGAAGAGCAACGCAACGCAATCGCCTTGTTGCCCGCGACGACGGGGGGAATGCAGGTGCGCAGCGCACCGCGCGTGCCCATGAGCACATCAATATACGGAACAAGCGGCGGAATCTTCAGATCGATGCGTTCCAAACCGGACGTTGGCCCGAGGAAATAGCCATGGTCGAAAGCGAGCATCAGCGTCCTGCCGCTTTTACCCTGAAAAATTCTCGAGAGTCTGCTCTTCATACCCCAATCATAGTTGTCAGAGCCCTTCACATGGAACCCCTGACTTTGATAGGGGATTCCGATGCCATAGTCTTTCCCTGTTGCGGTATCGATATCTGCCATGTTATGTTGCCTCCTTTTGTTATTCAAACTTGTCGTTGTCGGTATATGGGCCGAGAATGAACACAGCCTTGGCGGGTTGATCGGAGTTATTCACCAAATAATGTGATTCGCTGGGCTCAACGTGAATCAACTCTCCCGCGCCGACAGTAACCTTTTTATCGTCGATATAAAAATCCAGTTGTCCTTCCAGAAGGAAGAAATTCTCTTCCATCACCTTGTGATAATGCCCCTTGAAGTCCTGGCCGGGCTTGAGCACAACGACACCGCAGCCGATGCGCGGGCCACGCATCAGGTATTTCGGGCCGCTGTCACCAAAGCGGTATTCTTTTTCGGTTTCCTTAACTGTAAACATCTTCCAACACCTCAGATTCGCTTTCTTTCAGTTCATTTTTCTCGAAGGGTAACCCCAACTGGGGGTGAATAAACGTTATAGGCCAGGTGCTTTCCACATATGATTAGTCACGCCCTGATCGGCAAGCGAGAGTTGCGCGCGGTAAACTGTTTTCCAGCGATCAAACAGCAACAGATACGTTTCGTGATTTTGATTGTTGGGCTCGTAAGTTTTCTCCAGCTTACAAAGTTTGGCAGCCGTTTCATTCAGCCCCGGATAGACGCCTGCACCGATTCCGGCGAGGATTGCCGCGCCGAGTGCTGTCGCTTCCTTAACGACCGGAACGGTAACGGGGATGCCGAGTGTATCGGCAACGATGGAGCACCACATCGGGCTCTTGGAAGCGCCAGAGCCGAACAGGATGCTGTCAATCGTGTTTCCTGTAATGGATTCGACGATCAGTTTGTGATTGAGGGCAACCAATGCTGCGTTTTCAAGGATGGAATGGAAGAACACACCGCGGTCGAACTTTCCGGCATCCAGCGAAAAATTGATAAAGCTGGGGGCAGCATGCTTCCATGAGATATAGTTCATCGCGTCTGAGAACGTGCACATCATGCCGTTGGAGCCTGCGGGTACATTGCGCGCTTCGCGCTCAAGCAGAAAATATGAGTCGAGCCCTGTCTGCTGCTCCAGCTGCTTTTCTGCCTGGCAGAACGCGTCTCGAAACCATCTCAGCACAAGCCCCGGAAAAAACGCGATGAGCTCATATTGCCAAAGATTAGGAACCGCATGACAGTTGACGCGCACACGGCAGTCTTTGTCGGTAACTGGTTTGGATACGTTATATTCCAGTTGCCAGAAACTACCGCCAAAGAGGCACGCCTGACCAGGTTGCACTGCACCAACGCCGATGCAACCGAGTTGCGCATCCCCGCCGCCGGTGACCACGAGGCAACGCTCGGATAATCCGGTCAGCGATGCAATTTTCTTACAAACTGTGCCGACGGTGGTCGCGCTTTCGTAAACTTTGGGGTAGATATCTTCTTTTAAGCCACATTGCCGCGCAATATTCGGATCCCATGTGCGTGTTTTCAGGTCGAACATGCCGGTGGTAGAACCATTAGACGGCTCCAACGCGAGCACGCCGCTCATGCGGTAAACTATCCAGTCGTTGAGCATGGTGACCGCGGTAGTTTTCTCGTAAACCTCCGGCAGAGTGTTTTTGACCCAAAGGATACGGGGGAGAGCGCCAAGAGCAAAGGTTTGACCGGAAATCGAATAGATATCCCGCTCGATATTCGGGCGGATTGCCATGAGCTGCGAAACCTCGCGCCCTGCGCGCGCGTCTACGTTTGCGCAGGCCCAGATTTCGTTGCCATCACGGTCATAGAGCACGATACCTTCGCGCATGCTCGTGGTTGAGAGCGCAAGGATATCGCTGCCGGAGATGTGCGATTTCTTGATTGCGCCGCTGACGCAGTCGAGAACTAGCTGAAAATTGTGATCGACATCGAAATCCATCGATCCGGGGAAGCGCGGATCTTCCAGATGTGTCCATTCGCGCTGTTCCACAGAGATTTGATGACCTTCGAGATCGAAAATGACTGCCCGGACACTTCCGGTTCCGGCATCGATTGCCATTAAGTATTGTGCCATATGGTTCACCTCAAAAAAAGCTAAGACTTGACGTCTGCCAGAAGTTGGGCTGTGTCTTCATCCGTAACAAGTACATCAAGATATCCGCCCAGCAGCGCGGCGTGGATAGCCTCCACTTTACCTTCGCCGACTGCTACACCGATCACGTTACTATACGTCTTGAGGACGTCAAGTTTTGTGGTAACAAGCCTGTCGTGCAGATCGCACTCTACAATATTCCCCTTTTTGTCATAGAATTGGCTTAAAATATCGCCGACTGCGCCGTTCATGCGAAGGAGCGTCAGCTCCGTGGTGCTGATCTTGTTGTCCTTGAACACGGTTGCAGACTCGGAAACAGCGCCGATGCCGACTATGGTCATAGAAGCGAGTTTGCTCATATTCATAATCTGCTTGACCGATTCATCGCTGAGAAACTCTTTTGCTATGCCCGGTGTGGACGCAATCAACGGGGACGGAATTAAATAGATGCCCGGTGTTTGGCCTGAATATTCGCTCTTGTGCGCGCCAGCAATGATAGAGGATGTGTAGTAGGACACACCACCCGTTAGCGAAACAAGAGAAACATGGCTGTCGATGGAGTTGATCAGGTTTCTGACGATGCGCGAAATGGTATCTCCATATCCTATATTAATATAGCAATTGGGGGTAATGTTCGCGAGGACGTACTGAACGGCTGCTATCGCGACGGATTCATTGGAGGAAGTGTCAGAGGAAGGAATGACGAACACGTCGGACAGGCCATACTTATCCATGAGCAGATGCTCGGCGTTCATGCGCTTCTCGCCATCTGTCTTAATACGAAACTGTACTATGCCCTGGCTCTTCGCCTTGTTCAGCAATTTTATGACGTTCATACGCGAAATGCCGAGACGATCGGAGATCTGCTGCTGCGTCATATTATCAAAATAGTAATACCACGCGATTTTGAAAAGCAAACTGTCTTCGTACATATATGGCCCGCCTTAATGTTACAAATGTTAGAAAAGAAATAATATGTATTGCTTGCCTGAATTATATCAATAAGAATATCGCATGTCAACAAGCGAAATATCACACAAATACTAAAAAAATAATATTGACAAACAATATGCTGCAAAGTATCATGAAGTTACAAAAGAAAAAAACAAAAACAAATGTATTACTCAAATCAACGAAGTGTTGTCTAAACAAGAAGCATTACCCAATGAAAAACTGAACGAAAAACGCAATTGTGCGTGAGATTACGGCAAAAGACAGCGACGCTGCACGAGTGTTCTTAATTCTGAGTATCCTCATATTCTCTACGGCGCGAAGCGCCTGCAACGGGGGTTCAATCCATGGCAAACAACGTTTCCGAAGTGGCAAACACCACGACTTCAACCGCATCCGGCGAATCGATCAAACTTCTCAGCGTGAGAGGCATCACCAAATCCTTTGGCACCAACGCCGTGCTCAAGCAGATCGATCTTGACCTAGACGGCGGGGAAGTGCTTGCACTCATCGGTGGTAACGGCGCCGGGAAAAGTACGCTGATGAAGATCATCATGGGGATCTACCAGCCTGATGACGGCAAAATTTATGTCAACGGATGTTTGACGCACCTGAATAAGGCGTCAGTTGCTCTTTCTGCAGGCATTTATATGGTGCCGCAGGAGCCGATGCTTTTTCCGAACATGACAATCGAAGAAAACATCACCATGGGGTTTCAAGAGCATAAACAACAGTTACGCATGCGCCTCAAGAGCGTAATGCAGGAAATCGGCTGGAAGTTTGACCTGAACCGCAAGGCGAGCACCCTTTCGATTGCTGAGCAGACACTGGTGGAGATTATCCGCGGACTGCTGCGTAACGCAAAGATTTTGATTCTTGACGAGCCAACCTCCGCGCTCACGTTTGACGAGGTTGAGAGCTTTTTTCGCATCGTCAAAGAACTGCGTCAGAAGGGCATCGGCATCATCTATATTACGCACAGGCTTTCGGAAGTGTTCGATATCGCAACGCATGTTTCCATTATGCGTGACGGAATCATAACATTGCACGGTCCGGTCAGCGACTTCAACCATGAAATGCTGGTGCAGGGTCTGCTCCCGCCGGGATCGGTACAGAAGAACAAGCTTTTTGAGCAAACGACGAGCATCGACTATGAGAACACACAGCCTGTTTTCGAGTTACAAAACGTCAGCGGACACGGGTTTAACAACATCTCGCTGAAGGTATTTCCCGGGGAGATCCTCGGTGTTGCCGGAGTTGTTGGTGCCGGACGCACGGAACTCGTCAGCACGATCTTTGGACGGGATAAAATTCTGCATGGACGTGTATTGCTCAACGGCAAGGACATCACAGGCTATTCGACCAAAAAAGTACTGCAGGCGGGAATCAATTATGTTCCGGAAGACCGCCATAATCACGGCCTGTTCAAGATCAGCTCAATTACAGCGAACACCACGTCCGCACTGCTCGAAGATCGCCGTCTGGGTAAATTGTTTCTAAAGCCAAAGGTTGAGCAAGCCATTACGCAGGAATTTGTTGACGGATTCCGCATCAAGATTGCCGGGCAGGATCAGTTGGCAGGCAGCCTTTCCGGCGGAAATCAGCAAAAAGTCGTTATCGGGCGGTCGCTTTCTACCAAACCGAAGATCGTTATTTTAGATGAACCGACCAGAGGCATCGATGCGGCAGCTCGCCGCGATGTATATGGCATCATCCGTGGCCTGCGTGAGCAGGGGGTTGCGATCCTGATCATCTCATCGGACATGGAAGAGATCATAGAGCTGGCTGACCGTGCGGTCACCGTGTCTCAGGGCAGCATCAACGCGGAGTTCTGGAAGAAAGATATTACGCAGGATAACCTGACGGCTTCGTCCTTTGGCCTGCATGTGAAAGGAGAAGCACACGCGCAATGAAATTAATCAAACGGTTTCTCAAGATTAGGTGGCTGTCCAGCCTCGCTTTTCTGGCGGTAATGTTCATCATCACTGGCTTGGTCAACCCTGGTTTTTTCACCTACTCTAATATCATTGAGTGCTTTAACAGCAGCGTTGTTTTTACTCTTCTTGCCGTTGGGGTCGCGTTTGTGATCATGACGGGAGAAATCGATGTCTCCATTGGTTCGACCATGGGTCTGGCTGCTGCGATTGCGGGAATGTTGGCGCAGCGCGGACAAAGCTGGGGATTGATGATCGTATACAGCATCGTGATCGGCTTGCTGATCGGACTGGTTAACGGTTATGGCGTAGCGGTTCTGGGTGTGCCTTCGCTCATCTTCACACTTGGAACCACGGGTATCATTCGAGGACTAGTGTATGTCTTCTCCGGCGGGAAAACCACCGAGAACTTCGCGGGAACGTTCACGAACTTTGGCAGCCAGACGCTATTTGGACAGATCACGATCTATTATACGATTGTATTGGTGATCGTAATCGTCACACACCTGTTGCTGACGCAAACGCGATCCGGTAAATACTTCATTGCAGTCGGAGATAATGTCGGCGGTGCAACGCTAATTGGTATTCCGGTGACAGCGACCAAGATCGTGGCTTACGTCCTTTGCGGAATATTCGCGGCGATTTCCGGAGTAGCATTTGCCTCGAAATATGGGCAGGTGAATATCGTCGCCGGCGCGGGATATGAGATGTCCGCTATTGCGGCTTGCGTGCTGGGTGGCATCAGCCTCTCCGGCGGACAGGGAAATTTGGCTGGCGCTGCTATCGGTGCTGTGATTATGTCCACAATTAGCCGCCTGCTCGTCTTTATCGGATTGTCCTCGGATTTTGATAATACCATCAAAGGTGTCATGCTCATCTCCATCGTCGTAATAGACGCATTGATGCAGCGGCGTTCGGCGGAAACAGCGCGGCGTGAGCGGCTTGTTGCAAGAGCTTCGGGATCCGCCAGATGATGGGAGGGAATGACAAATTGAATAGCAGGTTTGTAGAAGGACTGAAAAAGTTCACCAAGAAGTGGGAGTTTGTGCTCCTCCTGATTTTGCTGGCGGAGTTTGTGATTTTCGGCGCAGCGAACTTTGAAAAGTTCATGCGCATCGGCTCCATATTCTCGAGCATCAATAACTATATCAGCATCTGCATCATCTCTCTGTTCGTGACGTTTGTCATGATCACGGGCGGCATCGATATACAGGCCAGTTCCATCGTCGGTTTGACTTCGATCGTCATCGGCGTTCTATGGAGCGATGCCGGGCTGAACATCTGGGTTGCCGTACTGCTGGCAATCGTTACCGCGGCACTCTGCGGCGCACTGTCCGGATTCTTTGTTTCCTATTGCGGCGTGCAGCCGATGGTTGTGACGCTCGGAGGCAGCTTCCTATATTCTGGCCTTGCGCTTCTGATTTCCGGTCTGTCGAAGACACCCGCATATCAGGGCATTAGCGGATTTCCTGCCAAGAATGATCTCGGGCAATTCGTCTCGTTTCGAGCGCTGGGTAAAATGCTGGTGTTCGATCTGATTCCGGTTCAGATCATCATCTACGTCGTACTGATTGTGCTTTGTTATTTACTGCTGCACAAATCCCGATACGGTAGGCGTGTTTATCTCGTGGGCGTCAACCGCCAGGCAGCCGAGTATTCCGGCATCAACAGCCGCTGGATCATCATGAGTACCTACATCCTGACCGGGATCGGCGCCGCAATAGCGGGCGTACTGCTTACCGCAAATGTCGATTCAGCAAAGTATAACCTCGGCTCAACATTTACACTCTCGATTATCACCGCCGTTGTACTCGGCGGAACGCTCTCCACAGGTGGTAAGGGAAGCATTCTCGGCACAGCGCTTGCCGCAATCGTGATCTGTATCCTGCGTTACGGGCTACCGCTTTGCTTCGGCATCAGCAACCAGAACCTCGATTTACCGATCGGTATCATGCTGGTGATCGTCGTCGCGGTGCGTGCCGTCCTTGCGTTGAATAGAAAGCCACTTTTCCGTAAATTGGATCGGGAGAGCCTACCTCGAAACTAGTTTATAAGCCAGGCACATTACAAATTGATTTTAGGGCGGGGTGTCCGAAAACCATAGAAGAGGCCCGAACCTTTCTGTGAAATTAGGAGATAAAACGCCTTAAAAATAAGAAAACGGAGGAAAGAACATGAAAAAAATTCTGACGTTCCTGCTCGTCGCCGCGATGTTGATCACGGCAGTCGGCTGCGCGCCCGCTGCGCCCGCCGCAACGGCACCCGCCACAGACACCACAACTACTGAAGCTGCCGCGGCAACTCAAGCCCCGGCAACGGAAGCAGCCCCCGCCGACACCGGTGTCAAAGACATCGCTGGCATGACGGTTGCTTTCATCCCGAAACTGACCGGTAACTCCTTCTTTGAAGCTGCAAACGCCGGCGCGCAGAAGTATGCCGCACAATGGGGTATCACTGTGAAGTACATGGGCAGCGCAACTGCTTCCGTCACCGACCAGCTGGAAGTCATTCAGCAGGCCATGGACGCGGGTGTGGATGCAATCTCCATCTCTTCCGTTGATGCAAAAGCGCTCGATGAAAAGCTCAAAGAAGCAATTGCTGCCGGCATCGTCGTCACCACCTGGGACTCCGATGTCTCCGCCGATGCACGTTCCCTGATGGTCTCTCAGGGCACGCCGGATATCCTCGGTAAGATGCTGGTTGACATGGGCGCATCTGCCCTGACCAACCGTGGCAAAGATGTCAACGGTACGATTAAGTATGCCTGGCATTACTCGCAGGCTGCCGTTGCCGACCAGAACAGCTGGTATGTTGCCGGCGAAGCGTACATCAAAGAAAAGTACCCGAACTGGGTTGCTGTTGGTGGTCCGTTCTACTCTGAACAGGATTCCCAGAAGTCCGTTTCGATCGGTGAATCCATTCTGGATGCTTATCCCGACATCGACCTGATCATCTGCAACGACTCGACCGCGCTGCCCGGCCAGTGCCAGGCCGCCCAGAACAAGGGCCTGACGAAGGACGACATCACCATCACCGGTTTCTGCACACCTTCCGGCATGACTGCTTATCTGAAGGCAGGCATTCTTGAACAGTGGGGTCTATGGGATTGCGGTATCCAGGGCGCATTGGGTTGCTATTTCGCTGCCTACCTCGCAGCTGGCAACACCTGCAAAGCTGGCGATACCATCACGGTTCCCGGCATTGGCGACTGCTCGATCGTTGCCAACGATGCACTCGTGCCCGGCGCAACCACGGCTGACACGAACAACGGCGTTGTGCTCCTGCCGGAGCGCGTTGTCTTCACCGCTGAGAACGTCGCGAACTACGCGTTCTAAGTAGAAAACTGATTTTCTTCTGAGTCCCTCCTTACAGCGAGGCTACCAAGCAATTGGCAGCCTCGTTTGGTTTGATCTAGCCCCCGAAAACGGTCCAGTTACAATGATAGGAAAGAGAGAAAATGAGGTGTCCCCCAAAGAGTAGTTCAGGCTGAATGAGAAAAAATATATGTTGAGACGGCTTCAGAACCCGATTCTCAGGTAAATTCAGCCGGTGTCAGGTATAAAGTAGCGCTGTAAGGACGGAACTCATTTTGTTTCTTCGCCAACGCTCAATTTCATCCCTAGCGTCCTCCAGAGACATTAGCCAGTTCATGTTCAGAATTCATCCCGGAAGCTGACATTAAAGGATTCGACGCGCGGATTGTCCGTTAGTATTATAGACAGAGAGATCCATTAAATATCATTAGCATTCATAAGATGTGTTCACACATGCGCTTGAAGGAATCGAAGAATACATACCCCTACATCACGAAACACGATGTAGGGGTACTAGCAAATTAATAGGTTTGTATAGCCGGCTTTCGATTTCAAGGGTGTCGCGTTTCGCGACCTCGTTGAAATCAACAAGTTGGCAGTGCCTGCCAAAACTCCATTGTAATTTATAGCGAATGGTAGGTTCGTTTTCATTTTAACAGTAACATGCAACCCTCGCATAGATCTTTAGCTCCTCCTCGTGAAACGCGACGCAGCTGGAACTGTTTTATTTTGATCTTTGGTTTACGTTTATTTCTAGAATTAAATTTGAAGGGGGTCGTGAAACACGATGCAGGAGAAATCGCCTTACACCATGTTCAGTTCCTCAAATTTAACTTATGTACAAAGAGTATAGCAAATCGCTATACTCTTTGCATTTCAATATCTGACAAAGAATTGGTAAATTAGCATGAGATAAGTCTGCAATGCCATCTATTCAACCTGTTGCCGAACCCACTCATCAATTATCGTATTTCTATAATCCTAATACCCCGGAACGTTCATTTCAAGTGCATCACGCAGCATTACCTCCAGCATCAACCCATCTTCAGTGTGGAGACTGCGCCGTCTACGGGCCGATGTATCAGTAAACCTGCGGGAGCGCGCATATTGCTCGCATCTCTGTCCAAAAAGAGTATAATAATCGTAGTATGCGTTCGCGCTGCCGGTCATACGTTATGCATCTTACGGCGCGAATGTTTTTAAGAAGGAGATAACATTATGCTGCTCAATGTACCGAAGATTCTTTCCCCGGAACTTCTCAAAGCGCTGTGCGAAATGGGGCATGGCGATAAAATTCTGCTCGCGGACGCAAACTACCCCGGCAAAAGCGTCGCCGAGCGCTGCAAGGCAACCTTCCTCCGCGCGGACGGCATCGGCATGCCCGCGCTGCTGGAGGCGATTTTAACCATGATGCCGCTGGATCTGTATACCGACGAACCGGCTATGGTCATGGATGTGGACGTGCGCGACAAGGGCATGCAGATTCCGATTCTCGATACTTACCGCGCCATCGTTGCAAAACATGACGCGCGCGGGGAAAAAGCGGTTGCGCAGTATGAGAAATATGCGTTCTGCGAAAAAGCGAATACCTGCGCCGTGATCGCCATGACGGGCGAAGAGGCGGTCTATGCCAACATCATCCTGCAAAAGGGTGTAATCAAATGAAGAAGAAGCACCTGCTCGCGTTTGATCTGGGCGCGTCCAACGGGCGCGCTGTGCTTGGCGCGTTTGACGGCGCGCGCGTGGAGCTCACGGAGGTGCATCGTTTTGACAACCCATGATCGAGCAGAACGGTCTGTACTATTGGGACGCGCTGGCGCTCTATCGCAACCGCAAGGAGTCGTTTCTCAAGCTCAAACATGACGGCCACGAAGCGGATTGCTTCGGCATCGACACGTGGGGCGTGGACTTCGGGCTGCTCGACTGATCTGCCCCCGTTTTATGATCCAGGAGCAATGGTAGTAATTTAGGGATTCTAGACAGCAATTGGAACCACGGCTTGTGGGGCGGGTGACCGCCCGCTGAGGCTCGAATGCGGCCTGATCTGATAGTAGTATCGGATCCAACGCAGCGTCAACACTTGCGCTTCAAACATTAGTCGGTATTATTCACAAATACTCAAAAATCGGAAGATTTGCTTTTAATGACAAATGATAGGTTCGTAGATTCGAAGATAATTCTGGTAATTAAAAGCTACCTTCAACAAAGGCTGACATATAAGGCTAGAACTTATGACGATCTCTAACAATCATTCTCTATCGATCATCCCAATAAACAACAAATAAACATCAGCTAGTAGGTTTCGAACCAATTTTGCGCCTAAATCTACCTCCCGAATAACACAAAAACCGCCCGAATCGGGCGGTTTTTTACTGGTTGCGGGGATTTGACTTCGCGGCTCGTGTCAGACACGTTTGCTTGCGTTTCGCGCTTCACAAACGGTCTTTTTCGCAAAGCCTGCCGCTAAAAACGCCACACAGCGGCGTTTATGCCGCCGCATATCGACGGCGGACACGGCTTCAAGTCCAACTAATTGATGACCGAAATAAACAAAGACCACCCGGTTGGGTGGTCTTTGTTTATTTGGTTGCGGGGATTGGACTTGAACCAATGACCTCCGGGTTATGAGCCCGACGAGCTACCAACTGCTCTACCCCGCGACGAACATCTTTCGACGTGCAAAAAGTAATATACCATATGCGACCAGCAAAGTCAACCCCAAATTCCCTAGAGTAAGCACAATCATCTCAAAGCAAACTGCGAAAGAAAATGCGCAATAACATGATGGAATGAGGAGACGAATTAACAATAATGAACACATTTAGTCTTGCGAAAACGGGCGGTATCTGCAATAATATAAGGAGCATTTCCCTGTATTCCGGCGCGCGGGGCTTACTCCACTTTTTATTCACCGCGACGCAAAAAAAAGGAGGGATACCCATCCGCATGGCTTGCGGTGCAGCAGTGTGGAGACCTGCTGTAATGCGACCGACACATTTTTCGTGCGGTTGCGAGTCGGGCGATGAGCGAATGCTGCGCCTGATGAAGCCGAAACACTATGGCAAACGTAACACTCAAGAACATCAAAAAGGTCTATGACAAAAACGTGGTCGCGGTACAAGATTTCAATCTTGAAATCGCGGACAAAGAGTTCGTCGTTCTCGTCGGGCCGTCGGGCTGCGGCAAATCGACAACTCTGCGCATGATCGCCGGTTTGGAAGAGATCACCGAAGGTGAACTCTACATCGGCGACCGACTCGTCAACGATGTGGCGCCGAAAGACCGCGACATCGCGATGGTCTTCCAGAACTACGCGCTCTATCCGCACATGACCGTGTATGAAAACATGGCATTCGGACTCAAGCTGCGCAAGGTACCCAAGATGGAGATCGACGAGAAGGTGAAGGAAGCCGCGGAAATCCTCGGCATCACCGAATACCTCCAGAGAAAACCCAAGGCGCTCTCCGGCGGTCAGAGACAGCGCGTTGCCATCGGCCGCGCCATCGTACGTCATCCGCAAGTCTTCCTCATGGACGAGCCGCTGAGCAACCTGGACGCCAAACTGCGTAACCAGATGCGTGCCGAGCTCATCAAACTCCGGCTGGACGTTAACACCACATTTGTGTACGTTACGCATGACCAGACAGAAGCCATGACGCTGGGCGACCGTATCGTCATCATGAAAGACGGTTTCATCCAGCAGATTGGAACGCCGCAAGATGTATTCAATCATCCGACGAACCTGTTCGTTGCGGGATTCATCGGTTCTCCGCAAATGAACTTCTTTGATGCGGAACTCTCGATTGAGAGCGGCAGATACGTCGTCCGCCTCGAAGGCGCTGTCATCGAGATGCCGGAAGAGATTCAGAAGACGCTCAAGGAAAAGAACGAACAACCCAAAAAGATCATCCTCGGCATCCGTCCCGAACACATTGTGCTAACGGATCCGAAACATAGGGGCGCAATCCCTGCAAAGGTAGATGTGTCCGAAATGATGGGTAGCGAGCTGTATGTTCACGTGACCGCACTTGGCAAAGATTGCGTTTTGCGCATTGCCACCATCGATCTGCCGGTGGTGAACCGCCTCGGCTTCAAGTATGGCGATCAGCTCTACTTCACGTTCGATGGTTCACTCACGCATCTGTTCAATCCGGAGACCGGTCTCAACCTACTGTAATTGAAACATGGTTCCTCAAGCGCTCCCGTTCACGTGGGGGCGCTTTTTTGCACGAAAAATCACAATTATAGACGGCGATACCTCTATCCAAAAGCGTTATCCTTTGCTAGAATAATGAAAGAGCGAACCACCACAAAATGGCGCGTTCCGGAAAGGGAATAGTAACGATGCAGATCGATGCAAGGGGCAAAGCCTGCCCGATGCCAGTGATCATGGCAAAAAAAGAGATCGACGGCGGTTGCCGCGATTTGACCGTTTTGGTCGATAACCGTACAGCGGTAGAAAACCTGACCCGCCTCGGCAACTCCGCGGGCATGACGGTCACCACCGGAGAAACGGCGGATGGCCTGTTTGTGTGCCTAACGGGGGAGGGAAAGATCGTTGAAAACCCGGTCATCGCCTGCCCGACCACGGGCAATGGGTATGCCGTATTCATCGGCAAGGACATCATCGGCGCAGGAGATTCCACACTGGGTTACAATCTCATGAAGATGGCGCTCTACACACTTGCGCAAGGTGACAGTGTGCCCGCGCACGTTCTCTTTATGAACGACGGCGTAAAGCTGCCCGCCGGGGAAGAGCAGCAGGTGATTGACAGCCTGATGACACTCGTCGAGAAAGGCACAATCGTGCTGGTTTGCGGCACTTGCCTGAATTTTTATGGTATTGCGGATCGGCTCAAGGTCGGTACCGTGAGTAATATGTATGACATCCTAGGCGCCATGCAGCACGCGGACAAGGTGATTACCCTTTAATATGGAACGCTACTGGCTCTTTGCATTCGATTCGCCTCATGCGGCTATTGCGGCACAGCGGCTTTTATCCGGTTGCGGCGCGGTGGTGATGCCGACGCTCAGGAGCATCACCGCGAGTTGCGGCATGTCCCTGCGGCTGCGGGATGAGACGATTGAAGAAGCAAAGGGAATTCTCCGCGCGTCGAGCATTGACCCCGCGCTCTATCGGCTCTATCGCGTGGAGCAAGAGGGGAAAGAGACAAGGTGTACGATCACGGAAATGGAATAGAACCAACAAAACCCGCCCAAACGGCGGGTTTTTAACTTTGGATTGTTTTCAAAACATCTTCATCTTTAACTTTTGCGATGCTGATCTATCGCTTGCGGCTATATTTCGTTGCAAGTGCTAATGATATGGTTGATGTTTATTTTGTTCGACTCGAAGATGATCGATAATTGAATTTCAGAAGCGATTGCCTGTTCTATCGATATCTGCTATTTCTATAGATTTAGTAGAAAGATTGTAATTTGCGCTATGTTCCTTTTTGCCTTCCCAAAAGCGAACAAAAATGGTTGATAGCCCTTTGATGTTTTTATTTTCGGCTACTTCTTGGAGACACTCGAAGAAATCAAGATCAGGAGACACAGTCAGCTTTTGATTTCCATTTTTCGAAACTATCCCTGGGAATTGCAATGAATTCGTATCATTGAAACCAAATTGGAGATTAATGACAGAAGGATCAAATCCTACATAAGGATCGACATCATAATTTCCTATCTTATAGCTACAGTTAGTCATATCGGGTTCCTTGAATTTCTCCATTACATTTTCTTCACAACAAGAGCTGTCACATTTTTGGTAATTACTCTTCATGTCAAGTATAGTTAGTATTTGGGGACATTTGTGGCAACGGGTTTTGATCACAAGATCCATAATACACCTCTCAGAATTTAATTTACTATAGGAAGCATTTAGCATCGCGAGCATGTTGGCAGCTTGTAATAATACAATCAATCTTATTCGAATTTTCGAACAAAGTCAATAATGGTATTTAACCGTACATTACAACTATTTTAATTAAAACAGAACAAAGAATGATATAGGGAGGCGATGTATTGGCTGGGGATTACCAGTCTTTATATACTTGCGCATTGAGAAATGTATCGCTTACGACCTTTAATGAATTCGAAATGAACAAGTAGTAGATGTGTTGCGCAGCCACTTAATATGTCGAATTCGTGTGTTTTCTTAACCCTAGATACATACTCTTTCACCTCCCGTAGTTACCTCGCAAAAAAGTAGTAAATATTTTTGAGAGATACCTTGACAGGCGAGGTATATATTGTTAAGATATACCTGCAAACGGAAAGGAGGTGCGCCATGTCCGTTGCATCGGAATTAATTCGTGGGAACACGGAAACGATCATCCTGGCGCAGTTGATGAAAGGCGATGGCTATGGTTACATGGTCAACAAATCGATTTTAAGCTTGACGGGGGGAAAGTTTGAACTCAAGGAGGCGACGCTGTATACGGCGTTTCGCAGGCTTGAGGACGCGGGCTGTATCGTCTCATACTGGGGGGACGAGACGACAGGCGCGCGGCGCAGATATTACTCCATCACCGATCTTGGGAGAGAATCGTATCGACTGCGGAAAAAGGAATGGGAAACTGCGGAAGCAGTGATTGACAAGCTATTGGCTGAAGGAGAAAAAGGGGTATCCAAATGAACGAGAAACTAAGACATTACATCGACGACCTTTTTGCAAACGCGCCTTCTACGGTTCGCGCGGTGGAACTCAAAGAGGAAATGTACCAGAACCTCACCGATAAGTACAACGACTTAATCACAGAGGGAAAGAGCGAAGAGTCTGCTTTTAACATCGCCATCGCAAGCATTGGCGACGTGGATAGCCTTATCTCCAGTTTAACTGGCGATAAGCGTGCGGAGAGCGAAACGGGAAAGAAACGCTCAGCCCTGCTGACCGCCATCGCAATTGCGCTCTACATCCTTAGCCCGGTGCCGGTTATCCTGATTCAAAATGAAATGGGAGTGATGATGCTCTTCCTCTTTGTAGCGGTTGCGACAGCGATGCTGATCTACAACGGCGTCACTCGCGAACGTTACGTCAAAGCGGACGACACCATGGTGGAAGACTTCAAAGAGTGGAAACACCACGGCAGGCAAAAGAACAAAGCCGCTGAGGCAATCGTCGGTTCTTTCTGGCTCATCGCCGTTTGCGTTTACATCGTCGTGAGCTTTATGACGGGAGCCTGGCACATCACATGGATTATCTTCCTGATCGCGGCGGCAATTGCCTCGTTGATTAGAGGCTTATTCATGCTCAAGCAGTAACTGAGGGGGGGACAAAACACAATGCGAACAGCAGGTATTATACGAATTATTGTCGGCCTCGTCATCGCGGTGCTACTCACCGCAATCCTGGTCGTGCTGCTCACCGGAAATAACATCTTCAGCCGTCTCGGCTGGGACGGCGGATGGATCAACAATATTGTGGATCGCACAACCTATACATCCGGCGGCTTAAACGCAGATACCAACGAAATCGTGGTTTCAGACAAAGCGCAGGTTCCGGCGGACTCGATTCAGAAGATCAAAATCGATTGGGTCTCAGGGAATGTCAATGTCGTCGTCGGCAACGGAAATGATATCGTGTTTTATGAAACATCATTTCGCACGTTGACCGACAAACAGAAGATGCGGTACAGTGTTTCGGATAGTGGCACATTACAGATTAACTATTGCGAAAATCTCGACAACATCTTCAACTGGTTCAACCTGGATGCAAACATGCCCGCTAAGACGCTGACGATGGAAGTACCCGCTTCTCTCGTTGCGCAGTTGACAGATATTCAGATCGAAACCGTATCGGCTGGCATCGACCTCTCCGGCGTGTATGGAGCAAGAAACGAACTCTCCACCGTATCCGGCGGAATCCGCTGCGCAGACGTCGCCTGCGACAATCTGCAGCTCGAATCCACGAGCGGCTCTATCGTCTGCGAAAACAGCAAGGCGAACACACTCGACCTCAACAACGTCAGCGGCAGCGTTCGCGCCGAGGGTGAATATCAGAACGTCACGGTAGAGTCCGTCTCCGGCAGCGTTCGCCTCGCGTTTGCGAATACGCCTGATCAAATTAAGGTCGACGGCGTAAGCGGCAGCATAACGATCGCCCTGCCTGCAGATGCTGGCTTTACCGCAAGACTCGATACCGTCAGTGGATCGATCAACTGCGCGTTTGCGGGAACGCTCGGCAGCGACCTTGTGGTCGTTGGCGATGGCAGCGCAAACTATCGCTTCGACACGGTCAGCGGCAGCCTGAACATCGAAAAAAACTAAACAAAAAGAACAATCTCACGTTTGCAAGCCGGCGGGAAACCGCCGGCTATACTTCTATCTTTATTCCATATAAAAACGAACACTTCAGCGTTTACCGCGTACGCGGTTGCATGGTATAATCATCGCGTCATATCGATGCCGCAGGACGGCAAAACGGGTCAACCGACCCCGAGGAGGTACGTACTATGCTTCCCATCCGAAATAGACTCATGAGTGGAGACTTGGACGATACGCTACTGTATCTCTACGGCGATGCGCTGGAAGCGCAAAAGGTAAAATACGCCGCGCTTGCGGATGCCTTTGAAGGCGCGTTTGGGGATAGCGACGACGCGGCTCTGTTTTCCGCGCCGGGTCGCAGCGAAATCGGCGGCAACCACACAGACCATCAACTCGGCCGGGTGCTTGCGGCAGCGGTAACGATGGACACCCGCGCAGTCGTTGCGCCAAGAAGCGATCGCATTGTTCGCATTCATTCGCAAGGTTACACGCCGCTTTGCGTGTCGCTCGACAATCTTTCGCCGAATGCTTCGGAAGAAAACGCGAGTGAGGCGCTGGTGCGCGGAATTGCGGAGCGATTCGCGCAGATTGGGTATCAAATTGGCGGGTTCGACGCGGTCACCGCGTCCGATGTGCCAAAAGGCTCCGGCCTTTCTTCCAGCGCGGCGTTCAGCATACTCGTTTCCACGATTTTTTCGGAGCTTTATAACGCTGGCCGGATTTCGCCCGTCGAACAGGCACTGGCGAGCAAGTACGCCGAAAACAAACACTTCGGGAAGCCAAGCGGACTCATGGATCAGCTGGCGTGCGCCGTTGGCGGATTCATCGCCATCGATTTTGAGCAGCCGGAAGAGCCGAAAATCGAGAAGATCGACTGCGACCTTTCCGCGCTTGGTTACGCGATTTGCATCGTCAACTGCGGCGGCAATCACGCCGACCTCACGCCAGAATACGCGGCGGTCACCAAGGAGATGGGCGACGTTGCCCGCTACTTTGGCAAAACCGTTCTGCGCGAGGTAGATGAGTCGCTGTTTTACGCCTCGCTTGGGCAACTCAGAAAGAGCGTTTCCGACCGCTCGATCCTGCGCGCCATGCATTTCTTTGGCGACAACGCGCGCGTGCCGGAACAGGCAGCCGCACTCAAGCGCAACGATATTGAAACCTTCCGTCAACTGATGAACGAGAGCGGCAACTCCAGCTTTACGATGCTGCAGAACGTTTGCCCAACGGATGCTTCCGAGCGCGGTCTTGCGCTGGCGCTTGCGCTCTCTCAGCGCATGCTGGAGGGAAAAGGCGCGTGGCGCGTCCACGGCGGCGGATTTGCGGGCACCATTCAGGCGCTTGTGCCGCTGAACATGGTGGCGGCCTATCAGGCGGAGATGGAGAAGGCATTCGGGCAGGGGTGCTGTTATCGCTTCGCTGTGCGCCCCGTCGGCGGGGTCAGAATCGGATAAACATAAAAAATCACGCGCAAAACATACGCCGCTTTCGAATTTATCTTCGAGAGCGGCGTTTTGATTACGATTTTTTAATGATTCTTGTAAGAGAAGATTGTTTTACTTGGCAGACAGCTTGGCAACAAGCGCGATATGCTCCGGCGTGGTACCGCAGCAACCGCCGAGTCCCCATACGCCGCCGCGCGCAAGTTTTTTCATTTCATCCGCAAATGCTTCCGGCCCTACGAGGTAAACAGTCTGCCCGTCTACATATTCCGGCAGTCCCGCGTTGGGCTGCATGAGCAGCGGCTTTGTGGTGCATGCGGTAAAGCGTGGCAGCAGAGAAACGAGCTGTTCAGGACCGACCCCGCAATTGCAGCCGAGCGCATCCACGCCCGCCTCTTCCAGTGCGGCAACGACGGTCTCTATGGTTTCGCCCGTCATCAGTCTGCCAGCGGGGCTATAGGTCAGCGTGCAGAGCACGGGGAGACCGCTGCCATACGCCTTTGCTGCCTTTACGCAGACCAACGCCTCGTCCAGCGCGCTCATGGTCTCGATTAGGATGCAGTCCGCGCCTGCGGCAACACCGGCTTCGATGGGTTCGCGGAAATACTCCAACGCTTCTTCTTCGGTCAGGTCGCCAAGCGGCTCCAGAAATTCGCCAAGGGGGCCAATGTCGAGCGCGGCATACGCCGTTTTGCCAGAGGCAGCGATCGCTTCTTTCACGAGGCGAATGCCTGCGGCGGCAAGCTCGGCAGGCTTGTAAGCGCCGCGCTTTTGACGCGGGACGGTGCTGCCAAAGGTGTTGGAGGTGATCACATCCGCGCCAACGGCTAAATACGCCGCGTGAACCGCGCGCACCGCGTCGGGGTTGGTGATATTCCACGCATCCGGCGAGGCACCCGCGGGCAAACCCGCGGATTGCAGCATGGTGCCCATTCCCCCGTCGAACACGAGGTGCTTTTTTGAAAAAACATCTGAAAACGGCATATAGCAGGTCACTCCTTGTTTCGTCGATTCTAACACGATATGGCTATCTGCGCAACGTAAAAGGCCGGATATGGGTAGAAAAAAACGGCGGGCAATGGTTGCTCCGCCGCAAATCGTGCTTTTTTGCTTAATCCAGGCTGGTATTGACGATTTTTGGCGGACCTTCTAAAAGTTCCGGGTTCGTCAGATATTGCCGAAAGCGGCGGAATACAGCGGCGAAATAGCTGCCGGAGCAGATACGCTCGTCCATGACAACGCCCATAGGCAAGGAGCGCTCAAAGACGATCTGTTCGCCCTTACGCACGGGAACCTCGCGCATGTTGCCAAGCGTGATGAGGATACTCGTGGTGCCAAACTCATATACATGATGGAAGATATGGTTGGTGCGGATGCTCGCTAGGTTACTAATCGTCAGACTGGTGTGAAAGGGGCTTGCCTGAATCAGGCTCTTGGGCAGCAGGCCATAGCGATCCAACACTTTAAACAGACCGACGCCAAAGTTGACCAAACCGGGGATTTTGAGAAGGGTCCGTACGAGATCGTCCGTGGCGTTTGTGTCGCCCTCACCGCGGTTATTATTGATGTAGCGATCCATGGTTTCATGTACGGCGAAGATATCGTCTTCCATATTAAAATACATCTTGCTCATTGTGCCGTCGAGATCGCCGGGCTTGAGCACGACCATCGCAATGGAAAACTCATTGCGCTGATAGATGCGTTTGTTTGCGATGAAGCGGTTGAGCAGCGGATATTCCGCGGCCGTGCGCACATAAGCCGCGAGCACGAGACCAAGGTGCGAGAAGCGATAGCCCTGCTTGCGCTTTTCGTTTAAGTACGCCTGCATGGGCGAAATTGGAACATCGACCTCGATCATATTCATTGCGTCGTAGCGATATTTGAGGATATACGGCATGACCGTATAGATTGGATTTGCGTTCTTAACGCGCGTGCCATCCTTGCGCATGTCAATACCTGTCCGTTTCTTCCAATTTTATCATCTAGAATACCATATCTGTCGGGTAAACCGCAAGTATAACGCCGCTATCCTCGCTTTTTGTATAGCAATGGTGGAACAAGAAGGCAACAGGCGGCAGATGCCGAACGGAGTTCAAGTAAACGAACTATATTAGTAGATCAATCGGGCAATATTCCGTATAACGCTCAACAAGACTGTATCTCAACGGTGAACACGGGGCGAATTTTCCCGCCAACGCGAATCAAACGCGGGGGATTGTGATATACTATTGCAGAAGAAATGGAGGATAAACATATGAAAAAGCAGATAAAAGCGATGATAACCGCAACCCTGGTTCTGGCGCTGAGCCTGAGCCTGATTGGTTGCGCGGCAAGCAAGCTTCCGAAAGGATTTGACGAGCAGGAACTCGGATCCGCCGCGGAAGAAATCGTAGGTCTTGCAACCACTGGTGATTACGACTCCATCATACTCTCTCTGCGGGATGACCTGAAGAGCAGCATCACCGCGGATCAGCTCAAAGAGGGCTGGGCGTCGATCTTTGAAAAAGCGGGTGCGTTTGACAGCATCACCAAGACCACGTTTTCCGGTACGACCGACAAAACGACCGGCGAGGAATATGCCGTTGTGCAGATGCTGGTTAAGCACGCAAACGCAAGCCTTGTCTATACGCTCTCTTTTGACAAAGACCTCGCGCTGGTCGGACTCTATCTGAAATAATTGCGTGAACGCGAAGATAGGATTTCGATCTAATTTCGACCGCGCGAAGTAATTCTTAAGGAGAACTCCACCCATGCTCACACAGGAGACCATCGACACCTACTGTACCATCTTGCACCGGGAGCTGATTCCGGCGACAGGCTGCACAGAACCCATCGCGATTGCCTACGCAGCTGCGCTGATGCGAAAGACACTCGGCGCGTTGCCGGAGCGCATGCATGTGTGCGTGAGCGGAAACATCCTGAAGAACGCAAAGAGCGTTGTCGTACCCGGCACGGGCGGTAAAAAAGGGATTGCAGCAGCGGCTGCCGCTGGCGTGGTTGCGGGCGAGAGCGATCAGCTTCTCGAGGTGATCGACTCGATTACGCCTGAGCAGCGCGACGCGATTGACGCCTATCAACAAACAACGCAGATCGGCGTTACTTGCGCGGAGGACGGGCAAACCCTGGATATTCGCATCTCCGGCTGGAGTAAATCGGATTCTGCTTACGTTCGCATCGCGGATGCGCACACCAACGTGGTGCGCATAGAGCGCAACGGGGAGACGCTGCTCGACGTGGCAACCGCGCAGGCGGGGCATGAGGGCGACGTACCAAGCGCACTCAACACGGCGGATATCGTTGCCTTTGCGGACACGGTAGACCTTGATCTCGTTCGCGCTCCACTCGTGCGGCAGCTTTCGCTGAACCTTGCGATTGCGGAATACGGACTGGAGCAGAGATGCGGCGCAAACATCGGGCGCGTGCTGCTCTGCGAAGGTCAGGGCGATCTCGTCGCCCGCGCGCGGGCCTATGCCGCCGCGGGGTCGGACGCACGTATGAGCGGGGCAGAGCTACCGGTCGTCATCGTCTCCGGCAGCGGCAACCAGGGCATCACCGCGAGCGTACCCGTTGCCATCTGGGCGAGAGAACGCGGATTTTCAGAAGACGCGCTCCTGCGCGCGCTGATCGTCTCCGATCTTGTCACGATCCATCAAAAGACGGGCATTGGCAGACTCTCCGCATTCTGCGGCGCGGTCTGCGCGGGCTGCGGCGCTGGCGCTGGAATCGCCTACCTCGAAGGCGGCGGTTACGACGGCGTTGCGCACGCGGTGGTCAACGCGCTCGCCATTATCAGCGGCATGGTTTGCGACGGGGCAAAGGCGAGTTGCGCGGCGAAGATCGCCGTCGCGGTAGACGCGGGCATCCTAGGTTACCGCATGTATACGCAAAAGCAGGAGTTTTTCAGCGGGGACGGCATCGTGGTCAAAGGTGTGGATAACACCATCCGCAATATCGGCCGCCTCGCAAAAGACGGTATGCGCGCAACCGAGACGGAAATCCTTTCGATGATGCTGGAAACAGAAACGAGATAGAGTTTCAACAAAAACGCCCTTGCGGGCGTTTTTTTGTGCGATCAAGTTAGTTTATGGCCAGTAAACCTGTTCCACCAGCGAGACATGCCCGTCGCTCTCGACATGAATATAGTAAAAGTACGATTCGAGGAGCAACGATGTGTTGATTGAGTAGATTGCGCGGAAGTTCGCGGCAGTAGCGGAAACAGATTCTGCGCCGTCCACCGGATCTCCGTTTGGCTTGACCATCAGTTTGAGCGACACATCGTCGATGTCGATTGCGCGCAGTTGCGGATTCGTATTCTTTTTCACAAACTCCGAATCAGCAAAATTGTTGACCAGTTCCTCCGCGGCGGCTTGTGTGTAGCCTTCCTGATCGACAAGAAACTTCACCGCGTCGTTACCGCGCAGCATGTCAAAGTAGTCGAATTTTGCGATTCCGGTTTCCGGATCGAATGAGATGAGATCTGCGTAGCTGGAGTACATCGTCGGCCCTTTCGGGGTAGGGGTAGGGGTTGCAACAGCTGTTGGTGTTGGTGTTGGTGTTGTGGTTAGTACAGGTGTTTCAATGGGGGTTGGAGTCGGGCTCTCCGGCGTTATAGTCGGGGTAGCTGGTGCGGCTGTGTCGGTTGCGGCTGCCGTCGGGGTTGGCGTTGCTTGCGGTGTGGCGGGCACGGCGCAGGCGGCTAGCAGCAGTGCTGTGGTAAGCAGAGCGAGTATAGTAAGAAACGATCGAACCATGCGATTCATAAACAATACCCTGCCTTTCCGTTCTCATTTGTATTCGGTCAATAAAAAAAGGAGCCGGAGCTCCCTTTTTGTTGCTTTATTTCACCGTGATCAGTTCATATTGTCTCGTGCCGATGCCGAGCTCTTCCGCGTGGATGAGTGTGTATGTCCAGTCCGTCGACGGTGCGGTATCCTTGAAGTGATCGTGGAGGCTTTCGCATTTTTCAAGATTGTCGCTCAGCTGGCTGCCTGCCATGACTGGCTGGCGGTTACACGCATCCGCGCAGGCTTGATCGAGTGCCACGGGGTCAAACGAGGCAAACATGCCGACGTCGGGTATGATCGGCACATCGTTTTCGCCATGGCAGTCGCAAAGGGGGGAAACCTGCGTGACGATGTTAATGTGAAAACTCGGGCGGTTTTGCAGCACCGCGAGGGAATACTCGGCAATCTTTTCGCATAAGGCAAGCTCGCTGCTGCCGCCGTTGTTCTCGATTGCGTCAAAGTTGCAGGCAGCGATGCAGCGACCGCAACCAACGCAGAGATCCTGGTTGATGTTGGCGATTTTCTTTTCATCATAGCTGATGGCGCCGTGCGCACACTGCTTGATGCACTGGCGGCAGGCGCGGCACATAGACCGGTCTACGGTTGGTTTACCGTCACAGTGCTGCTCCATCTTGCCCGCGCGAGAGCCGCAACCCATGCCGATATTTTTCATTGCGCCGCCAAAGCCGGTTGCTTCGTGGCCTTTGAAGTGGTTGAGCGAAACGAAGATATCCGCGTCCATGATCGCCTGACCGATCTTCGCTTCTTTGACGTGCCTGGTGCCGGTGAGCGGAACGATTTTTTCATCGAGACCCTTAAGCCCGTCCGCAATGATGATCTGACAGCCGGTGGAGACCATGGAAAACCCGTTTTCCGCGGCTGCGTCGAGGTGCTCCAGCGCGTTCTTGCGTCTGCCGGGGTAGAGGGTGTTACAGTCGGTCAAAAACGGTTTGCCGCCTTTGGCGCGGATGACGTCTACGACTGCGCGGGCGAAATTCGGGCGCAGAAACGAGAGGTTGCCCGGCTCGCCAAAGTGAATTTTGATGGCGACGAAGCGATCCGCGAAATCGATTGTCTCGATGCCGGCGCGTTTGATGAGCCGCTGGAGTTTTACCGTCAGCGGATTATCGTAATCAGTCCGTAAATTTGTAAAATATACTTTTGCAGGCTGCATGAAATTGGTTCTCCTCAAGTCGATTTTTTGCATAATGATAGTAACATCATAGCATGATCAGTCGCTTTTCACAACCGCGCGAGGGCTTGCGTTTTCGGCGGAAACCCGATATTATGTTTCGTTGAATAGTTTTTACATTGCGCGAAACAAATGCATGCCCGATTGTATCGAGAAAAATGCGATGTCCCACGCGTGAAAAACGGAAACGGTGTAAACAGATAATGCCACACGAACACAAAGGGCATGGGCTTGGCGCCATCCTGCTTCTCTCCGCTTCACTCATTTGGGGTGTTGCATTTGTTGCGCAGAGCGCGGGCATGGCCTATGTGGGACCATATACCTTTACTGCGGTGCGTAGCGCGCTTGCTGCTGTAGGACTCGGGATACTGGTTTTTATTCTCGATCGAACCGGGGTAAGCCCGAAGAATACCGACAAAAAAGTGCTCTGGCGCGCGGGGATCATCCTCGGAATCGTGATGACCATCGCTAGCAATCTCCAGCAGGTCGGACTTGTGACCACCTCCGCCGGAAAAGCGGGATTCATCACATCGCTCTATATCGTACTTGTACCGATATTCGGGTTGTTTGTCCGGCGCAGACCGCACCCGATGCTCTGGGTTAGCGTGCTGATTGCGCTGGTGGGACTCTATTTCCTCTCGATTCGCGGCGATTTTTCGATGAGCAGCGGAGATTTACTCGTGTTGGCCTCTGCGCTCGCGTTTACGTTTCAGATTTTACTGGTCGATCACTATTCTCCAAAGGTCGATATCATTCGCCTCAACTGCATCCAGTTTGCGGTGATGGCGATACTCTCTTCTATACCGATGATGACGCTGGAACAGCCGAAACTATCGGCTATTTCGGATGCGTGGCTCCCGATCGTCTACGCGGGCCTTTTCTCCGGCTGCGGCGCATATACGCTACAAATGCTGGGTCAACGGCGCGTAGAGCCGGCGGCTGCCTCGCTCCTATTAAGTCCGGAGAACGT